>Ga0066639_10005301_pt1 | contig 10852 bp, 8 predicted proteins | sample CryGeyCG2114_010_2_FD_59504 | JGI IMG/M metagenome (GOLD analysis project Ga0066639, IMG submission 59504) | Groundwater microbial communities from aquifer - Crystal Geyser CG10_big_fil_rev_8/21/14_0.10 | ecosystem: Environmental > Aquatic > Deep subsurface > Groundwater | place: USA: Utah... | reverse complement strand
ATAAAAAATTTTCAAGCAAAACAACTCGCAACTTAGAAAGAAATTAGTATAATTCAAAATAGAATGTTTACCTTGTGAGTATGAAAAAAACAATTGGACTAATTTTTTTTGGCTGCATTTTTATTTTGTGCATTCGCCCTGCTTTTGATCAGCTTGCTGTGTATTCGATTAAATATTATTTAAATAATAAAATGGGGTCTAAATGCTCATATGACAAAATTGCAAAACAAAAAAAAGGCTGGTCTTTTTATAACTTAAAAGTCAGTAGGCACAAGTTATTCGAGCTTTATTCAGAAAAGTTAGATTTTTTCATCGATTTTGACTGGAGAACTTTTAAGTTTTCATATCGAGTTGAAACGGAACATCCAAAGCTTAAATTACAAAAAATTGCTGAATTACCAAATGTCTCAAGTTCTAAAAATGCAACTTTTAACATAACTAAATTAGAGCTCAGCATAGATGATGAAGAGAATAGCTTTTTCATAGACCTTGTACAAAGCTCTCCAAAAGAAATGTGTATTGAAATTTTCTCTGAAAAAGATCAAGAAACAGCAAATTTAGAGATCTCTTACATAAAAGCAAACGTCTCTTATGTAAATTTGAGTTTCAACAATTTAAAGATAAGTGAATATTTAAAATTATTAAAACCATTTACTGATGATGATAACCTTGACTGCAAGGGAGTTATAAATGGTGATCTAATTATTCAGAAAAAAGATGAAATAGATCATTTCTTTTCAAATCTAAAGTTAGAAGATGTCACATTTAATTTAGCCAAAAAAAATATATTTTTGGCAGCTTCTTCAGCAAATGTAGAGTTAGAGTATCCGGCAAGCATATCTTTAAAAAAAGTTAAAAATAAAAAGGGATTAGAAAAAATTTCAGATGTGCGTTCAAAAATATTATTTCATGGACTAAGTATTAAGCCGGTAGACTGTTTAAGTGAGTGTTCGTTAACGGACTTGGATGGCTTTTTTTCATATAACCCTTTAATTGGACCAAAGTGGAATATTAAAGGTAAATCATGTGTTGAGGGCATTTTAGAAGAAATTTTATTAGAGGGAAAAGGCTTTTTAAATAGCCTTCAAAATAGCTGGATTGAAGGAAAAGTTTGTTTTGATAAGTGCAAGTTGGCGACCTTTAAGATCTCGGATCTTAATAATCTTATAAAAGATTATTACTTTAAAATAGATCATTTTACAGAAAAACAGTTCCAACTCTTTCAAGAATTTTCAGCTAAAGTTTATCCAGATCTAAGGGGCTTTAGACTTAGCAAGGTGGATGCTTTTTTAGAATGTAATATAAGGTCCAACTTTAATGATATTTTAGAATTTGATGTAGTTGACTGCGGTTTACGAGATTTAAAAGTCACTTTAAATCAAAAAGTTAAAGGATTATCGATTCAAGAGTTCAAATTTAAAGGCAATTTTAATTCATCTTTTGATAAATCGCTTACTGGCATAGGAAGAATTTCAGGGGGAGAAGTTATTTCCGCTGATCCAAGATATTCAATCGCAAAAATTTCTGGTCAACTAGAGCTTAACAGAGGAACTTTTATCAACTCACTGCTTCATTTATCAATAAATGAAATAGATGCAGAGATAAGTTTAAATGAGGAAATTAAGAAAGTAGCTTTAATAGGAAAGGCTGCTGGAAAAGTAGAGAATTTAATAGATTTTCTACCTCACCAAAAAAACGCGCTAAAGAAATTTAAAAGCAAATTATTTGAAAGTGAGATCACCTTTAAAAAAGGTAAAAAAAGTGAGTTTTATGGGACGCTTCAAATGCTTGAAGAAGTTGATAATAATCTTCAGTTTGGTGCAGTTTTTCAAGATCAATACTTGAAAAAAATATCTCATGGATGGATTAAAGGGGAAAATATTTCACTGAACAATCTTTGTTTAGAACAAGTACAATTAGATGGAAAGGCAAGTTTTACAGCTTCTTTAGAAGATGAAAAAATATCTTTTTTAGTTAAGGGTAAAAAATTAAGAGGAGAAAATGATTATTTTTTATTTTCATCTGATTATATAGGGGTAGAAAAATCAGATAGTTTTGAATCATTGAAATGTCTACAAGGCAGTTTTGATCTAAACAGCTCAGAGTTTCATATCGTTACTCCGATTGAAAATTGTCTAGTGAGATTAAAAAAATATGAACTAGAATTTTCTAATGTAAATGGATCTTTTGAAGCTAATAATGATTATATTAACCTGCAATTGAACAATGCAAAGAGCTGTGATGTAAACTTTTCTGGAGATGTGTTATTACATAAGTCTGAATCAAATGAATTTGATATAGCAGTTTCCACAGATAAAGTTTATGGCAAAATTGAAAATTTCGTCTCACTTTTATCTCACTTTAATACAAATATCAACAATGTAGAGAATTTAAGCGGCAATTTTGAATCTTTAGAAAATGGGTTTGAGTTTCAATATAGACAAAGTAAAATTTTTTGGCGGTTTTTAGCAACAATAGACAAAGCAAAATATGGTGCTTTTGATCGATTGAGCTTAGACCAAATAAAAGGGGAAATAGAGTTAGATTCAAAAGGAAAAGCCAAACTTAAAGATATTTTAGGTAAGTTAAAGACTGTTGATGAAGATCATTCATATGAAGTATATATCCCAATTTTTTCAAAAGAAGATAAAAAAGTAGAATTTGATTTTCGCATCTCTAATGATTTAAGAGATATTATACGTCTTGCCGGAGATGCATTGATTGAAAATGACCAGTATAATGTTAGACTAGACGATAGTCTAAGCCACATTTTTTCTTCTAAATTAGCTATTGATAATTTGTTTATAAAAAATAAAGCGATACAGTCTTTTTCATTAAGCTCGCTTATTAGTTTAAGGAATATGGCTTTAGCTTTAAATTTTTTTAAAAAGGTAATTGATGTACCGTCTTTGGATAAGACAGCTTTTCCAGATTCTATACTGATAAATGGAGAGATGAGCTATAAATTTGATTATAAAAAAAATAAAGAATCATCAATTGAAATTAGTGGAAAAGGTCTTAAGTATGATCATTTTTTAGTTCAAAACTTCGATTTAAAAGCAAAGTTTAAAGGTAATAATATCAGTGTATCTGAATTGGATATCAACGATATTAAAAGTAGCTTTTCATGTAGTATTTTAAAGGATCATTTAGAATTTCGGGATCTCAACGCAAAGTTAAAAGATAGCGTCTTGCTTAAAATGGGATTTGATTTGCATTCAACATTGCAAGTAAATGGCTATCTCAATCAGGTTGAACTAGATGCATCTGTTTTAGATTGGTTGGCTGAAAAAAAGTTAAATCTAATTGGCAAAGTTATAGGTGAGGGGAGGTTTTCAATCGACCTACCAACTTCTAGTCAAAAACTTCAAATTGAATCTGATCTTAATTTGCAAACTTCAAATTTACTATTTCACAATTTTTCATTTGATAGTAAAAACTCAGTAAGGGCTAATTTTTCATACAGTGAAGGATGGATCCTAGATGGATTGTCTTTTGATGTTGTTAATGTTGATAAAAATATTAATTGCTTAAGCTGTAAAATTGGGAAACTTCTATATCGACCATCAGAAATGAAGTATATTTATGAAGATGCCCATTTATATTTCTTTGAAGATTTATTTAATAAAGTTAATTGGCAAAGCAAGTTTGTTTCTAATCAAGAATTTATGAAAATTGGAAAGAAAGTACTTTCAAACAAAGAGATTTGTGCTTTTGGTGAGTTTGATATAGAGACCTCAAAGCTAACTTGCAATGTCAAAGAGCATCAAGTTGACTATCATGACACACCATATTTATTTCGTAACATACAGGTTAACATAACACCTGAGTCATTAGTTATTAATTCAAAATACATATCATCATTGTTCGAGTTTCCTCTCGATTTTAAGATTTATTATGATGAGAGTGTTCATGGTAGGCTTATTTTAAAAGAGGAAAAAGAGAGCCATCCTATGCGAGTTGAATTTGATTTCAAAAATGGTTTTCAAATTCACTCTGTTGTAGGGCGGTTTCATGGAGTAAGTGCGAGGGTTCAAAGGGATGAAAATGCTGATTTTATCGCTAGTGTTAAATGTGATTTCAGGAAAATTAAAGATTATATATATCCAATGATTGCTGAGTTTTTTGATGAGCTGGATATGGGAGATGGATATGAATTTCGAGGGAAAATTTTATCATCCAATAACGATTTTCAGTTTAAGGGAACTTTTACAGGAAAAGATATTGAGCTTGGCGGCTTTGTTTATCAAACACTTATGTCAGATATTTTAATCGGTTCAAAATCAGTTGGAATATCAGATTTAAAAGTGAGTGACAAATCAGGTATATTTAAAATAAATAAGTTGGATATTTTTAAAGAAAAAGATAAATGGTCTTTTGCTATTCCCGAGTTCAAAATAATTGAATTTAGACCTTCTTTATTACAGAAAATAGGAAAACCCAAAGATGAAATAAAGCCACTGGTATTTCGCGAAATTGCTTTGATGGATATTAATGGTGAGCTAGAAGATAAAAAAACTTATAAAGGCCATGGGTATTTATCTTTTATTAACTCTTTTAAAAGAGATCACAGTGTTTTTGATGTTCCAGCCGACTTTTTTGGTAGAATATTTGGACTAGACTTAGAGCTTTTGATCCCAGTTAAAGGAAAGGCTGATTTAGAACTCAAAGATGGTAAAATTTACTTTTCAAATTTAGAAAATGCCTTTAGTGAAGGTAATAGGTCAAAGTTCTTTTTGGCAAGTAAAGTATTTCCCCATACATTAGATCTAAATGGTGAACTGGATATCCATATTCAGATGAAGCATTATGTGCTTTTTACATTCACCGAATCTTTTATTTTATCAATCGAGGGTAATTTGAGTGATCCAAAATTTGGTCTTAAGAAAAAAAAGACACTATTTTCAAAATGAACAGATTATTAGATTTTATTTATCCAACTTTCTGTATTTTTTGTTCTTGTAAAATAGAGTTTGAAGAAATCTTTTGTAAAAGATGCTCGAGTTACTTGATATTGGAGATGGATGACAGTGTTTTTCATATTTTAGAAGATAACCCAGTATCTATTACATATTTAAAATTTGCTAGAAAATATCTACAGAAAAAACACATTAAAACAATAGCATCATTTGCAGTTATAAAATATTTTAGAGTTTTTAAAGAGTACCCAATTTCTATTTCTTCCTCTAGAAATAAGTTAGCTAGTTTAACTGCGAAATATATAGCGAAATTGCTTAAATGTTCTTATAAAAAAGAGTTGGGATTTTTCAGAAAGAAATTTGAAAAAGATGAACATATATTTTTTCATCAAAAAGATGGCAGTTATATCAAACTTACAATTATTTAAAGCTTAGCCTTTTAAATTTCTTTTAATTATTTGAACCTGTCTATGTAATTTTTCATTTTCCTTCAGCTCTTTGGTTATTTTTTTCCAAGCATGAAGCAGGGTAGAGTGAGTCTTGCCACCAAAAGAAGAGGCGATCTTTTGAAGTGAATCATCCATTAGCTCTTTAGCTAAATACATGGCTACTTGTCTAGCTAATGCAATATTTTTCATCCTTGAATCACCTTTGATATCAGATGCTTTTACTTCAAATACATTTGATACTGATTTTAATATTCCATCTACAGTAACTCTTATTGATGGATTCTTATGGATAAGTTCAGCTAAAACCCTTTCTACTATATCTTGAGTTATTTTAAGATTCATTAATCTGCAAAAAGCACAAAGACGGTTGATAGCTCCTTCAATTTGGCGAACATTTAAATAGATATGCTCAGCAATATAAAAAGCTATATCACTTGGAATAAACAAGCCTTTTTGGTCAGCCTTATGTTGAACTATGGCAACTCTTGTTTCTAAGTCTGGAATGCCGACATTAGCTACAAGACCCCATTCCATTCTAGCGATCATTCTTTCAGATAGATTCAACTGAGAAGGGGGTTTATCACTTGTGATAACGATTTGTTTGTGTTGGTTAATTAGCGCTTCAAAGGTATTGCAGAACTCGTCTTCAAAATTTAAGCGGTTTTGTAAAAATTGGATATCATCGACAAGCAGAATGTCTAAGCTGCGATAATACCTTTTCATTTTATCGACCGACTTACTTTTAAGGTTGTCTATCAAGTCATTAATGAAAGCTTCAGTAGTAATACATTGAACTCTTATATTTTTAGAATTATTTTTAATTGTATGTCCAATTCCATGTAGAAGATGCGTTTTTCCAAGACCGACGCCCCCATGGATAAATAAGGGGTTATAAGATTTACCAGGGTGGGCTGCAACTCCAATTGCAGCTGACTTAACAAACTGATTAGAAGGTCCTTCGATAAAGTTCTCAAAGGTATAGTTTTTGTTAAGTAAAAAGTTAGTGTTTTTTTGAATTGGCTTAGTTTGTTGTTTCTTTTGAGGTTTATTATCTAATTTGACGTGAAATTCAATAGGAAGTTTTCCATTTCCCAAGTCCGGAAAAAAAAGAGCTAGATCATCACGGTAATTATCAATTAAATATTCTTGAACAAAGATATTTGGCACTTCAAGGTGCAGTATATCTCCTTCTTTTGGAATTACTTTAATAGGTGAAAACCAGTTATGAAATTCTGTTGAAGAACACTTTTTCTCAACTAATTCTAAGAACTGTTTCCAAGATTCTTTTAGTTCACAAGTTACCGTCATTTTTTTCCTGATCAGCCTTCAAAAGATAAAAAACTAAAGGCATTTATGATGAAAAATTAACATGTTAAAATGAAACGATGCAACAAAATAAATATGGTTACAAGATTATACATCACGTAACTCATTGAGGATCAAAAAACACTATGATAAAAAAAGTTAAGAGAAGGTAAATTAGAGCTTAAGCTAGTCTCTGAGATGGAAAAGCTAAAAGAAGGGCACTTGCATTTTTTGCAATTGTTTCATCACTTGAGCTACTTAATCTTCTAGCCTCTATGATACCCTGTTTCCTATACCCTAAAGTAAAAAGCGCTTTTGCGCGGTTTAATTGAACTTGAAGATTTTTAGGGTCTTTTTTTAATGACCTATCCAAGTATTGAAGCGCTAATAATGGATTGCCAATTTGTAAGTGAAGAGCTCCTAATGTTTTTAAATCGTAAGAATCATCTTCGGAAAGAATTAATAGTCCTTCAAAAATTTTCAAGGCTGTTTCATAATGACCTTCCCTTATATAGGCATATCCTACAGCTCTAATATCTTTTAGAACATCATCGTTCCAATCTAGTATTTCTTTCCAGTTCATCCTTTTTGATACTCATTACACTTAGCTGTAATTTTGGCAAGTAGATCTGCTATTTCGCCAAGCTTATTAGCAAGATCTGATAATTTTTCGACATCATTTTTTGCCTCGGGACTTTCTGGCTTAATATTTTTTATTTTTTCTCTTATTGAGGTGAGTTCCTCAGAAGACCTTATATTTCGCGTTAGGCCGCCCGGTGAAAAAATAAACCTTACAAAATCTTCAAAACCATCAGGTGGATTGAATTCAGCCCACTTTGAGGTGGTTGAACTGAAATCGAGCATTTTTTCAATCTCAGCTATCTTTTCAGATGGGCTTGTTGAAGATATGGATGCTGCTAATGCAGACCAGCTAATCGACTCACTGTTAAATTCACTAGTTCGAGTTATTATTTCGTCACGTGCATACCTTGTATGAGCTTCAGGTGGAAGATTGCTTATTGTTTTTGCTTCTGCCATAAAAGTTCTATTCTCTTTCTATTATATAACATATATATGTTCTATATATATTACGTATATATTCCATACAAATTCGGTATATATTCTATCAATGCTTATTCATTTTTGCAAATTGAGTTATGAACAAAAAGAAGTTAAAAGAAAATAACTTCGATTAACTCTTCAATTCCCATAGAGAGATAAGTAAGTTTTTCTACTGTTTGAACTTTTTATCGTAATAAAGTTTTTAACAACATTCCCACAATTTCCCACAAAAAAATTCAGGGCTTAAGTTGCTTAATTTTAGATTATTGTCAGGGTGTTTAAGTTTTTTAGCAGGGCAAACAAGAAAAAATATTTGCTAAGTTGCCATACCTGCTGATATTATGTGGGAAAATGTGGGAAAAGAGAAAAAGCAGTGTCTGACTTTTACTTCAGTGGATCATCAACAGCTAAGATAGACGATAAAAACCGTTTCGTCTTACCTCAATCTATGCGTTATGGCTTAGTTGAGTCAGGTGCTTGTGAGTTCACAATTTGCCTTGGTATGGGAGGCTGCTTAAACATATATAGAAAAAGTGACATTGAGAAAATTGCAAAGAAGTTTAAAGAAAAACAGCACATAGCTCGCTACCAGAAGTTTTTCACGTTGTTTTTTTCCACTTTGTTCCACACAACATGCGATAAGATTGGAAGAGTTACTCTTCCACCTCAACTGAAAAAACTCGTAAATATTCAAAAAGAAATAGTTGTAGCAGGTGTCTTAGATAAGATCGAACTTTGGCCAAAAGAAGTATATGATAAGAATATGGAAAATCTTCTTAATGAAGCAGATTCAGATGAGATGCTAGAGATGTCCGAAGAGGCGTTTGCCCTTATGCACGATGAACCTGAAATGGAAAAAATAGACGAATCGCACATTAAAAAGGCACAGGATTTAGTAAGTCAGTGAGCAAGTTACCTCATATTCCCGTGCTGGTGCAGGAAATTTTAGATTTTTTTAGTGATGTAAAGCTGCATTATTTTGTGGATGGCACAATGGGAGCTGCAGGTCACGCAAAACAAATTTTAGAAAAGCATCCTGAAATAAAATTGTACATTGGATGTGATAAAGATACAAAGGCTCTGGAAATTGCCGAAAAAGAGCTTCAGCCTTTTAATGATAGGGTTAAATTTAAACATGGAGATTTCGCGAGAATAGATGAGTTCTTAGCTGAAGAAAACATTAGCTGTATAGATGGGGTGCTTTTAGACTTGGGCGTATCTTCTATGCAACTTGAGAGCAAAGAAAGGGGATTTAGCTTTATGCATGAGGCCCCACTAGATATGCGAATGGACAGAAGAAAAGAGCTTACAGCCGAAAAGGTTGTAAATGAATACCCCGAGAAGATATTGGCTGAAATTTTCCAGAAATATGGAGAAGAGTTTCAATACAAGCAAATAGCTAAAGCAATAGCAATTGCTCGTAAGAAAAAAAGGATAAAAACCACGGTGGACTTAATACAGGTAATAATGCCGACCTTAAGAAGGAAAAGAAAGCGGATTCATCCAGCTACTTTGGTTTTTCAGGCTTTGCGTATTTTTGTTAACAAAGAGCTAGAGTCTATCGAATCGGGTATTCATGAGGCGATTAGAATGCTTTGTAACGGAGGGAAAATAGCAGTTATTAGTTTTCATAGTTTAGAAGACAGAATTGTAAAAAATATTTTCAGATCTTCTAAAGACCTTGAAATTATAACTAAAAAACCTATTAGGCCGTCCATGGAAGAAATTAAGAGTAATCCTAGAAGTAGGAGCTCAAAGTTGAGATTAGCAAAGAAAGTTGTAGAGGGTGTAGCATGAATATTAAATCAATTATCAGAATGATACTTTCGTTGATAGTTTGCATGACTTCTATTTTTTCTTATGTATCTTTACAAAATGCAGTAACGAGATTAAAAATCCAAATACCTAAAATAGAAAAACAACTTCTAGCTATCAATGATGAGATATCTCATTTACAATTTGAGGTAGATCAATTTGAAAGCCCGGATAGGCTAATTGACCTTGCGTGCCATCCTGACTTCAGTCACTTGAAGCACCCATATCTTAAGGACATTAAAACTGTTCCTGAAGGTTTTGCGCTTACTTTAAAAAAAGAGGAAAAGGCTGATACAAAAATTATCACTTTGCCGATCGGTAAGAGGTAATGAAGACTGATCACACAGATAGAAAGCGCTTAGCTATTATTGCTATTTTTTTGCTAAATTTATTTGTCTTATTAATTGTTCAATTTTACAGAATTCAAATTATCCAAGGAAATAAATGGACGCAATACGCTCTAGCGCAACACCAAACGACAATCAAAGAATCATTTAGAAGGGGCTCTTTTTATTCAAATACATCTATAAAAAAAGGTCATCCAGAAGAAGATCAACCGTTAGTTTTGGATGTAATGAAGTTCCATCTTTTCATTGATCCGGAATCTATTCCTAAAAAGCATAAAGCAGAAGCTGCTAAAAAAATATTGCAGTTTCTGGCTATAGAAGATGAAAATCAGCAAAAAATAACTAAAGAATTTTATCGAAAAAGCAGATCGAGGAAAATATCGACTTGGTTAGAAAAAAGCGTTAAAGAGCAAATTCATAGTTGGTGGAAGGATTATGCAAAAAAAAATAAAATCCCTTCCAATGCTATTTTTTTTCAAAAAGACTATCAAAGATCATATCCATTTAATACTTTGCTAGGTCAAGTTTTGCAAACTGTTCAAGAAGAAAAAGATCCGCAAACAATGCAGGCAATTCCCATTGGAGGTCTAGAGCTTTCATTTAATAAATACTTGAAAGGAAAGTCTGGAAAAAGACAAATTTTAAGATCTCCTTTAAATCCGATTGATAGTGGAAAAATTATTGATCCACCGATTGACGGGGCGGATATTTATTTAACCATCAATCATTACTTGCAGGCTATTGCTGAAGCTGAACTGAAAAAAGGGGTAATAAGTGCTGAAGCGAAAGGTGGCTGGGCTATTATGCTTGATCCTAAAAATGGTCATATTTTAGCACTCGCCCAATACCCATTCTTCAATCCTGAAAAATATAAAGATTACTTCAATGATCCGGAAATGAGAGAACACGTTAGGATTAAAGCTGCATGCGATCTTTTTGAACCAGGCTCTATTTT
>Ga0066639_10005297_pt1 | contig 10859 bp, 11 predicted proteins | sample CryGeyCG2114_010_2_FD_59504 | JGI IMG/M metagenome (GOLD analysis project Ga0066639, IMG submission 59504) | Groundwater microbial communities from aquifer - Crystal Geyser CG10_big_fil_rev_8/21/14_0.10 | ecosystem: Environmental > Aquatic > Deep subsurface > Groundwater | place: USA: Utah... | reverse complement strand
TAGCCGTGGTATCATGCACGCATGAAATTGCGGAGATTTTTGATGAAAACGGCGAGTCATGGTCGTCGTATTCTTGTCCGCGTTGATTGGAATGTTCCGGTGAACGGATCCTTTATTGATACGGAGTCGTTGAAGTTTCGCAGGACACTGCCGTTTCTCGACGCGCTCTCAAAAAAAGGCGCGATCGTTATCGTTATGACGCATCTCGGCAGGCCAAAAAAACGCGAATCAAAACTTTCAACAAAAAGACTCGCGTCTGCAATCCAGAAACAGGAAGGGATTCCCATCGCACACATTCCGGATAATCTTGAAACACAGAAAGGCATTGTAAACGCGCATGCGGCTATCGATAGGGCGGCTCCGGGCGACATTTTTCTTTTGGAGAACGTCCGTTTTCATACAGGCGAGGCAAAAAATTCGACTTCTCTTGCAAAAGCCTACGCGTCATTTGCAGATCTTTTCATCAATGACGCGTTTGCCTCTTGTCATCGTGCACACGCCTCTGTTGTCGGTGTGACAAAACAGGTGCCTTCGGTGGCAGGCCCATCACTCATTCGAGAAGTCGATGCGCTCGATCGGCTTCTTCAAAAACCGACACGACCATTTTTCGCCGTGATCGGCGGCGCAAAATTATCGACCAAGATCGGTATCATCAAATCTCTCCTCCGCGAGGCGGATCGGGTGTACGTCGGTGGCGCGCTTGCACATCCTTTTTACAAAGCGCTCGGGCATTCGATCGGGAAATCGAAAATTGAACGGGGCGCCGTGTCGGTGGCAACCGCGCTGCTTAAAAAGAAAAATCTCGTGCTCCCGACCGACGCGCGTGTCGCAACCGTCTTCACAAAAAACGCACGCACAAAGAACGCGCGTTTGGACGAGATTGAACGTCGGGATACAATTGGGGACATCGGTGTTGAAACGATGAAGCAGTGGGCTCGCGAACTTCAAGACGCGAAGACGATCGTGTGGAACGGACCGGTTGGCGCGCATGAGTATCCCGTATTTGCGCACGGGTCCAATCTCTTGGCGCATGCGATTTCGAGGAGGAGTGCGACACGATCGGTGTATGGCGTGGTCGGAGGAGGGGACACACTCCCTATTCTCAAGGAACTTGGGTTGGAGGCGAAGATCGATCACGTCTCAACCGGAGGCGGTGCCATGCTCGAGTTCATCACGTTGAACGGAAAACTCCCGGGTCTTCTTGCTCTACAGAAATCAAAAACACAATCCTCTCTATGATATTTCGAACGGCAATTTCAAACATTACAGCGCGTGAAATTCTCGATTCCCGCGGGAATCCGACGGTTGCGTGTCGTGTGACGCTCCGTTCCGGAGCGACGGCCGAAGCGAAAGTTCCGTCCGGCGCGTCGACGGGATCGCATGAAGCGCTTGAGCTTCGTGACGGTGGAGAACGATACCGAGGCAAGGGCGTGTTAAGCGCCGTCAAAAACGCGAACGGCGTCATTGCAAAACGGCTGAAAGGGATGGACGCGCGCGTTCACGAAGATGTTGATGCCGCAATGATCGATCTTGATGGCACACAAAATAAGGCGAAGCTCGGTGCAAATGCCATGCTCGCCGTCTCCCTCGCAACGGCGCAGGCGTTGTCGATTCATCGAAAAGTGCCGTTGTGGCGATCGCTCCGAACGTCTTTTCGGTTTTCAAAAAAGTCTTCCCTACCCGTCCCGATGATGAATGTGTTGAACGGCGGCGCGCACGCGAATTGGTCCCTCGACGTTCAGGAATGCATGATCGTTCCGAAAAAATCGTCTATGGCCGAACGTATCCGCGTCGGGAGCGAGGTGTTCCATGCGTTAAAAGATCAGCTTGCGAAAGATGGGTATGCGGTGACGGTGGGGGACGAAGGGGGATTTGCGCCCGCGCTCAAAAATGTCGAAGCGGCTTTCGATCTGCTTATCACCGCGATTCGCAAAGCGGGGTATGTTCCCGGAAAAGATGTTTTTCTCGCGACGGACGTTGCGGCAAGCGAGTGGTATCAGAAATCAAAAAAAATGTATGTTCTTCGCGCCGAAGGGAAAACGATGACGGCCGACGCATTGTTGGAGCGATATATCCGGTGGCAAAAAGCGTACCCGATTGTGTCCATTGAAGATCCGTTTGCCGAAGACGATTGGGCGGCGTGGACGGCCTGCGTACCGAAATTGAAAAAGAAATCCAAGATTGTCGGAGATGATTTTTTTGTCACGAATGTTGATCGGTTGACTCGGGGGATCGAGGAAAAAGCCGCGACCGCGATTCTTATCAAACCGAATCAGATCGGAACGCTCACGGAGACGGTTGACGCGATTCGGACCGCGCAAGATGCGAAGTTCGCCGTCGTCATTTCACATCGTTCCGGCGAGACCGATGACACGACGATCGCGGATCTCGCGGTTGCGTGTGGAGCGGACTATATAAAAACCGGATCGCTTTCGCGATCGGAACGTGTTGAGAAATACAATCGACTGTTGAAGATCGAAACAGAGATGCGCTAATTGTCGTTCTTTCGTTTGGTGTCCCGGAGCGCGCGACGAACGGAAATTTTGTGTGTGGAGATAATGGATCGGATTTGCACGCGATACGCTTGCAAAATGCGCCGGTATTGCTGAATTTGATCGGGTGTCGGTGGCATAGCGCTCGTGACAAAAGGATATGACTATGGTAATTTTGCCCTAAATACGAATGACTGGCAAACGACCATCGCGGGACACGGAGCTTCAGAGTTCGTCATTGTCCCGCGCGACCCCGATTCCTCGCATTGTGTGCGTCGTCGGGCCGACGGCGTCTGGAAAAACGGCGCTTGGAATTCGTCTCGCCAATCATTTCAACGGTGAGATTGTGAATGCCGACGCGCGGCAATGTTATCGCGAATTTAAAATTGGCACCGGAACACCCGAAGGGGTCAGGAAGACATATCGCGGCAAGAAGGCGTACATGGTGGACGGCGTCCCTCATTATCTGATGGATTTTTTGGATCCGACCCACGTGCTCACGGCCGCGGAATGGCGTGACATGGCGCTTCGTGCGATTCGGGGGATTTCAAAACGGGGGCACTTTCCTTTGATCGTTGGTGGAACAGGTCTCTATGTGAAAGCGCTGGTTGATAATTACGCCTTTCCCAAGGTTCCGCCGAAACCGGAGCTTCGTGATGCATTCAAAAACAAGCCTCTTCCTGATTTAGTGAAACTGCTTCTCAAGCTAGACCCGACCGCCGCCGCGATTGTGGATCTTAAAAATCCTCGTCGTGTGATCCGCGCCCTAGAGGTGGTGACCTTTACCGGTAAAACGTACACATCTTCTCGCCGTACCCAGAAACCGGTTGTGGAGGCGTTTCAAGTCGGAATCAAATGGTCGCGCGCGGAACTCTTCCATCGAATTGATGACGCGGTGGAAGAGATGGTAGAGCGCGGATGGATCGACGAGATACGCGACATTTTAAAAAAAGACATTCCGCTGGACGCTCCGGCAATGACGGCCATTGGATACCGAGAGTTGCTTTCGTACATCCGTGGCGAGCAGACGCTTGAGAAAGCGATAGAGTCGTGTAAAACCGCTGTGCGTCGATACGCGAAGAGGCAAGAGACGTGGTACAGACGCGATCCGCGTATCCACTGGGCGCATAACGAAGATGAGGCCTTCGGTATGGTGGAGCGGTGGTTGAGCGAACCTGAATAACGTTGAGCGAACCTTGGCACTTGAATTGTCTTGATGAGTATAAGAGGAACATAAAAGCAAAACGAACGTAAAAACAAATCCAAACCAAAAAAGGCCGATCGGCCACTTTTGGTGTGTCGTAGATATTAGCCTTTTTGAGATTTTGCACGTTTGTATTTTTTGAATTGATCGAAATAGAAGTCCCGCGCGGTAACCTCTCGGTTTCCAAGATTTGGCGTGGCATAGACAGTCACATATTTTGATACTCCGAGGTTCGCCGCGATGGTCAGAATTTCCGTTTTACATTCATGCGGATAGACGTAAGTACTACGTTGTAATTTATAGCATCCGACAGAGAGCAGCTGTCTCTGAAATTTTTTTCGGCAACCCGTTTTTTCAGGTATATCGAATGAGATGACTCTCCATAGATGATCCCATTTTAGATCGTGGAATTGGCGGAGTTGTCTCTTTGTTGCGCGTAAAAATCCTTTAGATGTAAAAAGAATCGGAGAGCATTCATCCTCTTTGCTGTATTCTATATAACCGTATAATTTTTGTTGTTTTAACATTTGTCGTATTCGATATGCACTGAATTTTGTGAAGCCGAGGAATAGCTTGTCCGCGCTCCTTCCTTGAGATAACAAGCCAATGACCGTGACAGTCGTACCGACCGCCATGATTTCATAAAATGCTTCAGTTATTGTTTTGATTTTGTCTTTCTTTTTTCGTTTCATACCATCGCCCCTCTCCCACTGCGTTCCACGAAACGGATGGCTTTGTCAAGATGTTCATAATTATGCAACAAACTAAAAGCGGCCGATCGGCCGCTTTTAGTTTGTTTGAAGAACGTGTGAAAGACAGAGGATTTTCTGGGGACGATGAGGACAACAGTTATGTTTTTTTTTGATCAGCTACATTTTTTTGGCTGTGATGTCTGCATAGTAGCCCCGTTCTTCTTCGGGAAGTTGCTCTGCAATGTGCGTCATAACCCAGTCGGTTGGGGAGAGGTTCCCGGTATCCTTCGGAATTGTGATCGTTTCGCCGATGCCGACCCGTCCCTTCGTGACGCCGACCGGCGTGATCGGTAAGTCTTGCCCCGTCATTTCTTTGTATTTCTTCGCGAGAATCTCTATGCCTCCATACGCCCTCCGCATTTCTCGTTTGTCTTCGTATAAAAATAGTCCCTCCGGGAAAAAAGCAACCTTGTCTCCGCGCAGGAGACATGCGAGTGCGTTTCGCAGGACTTCCATGTTCGGTGTGACTTTTCCATCTTTTTCGCCATCGATTATTTTCTCATAAGCGCGTTTTTGCGCCTTTCCTTTGACTCGTGTCAGAAGCTTGGATTTTTCTTCCTCCGAAAGGTTTGAGAGCGTTTCGTTGATCGACAGCATTCCGAATTTTTTAAGCAGCCAGGAACGAAAACCAGATCGTTTCCAGTTCAGTTCGTTGCCCGCCGTGATACGGAGAGGATGGTCGCGGAACGCGCCCATGAGGGCGCCTGTTTCCCCGCCGCTGTGATTGCTCACCACAAGCGACGCTTCCTGCGGGATATGTTCTCTGCCGTCGACGCGCGATAATCCAAGCCATTCCTTGATATGTATCACACTCGAAAAAACTTTGGACGCCAATGTCTGTTTTTTCGGTTTTTCCCGTAGATGCTCCGGAATGTTGCGTTCAACGTACGCGTCAATTTTTTCGGGAGAAAAATTCTGCGCCTTCTTAGGCGTCTTTTTTAACCTTCGTCGGATGTGCTCTGTTGCTTTTTGATTCTCCGCTCGATCTCGTTCGATAGTCTTTTCTGCATCGATTACTTCGTGTTCTCGAAACCCTTCTGTTGTGTCGATTTGTGTTTCCGCATCGTTCTCTCTCGCGGGGTGTTCGATATTTACGGGAAAATATTCCTTCTTGCGCATATCGTTAAAGCTCCTCCCTCAAAATATGCTCGACATCTTTCGGGCTCGCTTTGCCATCGGTCGCTTTCATGACGGATCCGACAAACCATTTGAGGACCGTTTCTTTTCCGGCTTTGTATTCCGCGACTTGATTCGGATTTTGTTCGATGATTCGTTTGATCTCGACGCGGAGTTTTTCTTCATCCATGGTTTGTCCGAGATCGTGCTCCTCCATGAGGTGCGACGGATCTTTACCGGTGTCGACCATGAGCGCCAGAAGCTTTTGCCCATTTGTACCGTTGATTTTCTTCTCGGCGAGGAGATGAAGAAGCTCGGCAAAGTTTTCCGGCGTGACGTTTGCGCCATTGATCGGAAGATTTTTTTCCGAAAGAAGTCCCGCGAGTTTTGTGGTGAGCCAACCGCCGGCAAGTTTTGCGTACTCTTTTTTTGCATTGTTCATCAACTCCGACCCGCTGGTGCCGGTGTCATCGGTCGATTCGATCCACGCGGCGAGTTCGCTCATGACCTGCTCAGCGTACGAAGCCCAGCCGTCGTTTGCCATCAGGAATGCCGCAACCTCCGGACTGAACCAATACTCTTCCTGCAATCTGGACCGCGCTTCCGACGGAAGTTCGCCAACGCTCGTCTCGAGTGCTTCGCGGATGGATCGCAGATCCTGTGGCGGAAGATCGGGTTCGGGGAAATATCGATAATCCGCGCTTGTCTCTTTGAGCCGTTGTTCAAATGTCACGCCTCGATTCTCATCCCAACCTCGCGTGGCGGCTACGGGAGGCGTGTTCGTTTCGTAGAGTTCGTTTTGCCGCTCAATCTCATGTTCAAGCGCGCGCTCAACAGCACGAAAGGAATTGAGATTTTTGACTTCGATTTTTGGATTCAAACCTTTTTGCAGAGGACGGTTTTCATCATCAACATCGAGCAGGGAAATGTTCGCATCGCACCGCATTTGTCCTTTTTCCATATCCGCGTCCGACGCGTCAACGCTTCGAAGGATGGCACGCACTTCCTGCAGGTAGGCCTTTGCTTCTTGCGGAGATCGGATATCCGGCTCAGTCACGATTTCAAGAAGCGGGGTACCGGCACGGTTAAAATCCACAGCCACTCCGTCCTTCAGGTGGATGTTTTTTGCCGCATCTTCTTCGAGGTGTGCACGTTCGATCCCGACGCGAAATTGAGCTCGCCCGTTTCCGGTTTTGGGTAATTCGACCGATACATACCCGCTCTTCGCGACAGGCAGAAAGAATTGCGAGACTTGATACCCCTTCGGAAGATCCGGGTAGAAATAGTTTTTTCGGTCAAAAGCGGATTCGTCCGGGATGTGACAGTTAAGCGCAAGACCTGTTTTCACGCCGATGCGGATCGCGTGCTCATTGAGTGCAGGCAGCGTTCCGGGCTGACCCGTGCAGATCGGGCAGATCGCCGTGTTTGGGGGAGTTCCATCGAGTACGTTGGGACAACCGCAAAACATTTTTGTCGCGGTTTTGAGTTGCACGTGAACTTCGAGTCCGATGATCGCAATCCGTTTCATCCGTGTGGGGAAATTATCGAGTCGCTTGCAACGCGCGGTAGACTTTTACGTGAAAACCGACCATAAGCGGCATGAAGACGGCGAGTGTCGCCAACTGCAGGAATTGCTCGACGCCGTATGGGAGCAGGGCGTACTCTTCAACGTCCATGAAAAATTCCGGACCCGTGACGAGCGAGACGATGAAGGTCAGAACCGCGAACGCGGCCATAATGAGTGTGCCGAATATGGATCCGCCAGCGATGAATCGCCAGAAGATTGGCCACCATCGATCCTTAATGAGAACCTCTGATGCCGCGAGTGTTTGGAATCCGCGATATCCCTTATCGACCAAAAAGATTGCCGACATGGAGAGGGCGATTGTGAAATAAATCCCCGGAATTATGAGCAAGATAAATCCACCGAATGTGACGAGGTTGATGATGATGTAAATCCAAAAATATGGGAAGAGGAGCTTCCATGCCAACGATTTCCCCTCTTTTGCATCCATCGGTTTTTTATTCTCGTCGAGCCGGAGCATGAGCCATGTAAGTCGAATGATAGCCCACGTGAGGAGGATGCTGACGACGATAAGGACCAGGAGTTGCATAAAAAATATAAAGAGGAAACCGTGTCCCGAACGCAAGAGAAGCGTCGCTAGAAAGATCGCGAGACCTGCGTACAAGAAGAAGATCGAAACTTTGATCGTGGTGTTCCACGTGGACGTAAAAAAGTGCCAGGAATCAACGATCAATTCCCATACACCCGGGAGTTGTTTTGGCTGTGTTTGTGTTGTCATATGGCAGGAGAATATCACTGTATGAGCCCTTTTACCACTTTCGTTCGTACGTCAAAAAAGAAAATTCATCATGATCTTCGCGATCGATTTCCGTCCAATCGTTCGGTTTCATTTCAGGGAAGAAAACATCACCATCAATTTCTTTGTGCACGCGCGTCAGATAGATTCGATCCGCGCGATCGATCGTCTGACGGTAGATTTCTCCTCCTCCGATCACGTAGATATCCTTATTCTTATGTGTCTCGAGAGCATCGTCAATCGACGCATAACGTTCGACATTCTCCGGAAGCGTAAAATCGTCCTTTCGCGTTACGACGACGTTCGTTCGGCCCGGGAGCGGACGGTATTTTTCCGGAATGGATTCCCACGTTTTTCGTCCCATAAGAACGACGTGTCCCATGGTGAGTTTCTTAAATCGCTTTAGATCTTCCGGGATGTGCCACGGGAGTTCTCCTTTTTTTCCGATAACGCCATTCTCTGACACGGCGGCGATGAGGTGGATTTTCATTGTATGTTCAATCTTAAGCTTTTTCTGTGAATATCCGCAACACCCATTGACGACAGGCCTTATTCGTGGTTGCATGGGTAAGCCATTTCATCAAAGGAGGTGCAGTGTGAAGGTAGGAGGCATGAACATTTCAGAGCTTAGAGAAAAGGTGCGCGGACTGAAGCGAAGGGCCTATCCCGACCTTCAGCGCATCGTCGTTCATCGTGAAGAGATGTGGTACGCATCGATTCGCGGCGTTGGTCTCGACAACAGTCGCGGCCTGCTGATCATGGTCGCGGATCCCCGCGAGGATCATCCGTGGGCCGAACACGTTCGAGGACATCAGCTCAAGACCGATGTTCAGCGAGTGATGGTGCTCGCGACGGGGGCGGAGCAGAGATCCTTGGCGCGGGAGGAGTGCCAAACGATTCACGCGTTGTGTGCCGAGCGCGGAATCGGGAATCCGAAAATCGTCTTCTGTTGCTACACGTCAGAATTCTGGTCGGTGTTCTTCGCAACGGAACGCTTCATGAGCCGGAGAGGATCCATCCCGTCTCTCATGGTTTCCACCGGTCAGCTGCGTGGGCACGACGGCCACATGCCGGGGACGGTTCACATCGAACAAATTCTCGCGGACATTTCGTGTCAGTGGGGTGTCCCGCTCGTCATGATTCCGCCACGGATCTAATCCACGTGATCTATCCCTTGCGAGGGACGACTCCACGTGTAGCTCAAGACTCGGACTTCGTTCGAGTCTTTTACCAAGCAAGGTTGACGGCATTGATCCGCCAAGTAACAATAGTGGCTATGAAACCCGTTTCCGAACGTACGCCGGATTCTCAATATCAGCGCCTTTTGCGTGACATCCTCGAAAAGGGTGAACGGACCAATAGCCAGCAGGGTGTGGATGCGATAACGCTTATCGGCCCGAATCCGCTCCATTTCAAGTTTGCAAACGGTTTTCCGATCATCAACGAGCGGAATATGGCGCCGAAGGAGTCGGAGCGTCTTCCTGTGACGATTTGGCGGCAAGCAATCGGGGAGATCTGCGCGTTTGCGAACGGCGTCCGAACGCAGAAGGGCTTGGAGGAATTTGGCTGTTCATGGTGGGAGTCGTGGCTCACGCCGGAGAAGTGCGCCAAACGGGGACTTGAACCGGGAGACCTCGGCCCGGGATCGTACGGCGCGGCGTTCCACGATTTTCCGACGTTGGAAGGGCGACCGTTCAACCAGTTTCAATCCGCCATCGAACAGATTCGCGAACTCCCGCATTTGCGCACGCATTTTATTTCACCATGGATTCCGCAGTACATCCCGCGCGGGGAAGGGAAACAGCAGCGGGTCGTTGTTGCGCCATGCCACGGGTGGATCCATTTGCGCGTTCTCGACAATAAGCTCACGCTCCACATGTTCCAACGTTCGGCAGACGTTCCGGTCGGCGTGCCCGCGAACATGGTGCAATACGGCGCGCTTCTGATGATGCTTGCGCACGCGACAGGTACCGAGCCGTACGAGTACGTCCATAGCTTTTCGGACGCGCATATCTATGTCGACCAAGTGCCCGCTGTTGAGACAATGCTAGGGCGCGAACCAAAGTCGCTCGCAACCATGAAGATGGATACGAACGTGGCGGATTTCTTTGACTTTCGGCATGGGCACTTCACGTTGGAAGATTACGATCCACACCCGGGAATTAAAGGCATTCCCGTGGCGATTTAATCAAGACTATGTCAGACGAGCAGGCGGAAAAAAATCAATTTATTGACCTCTCCAATGCGCGCACCGATGACCAGCGCGAGGTGATGCAAGAAATTGCCAGCCAAGGCCATTGTCCGTTTTGTCGAGAGAATTTAGATCGCTACCATAAAAATCCTATTCTAAAAGAAGGGGAATATTGGCTATTGACGGAGAACCAGTGGCCGTACGATAAGATAAAGCATCAGCTTTTGGCGATTTCCAAAACGCATGTTGAACATCTGTCGGACATGGATCCGGACGCCGGTCGCGAGCTTTTCGAAATGTTCGGCGAGATCGCGAAGGAACGCGGAATGGAAGGCGGAGGAGTCGCGATCCGCTTCGGTTCGTCTCCCGACGGGAATTACGGGTCGAGCGTGCTTCATCTTCACGCGCATTTGATAGAACCGGATTTGAAAGCGCTCGGCGAAACCGAGGCGTGGAAATTCAAGTTCGGCCAGCCGAAGAATTACAAAAAATCTCCCAAATAAATGGGAGATTTTTTTGGTCAGCTTGGTGACTCTTTTTGACACAGAATTGGTAATCTTATTTAGAATAATACCTGTGTTGTATGATCATGTCAAATTGTTTGTGCGGAGCCGACGAAGAGAATCGAACTCCTTGACCGCAGATTACCAATTCTGCATCAGCCACCAGACCGCCGGCCCGTACTTCTACCGCTGCCATGTATTGACATCGACGTCAAGCAGACGTTCTCTTTCAGATCAAATGCGACATAGCGAATTCGTTAGGGGTTTGCATGTTCAACGA
>Ga0066639_10005295_pt1 | contig 10862 bp, 9 predicted proteins | sample CryGeyCG2114_010_2_FD_59504 | JGI IMG/M metagenome (GOLD analysis project Ga0066639, IMG submission 59504) | Groundwater microbial communities from aquifer - Crystal Geyser CG10_big_fil_rev_8/21/14_0.10 | ecosystem: Environmental > Aquatic > Deep subsurface > Groundwater | place: USA: Utah... | reverse complement strand
GAGGAGAGCGCGAGTCACGGGCATATTGAACAGTGGCATCAACTTGGAGAGCCATATTGATACCTAAGCGATTTTTTAAAATACCGGAAATCATTTTTTTGGATTCGAATGTTTTGGCTTCTCTTTCGATTAGGGAGGCAAGGATAAGATCCTGATAATTTAAATTTGGGAATTTTTGCTGATAATTTTTGAGGATCAAATCAATAATTTGCTGATTTGAATAGGTTTGGGGAATTAAATATTTATCGGGAAAAAGCATACCTTCACTGGGTCGAGCAAGAGTTTCAAATTCGGAGTCGAGAGCAAATTCCTCGAGTCTTTGGCCAGGAATTATAGTGTACCAAAAATCAAAACTGCCTCCTTTTGATAGCTTAGAGACGACTTGGCTTAAAGACAAAGAGGGAGATAATTGGAATTGACCGGCTTGAAGCTTGCTGTTTAAACCAGTACGGTAAGATTCGAGGATAAAGAAATATTGATTTTTGATTAAACCGTTTAACTCTAACCTTTTGGCGATTTGACGTAAACTATCGCCTTGGTTGACTACAAAATCCTGGTTGACTGAATCTGAAGAAACAGGCAGGCTAAAAAATTTGTAGGAAATTAAAAAAACGATTACCAGACTGACAGCAATGATAATAAGTGATCTAAAAAATTTTTTCACCAAAAATTAATTTATATTTCGTCAAAAAGAGCCCGACGATATTTGTTTTTGCCTTTATCGTGAATGAAAATCCGACCGCAACTACAAGTGACTGTGGTTTGGCCACGAACGTCTTTTCTTTTTCCTTTGACGAGAGGAGCGCCACAACCAACGCAATGGCCTTGAACGAGCAACCATGCTTGAATGGGAGCAATTAAGTTTTTAATCATACTGGTAAATTTAATTAATAACCCGACGAAGAATAACAGCGGCAGCCAAGGAGTCGATTAGCTGCTTGATATCTTTTTTCTTTTTTTTATTACTAATGTAAATTGACTGGGCTTCGATGGTAGAAACAGCCTCCTCTACCGTTTCTATGGGTAATTTTAGCATGGAACGAAGCTTCCTAACAAACTTTTGGGTATCGATAGCAAAGTTTCCTTCGGAGATACCGACATATATTTTCCCAATCTGGTATTCGGAGATAATTTTGGTGAGATTGGAAAAGAATTTATCGTCATTTTTGAAAACCGGTAAGGGAGTAATTATACCGGAAATTGAATAGGCCAAGCCAATTCGTTTAGTGCCGTAATCGATGGCCAAAAAATTTGTGTTAGTAGTCAGCAATTCTGGTTTTAATAATTAAACGACGAAGATAAGTACCCGGAGGGCTGCAGGTAATGACGGTCATGTAGCGACCGTCAAAGCGTTGTTCAAGAACCGATAGATTGGTAGGTTGAACTTCGAACATTTCTTCGACTAGATATTTATATTTGACAGAGTCGTAGTTTATAAATATTTCATCGCCCGGCTTGAGGCGATAAAGAGTGGAAAAAATGGTTAAATACGACTTTGGATTAAAAAACTGGGGCAAGACTGAATGACCAAAAACAACAGTGTTGCCAAGTTGGCCGGGGAGGGCGGTTTGGGGATATTGAATTAAACTTTTTTTGAGATCAGAACCACCAACTTCGACGACAGCATCGATTATTTTTAAACTGGGAATAGAGAGGGTGTAGTGAGTTACGGCAGAATTTGAGGTAAGAGAAGAGGGAGAGTCGGACAAAGTATCGGAAACAAACCAATTTGATAATTGGGTGTAGTCGGTGGTGATGTCTCCTAAAATATTGCCGGTTTGATTGTAAAAACGGTTTGACAGCGGATTTTTCATCTGGTTAAAACGGAAAGAATATTCGAACTGAAAACGAATAATCGGTACGATGGCTGACCCAAAAAGAAATAGACCGGAAATAAATAAGAGGTAGGCAAAAAACTTTTTTTTGGGAACAGAGGATTTAAGCCTGTCAATTTTAGAACCGGTTTGGTTATTTTTGAGATAGAGGTAACTCACAAGGATTCGGTCTTGGTTTCAATTGTAATATTTTCCTGACGGAAAGGCAGGGGGTTGATAAATTCTAGATAGGAAAAATTAGTTTTAATATTAAAGTTTATTGCCCGGGGAATATTGTTGGTTAAATATTCTTTGGCTTTTTTGGAGCTTTTTCCGCTGATATTTTGTTTTATTTCAGATTCATTTAGCTTGGGTTTGGCAAAGCCGTTGAGAGTAAGTTGGGTAGAAGCAAGACTATTTTCTAGTTCAATGACTTTAAAAGTGATATCAAAACTTTCGGGATTTATTTCGGCTTTGTCGAAATCGGGATTTGATGACAAAAAAGCAGAAATGATTTCACCTTTTATTTGAGGATTGATAACAAAGGCGGAAATTTCGGCTTCGACGGAGGCAGAAAGTTCGTCGGCCTCTTCGCCAATTTCCCGACTGTAGACAATTCTGTTGGGGGATTTTTTAACAGTGTCCATGATTAACCCTTCCAGGCGCTCGACATCTTGATCGACTTTGTCGTCGATAGCTTGTTGGATTGATTGGCTTAGTTGAGATTCAATTTGATCTTTGTCGGCTTTAGCAACTGCAGGAATATCTTCTTTGGTACCCCCGGTTAATGATTCGGAAACTTTGGCGATTAATTGGTTTTTGGAGTAGTTTTTAAAAATTAATTCGGTATCTTTACTTAGATTTGATTCCGGTCCGATTTCACCAGCAATAACTGTAGCCTGAATTTTTCCTAAATTAATAACACCCTCCTCGAGATCACTACTACTGGCGGGGACTGAAACTGGAGAAAGTAGCTCGAAACTGCGGCCGGTGCTGTCCTGCAGTAAAGTTGACTGGGCCAGGTCAACAGGTTGGTCGGTTTTGTTAAATATAGTTACTTCGCCTTTGGCTTTTTCACCTTTGGTAAGCGTGCCGGTGGTAGGAACAACAATTGAGGAAGAAACTGTAAAAGATTGTTTTGTGACCGGAATACTTTTTGAGAGAGCGTCGATTTGGGTAGTGGTGGAGTCGAGATTTACGCGAGTGTCCAGTTCAAATTGGTAGGGATTGATGAAAATAGTTATTTTGGCAGTAGAAAATAAAAAAGGAATTAGTAAAAATAAAGGAAGAATTGAAATAATGATAAGGGGAATCTTTTTATTTTTTGCCCTTAGAGATATTTTGGGAAAAGGGATTGATTTTAGCTTTGAAAGAAAATTGTTAAAATCAAATTTTGGTAAAGATGGTTTTGGTGGAGTTAAATTTAACTCAGGTGGAGGCACGATATTGGGAATTAGCTCAGAAGTAGGTTCGGGTGTGGGGATTAATTCAGGTGGTGAAACCGGGTCAAGTGAGGCAGCAGTGAAACCGAAATTGATTAAAGGAACTTCTTCAACATCGTCAGCAACTTGAGGCATATCGGTTTGGATGTCTGAAGATTCATCGTCTACCGAAGTAGTTTCAACTTCCAAAACAGGTGTAACCTCTGCGACTATTTCGGCTTCATCGACCGGAGATGAAGATTTGGGATCAAGAAGAAGGTTTGATTTGATTTGATTGTAGATTACTTTTGAGTAAATACGAATTATTTCGGAAGAATCAATTGATTCAATGTTGGGTAAATGAAGAAAAGTTTCAACGTCTTTTTTGGAAACCCAAGGGTAGTTGTTTAAATCGGAAATTAGAGAAGCGGTTTGGTCGCCATAAACGGTAATTTGAGGTGGAAGAGTGGAAGTACTGTTAAGTTCCAATAAAGCAGATTCTAAATATTCGGGAATAAATATTGAATCGAATTTTTTGAGAATTTTGCTTTTGATTTTGCCAAAATAAACCAGGGATAGGGCAAATTGAGAATGGGATAGGCCCAGGAGGATATAACTCGAAGGATATTCTTCTTGCTTATTGTAGTACTCGACAATGGCATCATCGCTGGCAATGTAGCCGAGAGCTTTGAGTTTCATTTTTTTACAAGCAGAAGTGATTAAGTCCAGTTTATCTTTGATGATTTTGCCGTCGTGAGTTAACCAAAAAGGCGGTAATATTAGGGAAACTTTATCCGGTTCTGAATTTTCGGGAAGGTTGGCTTCTTGAGCTGATTGAGAAAGGGATTGATCAAAAGCGTTTAGAAAGGAATCGGGAAGATTTGGGTCCCAGTCGAGAACCGGACCGCTTGAAAGAACTTTTGCAGATTGAGAATCGATATTGACTAAACTAACCGAGAGTCGGCTTTCTTCGATCGTAAGTAACCAAAAATGATCAAATTCCATAAATAAGGATACTATGAGATAAGTTTAAATTCAGTCTTCAGTTTTTAGGTGAGCATAAAGCCTTCTTTTTCCAAGGCCGGCTGATTCCTCCCTGATTATCCTGAATTGACCGATTGATCCAGTGTTGTCAACGTGAGGACCGGTGCAGACTTCACGAGAAAAAGGCTGATTTGAATTACCGACAGTATAGACAGTGACCATTTCCGGGTATTTGGCGCCAAAAAAGGCCAAGGCGCCAATCTTTTTTGCTTCGGAAAATTTCATGGTTTCATAGGTTACCGGAAGAGATTGGCTGATTTGTTGGTTGACAAGATCTTCAATACTTTTTATCTCTTCAGGAGTTAATTTTTCCGGATGTGTAAAATCGAAACGAAGCCTTTCGTGGGTTATATTGGAACCAGACTGCTGTACATGATCTCCTAGAACTCGACGAAGGACAGCATGGAGAAGGTGGGTGGCAGTGTGATATTTGGTAATAATTTCAGAATTATCAGCTAACCCTGATTTAAATTTGCCGGCGGAGAGGGTTTGAGACTGTTTAACATGTTGCTCTTTTAGACGGTTGAATTCATTAATGTTGAGAGATAAGTTATTTTTCTTTAATTCTTCTTCAATCATTTCTACCGGAAAACCAAAGCTTTGATAAAGATCAAAAGCTTCATTACCGGAAACACTTTTCTGACGATCGATAAGTTTGGTAATTTCATTTAAACCTTTGTTGAGGGTACGACGAAATTTACTTTCTTCAGTGTCCAACATTTCTATAATTTTCTGTTGATGCAGATTTAATTCGGGATAGGTACCGGCGTAATTACTTTGATTGTCTAAAACTGATTGGGCGACAGCTGAACAAAAGTTGTTTTCGATGCCCAATAATTTTCCTTGTCGAATTGAGCGACGGATAAGGCGTCGTAAGACGTAACCTCTTTCTTTGTTGGACGTTTCTACCCCGTCGGCAATCATGAAAACAGAGGCGCGGAGATGATCAGCAATAATGCGAAAAGACTTAACCCCTCCGTCCGCAATTGCGGACACCTCCCCTTGACAAGGGAGGCAATATTTTTTATTTGAAATATTTTCGATTTTTTGAATAATCGGTTGCCAAATAGAGGTTTGGTAATTGTCTGAAAAGCCGTTTAGGGCGGCAATAGTTCTTTCGACCCCCATACCGGTATCGACGTTTTGTTGAGACAACTTGGAGTAGGAGTTATCAGAATTTTTTTGATATTGCATAAAAACATCATTCCAAATTTCCATCCAGCGACTATCTTTTGGGTCAAATTTTTGAGGAATTTCCCCGTCGCCAGTCCAATAAAACATTTCGGTATCCGGACCACAAGGGCCGGTGGCACCGGCAGGACCCCACCAATTATTTTTTTTCGATAAATAGGCAATTTTGTTATTACTAATCCCCTGTTCCTGCCAAAACAGAGCACTTTCTTCGTCACGGGGAGCGGTATCATCACCGGCAAAAACTGAGACAGCTATTTTTTGGGGGTCAATTGCTAAATATTTTTTGTCGGTTAAAAATTGATAAGAAAAAGTAATCATGTCTTTTTTGAAATAGTCACCCAAGGACCAATTGCCCAACATTTCAAAAAAGGTGTGATGATAGGTGTCACCAACTTCGTCTATGTCGCCGGTGCGGACGCATTTTTGGACATTAACTAAACGATTTCCCAAAGGATGGGGTTGGCCTAAAAGGAAAGGAACTAGCGGATGCATGCCGGCAGAAATAAACAAAGTAGTGGGGTCGTTTTCAGGAATTAGACTAGCGGAGGGAATTTCTTGGTGATTTTTTGATTCAAAAAAACTAACAAATTTGTCTTTGAGTTGGGACGCATTCATAGGGCAATTATAGCAGGAAAATCAATCTCCCTTTATCCCTCTTTGACAAGAGGGAAGCAAGAGAATAATAATTATTTTTTAAAAACTCTTGGTTTAGATTTAGTGACAGTTTTTTTGTGTAGTTCTGCTTCTTTTTTTATTATTTGAGGGGGTAAGGTAACGGCAATTTTTTTGAGAGGAACTGTCTTTGTTTTTTTGGGAGGACTGGGATTTTTTGGAGATGAAGGTGCAATAAGTCGGTCAATTAAGTCTTGAAAATATTTTTTGAGTTCTATAACAACTTTTGATTTTTGATGACGATATATTAAAACGGCGACAACAGCAGCCACAATAGCACCTAAAAATAGACCAAAGATAAAACTTGATGTTTGGTTTTCAGAACAGTGACAATCTTGAGACATTATTGTTTGTTAGTATCTGACTCAGATTTATTAAAAAGTTTGTTCATAAATGAAAAACTATTTTTGAAACCCATGATGAACTCGGAAATTGAAGAAATGGGGCGGGAAACGGAAGTGGTAATTGATTTGGCGTCGTCGAGAATCGAGTTGGTAGTGGTGATGGTATTTTTTAATTCTTTGAGAAGTTGAATAAAATAAATACCGGAAATCACGATTATGACGGTAATTGCTAAGAGACTGATACTGATAATTATTTGAGTTAATTCCATAAGTCAGTATAAAAGAATTTAAGGCAATTGTCCATTTAATTAATAGCCTTTTTCCTGCTTACTGGTTTTTCCGGAAGGAGAAGTTGACTCGACGACGACGTTAAAATTTGTAGCCTGAGGAATGGCAATCTTTTTTTTGAATTCACCATTTGAATCAACAATCACAAGATCGTCGTTGATTCTGACGGTAGATTCGGGGTGGGTTATGCCGGATATTTCCAATATTTCGGTTTTTGGAGCCGGAGGCTCGGGCCAATAAACTTCAAGAGGAGGGGCTTGATTAAATTTTAAGTATTCGGATATTAAATAACCTATAAAAAATATTACCGAAACAAAAACACTAATTTTGAAAGTAAATTGGGGGGTGAAAAATAGTTTGGGTTGTTTTTGATTTTTTTGTTTTCTTTTTTGTTCGTAATCACGGCGAAAAATAGAAAGAGTCTCGGTACCGTTTAAACCCAGGAAATTGGCATAATCTTTGACTATAAGAGAAAGATAGGGTTCTTGGGGAAAATTCTGATTATTTTCCTGTTCGATTGCCTGAAGATATTTTTGGGGTATTTTAAGTTTTTTGGAAATCTCTGATAATTCTAAACCTTTATCGAGTCGAGCGTTACTGAGAATGGTTGAAGCACGAAACATAGGATTTATTCGACTGAATTGTCTGGCTGATTGTGGGGAATGTAAATATCCCGAGCTTTGGCCCCTTTTCCTGGACCAACTACCTTGGCTTGTTCAAGTTGATCAAGTAATCTGGCTGCCCGAGCGTAGCCTAGTTTTAAGTGTCTTTGAAAATGAGAGGCAGAAGCTTTTCCGGTTTGAGTAATTAAATCGATAGCGTCTTGGAAAACCGCATCTCTTTCTTCTCCGTCAACACTCATAATATTTTTGGAAAGAGAAGTCGGGCTGTTGACCGGTTGACTGGTGATTTCGTTATCGTATTCGGTTGATTTTTGTGTTTTAAGAAAATCGATAAGGCGGGTAATTTCTTTTTCGGTAACCAGACAACCTTGAACACGAATTGGTTTGGCTAGTTCGGGAGGAATATAAAGCATGTCTCCCCGACCGAGAAGTTTTTCGGCTCCGGGAGTGTCGAGGATTACACGAGAGTCGGTCATTGAGGAAACAGCAAAAGCAATTCTGGTGGGAATATTGGCTTTAATGAGACCGGTAATGACGTTTACAGAAGGACGTTGGGTGGCTAAAACTAAATGAATACCAACAGCCCGGGCCATTTGGGCAATACGACAAACATTGTCTTCAACTTCGGCGGGTGAATATAGCATTATTTCGGCTAATTCATCGATGATAATGACAATGTAGGGCATGGTTTGGAAACCGGCTAAATTATTGTAGCTTTCAATGTTTTTGGCTCCGACTTCGGTGAATTTTTTGTAACGGTTTTCCATTTCGGTGACGGCCCATTTTAGAGCAGAGACAACTTTATCGGGTTCGACAATAACCGGAGTAAGTAAATGAGGGATGCCGTTGTAGGGAGTTAGTTCGACACGCTTGGGATCGACCATAATTAGTTTGAGCTCGTCAGGAGAAGCCCTAAATAGCATGGTACATATCCAGGAATTGACACAGACAGATTTACCGGAACCGGTTTGGCCGGCGATTAATACGTGGGGCATTTTGGCAATATCGGCAACTTTTGGAACGCCGGCAACATCCATACCCAAGGGGATAGAAATTTTTGAAGTAGCATTTTTCATGGAGTCAGATTCCAAAATTGATCGAATAGGAACAACTTCAAGTGATCGGTTGGGAACTTCAACACCAACTAAAGAGCGGCCGGGAATAGGAGCTTCGATACGGATTTGACCACCGGGAGCGGCCAGAGCCATAGCCAGGTCGTTACTTAGCGAGACAATTTTGGCAAGTTTGGTACCCAGGGCGACCTCGAGGGCATATTGGGTGACTGAGGGAGAGTTGTTGACTTCGGAAACTCGGGCAGTTATTCCAAATGAATCTAGGGTACTTTCGATAATTTGGGCATTTTGTTTGACATCTCCCCGATTGGCTTTGGCTCCGGGGGTGCCGTCAAAAATATCAATTGAAGGATATTTCCAAATTTGATTTGAGGAAGAAGAACCGGATTTGAAATCGGAAGTAGATAATTGAGAAGAAGGAATTTGGGGCTTGAGAACAGGGGGGATATTAACCACGTAATTATCGTGGGTTTTATCGTTTTGAATTTCGGAATTAGTCGATAATCCGGACTGAATGTATTTTGTTTCTTTGTCGGAGTCTTTTTTATCTTTGATTTTTTGAGAGGCACCAACCGTATATTTTTTAATTATATTAACTATGTTTATTATTTGTTTGACTATTTGAGCAACAGAAGTGTCAAAAAGAATAACAAAGCCGGCGATGAATAAGAAGAAAAATATAAAAAAAGCAGCTAAGTCTTCGAATAAATAGGAAATTTGTTTCCAAAGAAAAATCCCGGAAAGTCCTTGTTTAAACAGGGCAATTAGGGATATAAACATTATCATGAAACCCAAAAAGACATTTGGTTCACGAAGTGGGGTTTTGATTTTGGCAAAAAATATGGCTAAGAGTAAAAACAAAAAGGCAATAAAGGAGGAGGCAAAACCAAAATAGAGTCGGAGGTAAACGTTAATTTGAGTGGGGATTGGGCCCAGTTGGAGAAAAGAAAAAATTGAAAGAAGAGAAAGGATGGAAAAGAAGATGGAAAAGATTGATTTGACTGTGTCCGGTTTTAAGCGGAGAACAGGAAAGACAGTGCTTTTTTTGAATCCTTTTTTACGTCCACGTTTGGCCATATGTAGAGTATAGAGTTAAATACCAAAAAAGTCTAAAGCCTAAAGTCTAACCCCGCCGTTGCGGTGCAGTCAAAACCCCCTTTAATTCCCCCTTGATGAAGGGGGACAAAAAAGAGAGGGTTAACTAGTTATCTGACTGACCAGTTGATCAAGGGAAACAATACGGGAATCTTTTTCGGTGCGTAATTTATATTCAATACCCCCAGCTTCCAAACTACGCTTGCTGACAACTAGTCTTATGGGTATACCAATGAGGTCAGCGTCGGCAAATTTGGTACCCGCAGTAATATCGGTTCTATCATCAAGTAAAACATCAATATTTTTTGAGTTGAGTAGCTGATATGTTTTTTCAATTTGTTCCCTGGTCTGGGAATCATTGAGATCAAGGCTAATTAAGTGAACTTGGTAGGGGGAAATTGATTTGGGCCACAAAATACCCTTGTCGTCATGCAAAACTTCAACAATAGCCCCCATGGTGCGAGAGGGACCAAAGCCATAACAGCCCATTTCGACAATTTTTTCTTTGCCTTGTTGATCAAGAAATGAAAAATTGAAAGCTTGTGAGTATTTGGTTTTCAACTTAAAAATATTTCCGACTTCAGTGGCTTTGACTTCGTTTAATTGGTCACTGCCACACTCTGGACATGTTTTTTGAACATCAATTATTTCTTTGTTGACAGCTATTTTACATTTTTGACAAAGATAAATAGTGTCTTCACCATTGTGGTTTAGTGTTTGAAATTCATGGGAATATTGGCTAAAAGTTCCACCTGAAGCAAAAGTTAAAACAGTAATATCACCAATACCTAAACGCTGGTATATTTTGAAATATGCTTGTTTTACAATTTCATAATATCGATCAAGATCGTCTGAATCGGTATGAAAGGAATAAAGATCCTTCATACTAAATTCCCTTCCGCGTAGCAAGCCGGATTTGGCCCGAGCTTCATTGCGAAATTTATTTTGGATCTGATAAACAGCCAAAGGTAAATCGCGGTATGAGAAAACATATTTTTTTGCCAAAGGAGTAACCACCTCTTCGTGGGTGGGATTCAAAACCAGACTAGTATTTCCCTGCCCTTTAAGTTTAAAGAGGATTTCCATAGTATTGCGACCGGTAACGGCCCAATTTTCTTCCTGAGTCATAACCGGCATAAGAATTTCCTGACCATCAATTTTATCCATTTCTTCACGAACGATATTTTGGATTTTAGATAGGACTTTTAATCCAAGTGGTAAATAATTGTAGACTCCGGAAATTTCTTTTTGGATAAATCCGGCTTGAGTTAGCAGTCTGGCATTAATACTTTCG
>Ga0066639_10005293_pt1 | contig 10863 bp, 2 predicted proteins | sample CryGeyCG2114_010_2_FD_59504 | JGI IMG/M metagenome (GOLD analysis project Ga0066639, IMG submission 59504) | Groundwater microbial communities from aquifer - Crystal Geyser CG10_big_fil_rev_8/21/14_0.10 | ecosystem: Environmental > Aquatic > Deep subsurface > Groundwater | place: USA: Utah... | reverse complement strand
AAAAGAAGAAAATAAAAAAATGCAAAATATTATAAAACAACTTAATAAAGAAATAAAAAGAAGCTTGTTTAAAAAATTACTTTTTAAATTTAGTAAGAATTCTTTTTATGTCGCACTCTCTATTTTAGTTATTTTTTATCAATTTTCATTTCCTAAGGTTGCGAATGCTACATCTGGAGTTATACCAATAGGTAGTACTTATGCTGATCTTACTATCACTGCTGCTGCTTCAATTACTGCTACTGGAACAACGGCTGCAACTAACTCAATTACTGTTACTGGTACATTGACTATTAATTCTGGTGTTACTTTAACTTTGATATCTTATAATAACGGAGATGCAAATTATACAAATGATTCTGGAGTAATAATTAATGCGGGTAATATTGTTAATAATGGAATTATTTCTGCAAATGGAAAATGATATATTAATACTAATGCTTCTCCTTATGGAGGACCAGGTGTTGGAAGTAATGTAGTCCCAGAAGGTTCTACGGGAGGAGGAGGATATGGTGGTGCTGGTGGAGCTGGAAAAGGAACGACTGGAGGTGTTACTTATGGATCAATAACTGCTCCCGTTGATTTAGGTTCTGCTGGAGGTAATGTTTATTCAAATCATGTTTCAACAGGAGGAGGAGCAGGTGGCGGTGCAATGAAATTAGTAGTAAGTGGAACTTTAACAAACAATGGTACTATTTCTGCTGATGGTGGTGATGGTGCTGTTGGTAATCTTTGTTGTGCTATACACAATGATTCTACTGGTGGAGGTTCTGGAGGATCCGTTTGGATTACGACAGGTACAATATCTGGATCTGGTTCTATAACTGCAAAAGGAGGAAATTCTCCAACTCAAGTTAATACTGGAGGTACTGGAGGTGGAGGAAGAATAGTTATTGATCCTTCTACGTCAGATACATATACTGGTTCAATAATTACATCTCCTGGTTATACAGGTTATACATATGGAGAGATAGGTACTATCGTAAGAGATACTCCTTCTTCTTTATCAAATCTAACTATTGCAAGTAATACAGAATGGACTGGAGTTGTTTACGATATGGCTGGCAATTTAGGAAGTTTTTCTTTTAATGTTTTTACAATTAATTCTGGAGTAACATTAACCGGAGATATTAGTTTAAGTGTTGCTGATCTTCTTATCAATTCAACTGCTGTAATGTCTGCAAATGGAAAAGGATATTCTGGTGGTTCTGGAATAGGAACTAATGGGGTTGCCAGCTGTTCATTATTAAGTGGGGCAGGAGGAGGAGGATATGGTGGTGCTGGTGGAGCTGGAAATTCGACAGGAGCAACTGGAGGTACTACTTATGGTTCATCTACTATACCGATAGATATGGGTTCTTCTGGTGGCATGATTCCATTTTATGATTGTAGTGGAGGAGTTAGTAGTTCTAAAGGTGGAATAGGAGGAGGATATATTAAATTAATAGTAAGTGGAACTCTTACAAATAATGGTACTATTTCTGCTGATGGAAATAATGGTGCTTATGACTATACCACTTGGTATCACAGAGATTCTGCTGGTGGAGGTTCTGGAGGTTCTATAAATATTACGACAAATATAATTTCAGGAAGTGGTTCATTTTATGCAAAAGGAGGAAATGCTACTACTACAGATATTGGTAAAGGAGGAGGTGGTGGAGGAGGAAGAATGTCTTTTTCTTTTAATTCAACTTCTAGTTTTTCTCCTTCTTCTGTCACTGTCGCTGGAGGAACTGGTTATGTTGCTGGTGGAATTGGAACTATTAATGGTTTGACTGCCTCTTCTGTTATTAATACTCCTACTAGTAATGCTTTATTAAATTCTCTTTCTACAGTTTCAGGTACTGCTGTAGATTATGGTGGTGGTACTTTAAGTTATGTAGATATTACTTTACAGCGTGCATCAGATAGTTATTATTATAATGGTTTAACATGGGATGCATCAGAACATTGGTTGCGTGCTACAGGTACATCAACTTGGAGTTATTCGATAGCTAACAATACTAGTTGGGTAAGTTCAAATATTACTGTCAAATCTCGTGCAACATCAAGTACTTCAACTGAGACTCCTGGTAGTGGTACTACATTTACTTTTGATAACGTTGGTCCGACAGTTACTCTATATTCAGCAACAGTAGATCCAACAAATGGAACAATTGCAGTCACAGCTACTTTTAGTGAATCAGTTGCAGATTTTGTTGTAGGAGATATTACTGTTACAAATGGTACAGCTGGAAATTTTACAGGAAGTGGTACTACTTATACTTTCACAGTTACACCTACAACAGATGGAACAGTAGCAGTAGATATAGCAGGAGGTGTGGCTACTGATACAGCAGGAAATGCAAATATAGCTGCTACACAACTTACAAGAGTTTATGATATTACTATTCCTTTAGCTTCTACTATCACAGCAGTTTGTACTGTAGGAGGAAATGGATGTACTTCTCCTGGACAAGCTGCAAGTCCACAAGAAATATATAGCGTACAATCAATTTCAGGAACTGCTACAGATAACGTAGGTGGGTCAGGAATTGGTTCTGTTAAAATTTCTATAAAAGATACTGATGTTTCTGTAGATAAATGGTATAGTGGAACATCTTTTACAGATGTTACAGAAACATATATTACTACTACAGGCACAAACACTTGGAGTTTTGATTCTTCAACAGTACCACTAGTGATAGACCATATTTATTTAATTCATATCAAATCTATAGATAGTGCCTTAAATGAAGAGAGTCCTGTTCAATCTCTTTTATTTAAATTTGTAAATTCTCCTCCAGTAGTTTCAAATGTGACAGCTTCTATGGCATCAAGTGGAGTGGTGACTGTCGGATATGATGTGACGGATGTTGAATCATCTCAAACTACAAACTATTTATATTATTTAGTTGATGCTACATTGGATGGCACTATTACAAGTGGAGCAACTTCACTTACAGTTTCTGATGCGATACATTTTCCATCTTCTGGAACTATTTTAATAGATGATGAGATGATATCTTATGCAAGTAAATCTGGAAATATTTTACAAACTCTTACAAGAGGAGCACTTAGTACTACAGCAGCTGCACATACTATAGGAGCTTCAATTTATTTAAATGCAGCTTCTGCTACAGGTACTGGTATTGGATTATCTAATAAAGGAACAGGAAAAGTAATAACTTGGACAGCTAGCACAGATGCAGATGGATATGAGAATGCAACTGAAACTATTAAAGTAGTTGCGAATGATGGATCTTCTGGATCTATGATAGGGTCACTAGATTCTGCTTCATTTATTTTTGATGCTAAAAAACCTACTGCAGTAGTCACATTTGATGCAGGAAGTGCAGGTGTAGTAGATAGTGCAATTATTACTATTCCAATGCCAACAGATATTTCAGCTATAGAATATTTAATTACAGATGGTGCTTCAGAAGCAGATGCTACGACGAGTGGATGGACTAGTATCACTACTAGCACGACAATACCTTGGACTTTTGATTCTGATATAGAAATAAAGAATTTAAAATATCAATATAGAGATGCTTATGGAAACACAACACCAGAAACTATAACATCTACCTTATCTCCAATTCTTGCAAGTTCATTCTTAGTGCAAGATACATCAAATATAACTATTCCATCTTATGATATGTACATTGGATGGAAAGCATTAGTAGATACTACAGGTTTTGCTTCTTATAATTTAGAGTATGCAATTTCTACAGACAATGTGACTTATGGAGCATATGCTTCAGTAGGTGATAGTATGTCTAATCCTGTGACGAATTATTATGTTCATAGAAATTTGGATTCTACAAAATTTTATAGATATAGATTAGGAGTAGTAGGAACTGATGGAAATACTTCTATTCGTGCAGGAGCATTTACTACAGCTAAACCAGATGGAGTTCAAAATTATGGTGAAGGTGGAGGTGGAAGTGTGGCTACTGCATCAAAAGTAGAAAATGTAGTTCCAATGCAAGATGCTATAACTAAAGATGTCACTATTACTTATAGATTGACAGATACCTCTTTAGCTCAAAAGACAAGTGTTTCTTATGAAGCTCGAGTATTTTATAACATAGGAATTACTTTACCAGCTAATGCATACTCTGGAGGAAATCTTACAGTGTCTGATGCATCAAAATTACAATCATCTGGATATATTCAAATAAATAATGAAGTGATACAGTATACAGGTAAAACTGGGAATATTTTAACAGGACTTACTCGTGGTACATGGCCTACAGCACCTCGTGCAACGAGACAGAATCTTACTTTCTTTGCTGGTACTCCAGTCTGGGTGATGGCAACTACGACGACACCTACAGCTATTACAAATACTACAATATCTACCGGACAAGATGGATCAATAACATGGACTGCTTATGGTGAATCTGCTCTTGCTGGAAGTTCATATACTAACGTTGGAGTAAGAGTGTTGGTTCATGATAATCAAGATCCTGGAGTTGGCCCTCTTTCAAGTCAGAATGATTATTCAGAAAATGGAATATTAAATACTTTTGATTTAACTGCTCCAACTATTACGTTTAGTGCAGCAAGTTCTACAGGTGCTGAAAGTGCAACTCCAGTAAATTTTGTTTTAACACTAGCTAGAGCTTATCCAATAAATTCGTTTATTGATTATACAGTCTCAGGTACAGCTGTCGGTGGAGGAGTTGATTATACTTTAGCAAATGGCACTGCAACAATTACAGCTGGAGAAACTACTACAAGTTTGAGTGCAATTATTATAGATGATTTGATAAAAGAGGGTAGTGAAACTATTATTGTTACTCTTACAAATCTTACTGGTGCGACGTTGGGAGTAAATACAATATATACTTATACAATCACAGACAATGACAATGCTCCAACAATTGGATTTACTACTACAGAATCTTCTGGTTTAGAAAGTGCTTTATTGGTAAATATTCCAGTTTCTATTTCTGAAGCATCTGGTACTGATATTACTGTTAACTATGCAGTAACAGGTGGTACAGCAACAGGTTCTGGCACAGACTATACTCTTGCATCAGGAATTGCAACAATTACTGCAGGAGAAACTACTACAAATATTTCAGTAACTGTAGTAGATGATGCTATTTACGAATCTAACGAAACCATAGAGGTAACTTTATCTAGCCCAAGTGGTGCTACTCTTGGAACAAATACAGTTCACACATATACAATTACAGACGATGATATTGCTTCAACAATCGCATTTGACGCAACTACATCTAGTGGATTAGAAAGTGTAACTTCAGTAACTATTCCAGTTTCTCTTTCTTTTGCATCATATCAAGATATTACTGTTGGCTACGCAGTCACTGGGGGAACGGCCACAGGTGGTGGAATTGATTATACTTTAGCTTCAGGCACTGCAACTATAACAGCAGGAAATACAACTACAAATATTTCTGTAACTCTTGTAGATGATTCTCTAAAAGAATCAAGTGAGACCATAGAGGTAACATTATCCAGTCCAGGTAATGCAACATTAGGAACAAATACAGTTCATACATATACAATCACAGATGATGACTCTCTTCCAACAATTGCATTTACTTCAACTTCAGGAACTGGAGCAGAAAGTGTAACTCCAGCAAGTATCGAGTTGACTCTTTCAGAAGCATCTGGATTAGATACAACTGTTTATTATTCTATATTAGGTACAGCAACAGGTTCTGGCACAGACTATACTCTTGCATCAGGAACTGCAACTATTACAGCAGGGCAGACTACTGCAAATATTTCTTTAGTTGTTGTAGATGATTCTCTTAGTGAAATTAGTGAAACTGTTATCTTAACATTATCTAGTCCAACTAATTCAACATTAGGAACAAATACAGTCTATACATATACAATTACAGATGATGATACTGATCCAGCAATTACATTTACAGTATCATCGTCTAGTGGTCTTGAAAGTGTTACTCCAGTAAGTCTTGAAGTTTCTATTCCAGTTGTTTCTTCTAAAAACATTACAGTAGGTTACGCAGTCACCGGAGGTACTGCAACTAGTGGAGTTGATTATGTTCTTGCTTCAGGGACTGCTACAATTACGGCTGGAAGTACAACGACTAATATAAGTATGATCGTCGTTGATGATTCTCTTAAGGAAGCAAGTGAGACAGTAATTATTACTTTAACTTCTCCAGGAAATTCTACACTTGGAACTAACACAACTTATACTTATATAATCACAGACAATGAACCTGATTTAAGTGTTGCATTTGTAAATACTACATCATCAGGATTAGAAAGTGTAACATCAACAAATATAAATCTTGCTTTATCTTCAGTTTCTACACAAGAAGCAACAGTTAATTATGCTGTCACTGGTACTGCTACTGGAGGTGGAGTAGATTATACATTAGCAGATGGAATCGTTACATTTACAGCAAATACTACGACAGCACAGATTCCAATAACTATAGTTGATGATTCTGTAATAGAATCAAATGAAACAATTATAATTACTCTGTCTTCTCCGGTTAATGCAGCATTAGGAGTAAATACAATTCATACTTATACAATTTTAAATGATGATGCAGATACTGTAGCGCCAGTAATAACACTCACCCAAGTAAATGGTCTTGATGATGTTACTGTAATAAAAGATAGTGGATCATATGTAGATGCTGGTGCAACTATAATAGATGCTACAGATGGTGTGTGTACGTTAGGTAGTACAAGTACTAATCCTACAGCAGGCACTTGTGTTTATAGTACGAGTGGTATTGTAAATACAACCGCTGTATCTGCTACACCATATACATTTACTTATACAGCTAGAGATTCATCTGGGAATATTTTAAGTTTGAGTAGACTAGTTACGGTATCATATGCTAGTGAATACACTATTACTGTCACTGTAGGATTACATGGATCTGTTAGTCCCATATCTGGTCCTGTAGCTTCACAAGTAGATCATACATTTACGATTACTCCTGATGTTGATTATAAAATTTCTTCTTTATTGATTGATGGGACAGCGGAAGTTCCAACTACACCTGATTCATATGTATTTACAAATGTTGTTGCTAATCATACTTTGGCTGTTACATTTTCTTTACAAAATGCATTGATGCCTATTATTACACTTCTTGGAGATGATCCAATGAATATTTATACTGGTGATGTGTTTGCAGATCTAGACCCAGGTGCTACAGCTGTATCTGGTGTTGGTGATCCGTTAGTTGCTACTAGACTTAATACAGTTGATACTTCAACTGCTTCAACTCTAAATAGAGTCACATATTCTACTACTGATGCTGATGGAAACATAACAACGAAAGATAGAATTGTAAATGTTTTAGATATTGTACCACCTGTAATAACAGATGTTGCTGTTCCAGTTATTACGAATACAGCAGCAGCTATAACATGGACTACAAATGAACCAGCAACTTCACAAGTTTCTTATGGTACAGCGACAGGAAGTCTCACACGTACTACTATTATAGATAATACAAAATCTATTTATCACGTAGTCACCTTGAGCTCTTCTACAGATGATATGGATGGTAATCCAAATCTTTTAGTGGAAAATGTACCATACTTTTATACTGTAAGTTCTATAGATACATCTGGGAATCCTGCAGTATCTAGTGAAGAGACATTTACCACAGTTCCTGTCGTAACGAGGGTGATAGTTGTAGATAATACTCCTATTAATACAAACACGACAAATAATCCATTTAATGACAATACGTCAAAATTTATTCCTGACGTCACAGCACCTGTAGTATCTGATTTGAAGATAGATAATATTACTGCTTTTGAAGCTACTGTAAATTTTACCACAGATGAAGAAACATTATCTTTTGTAGAATATGGAAAAACAAGTAAGTATGGTGATAATTCTGCCAATAATTTATGGAGCACAGAACACAGTATTAAATTACGAGGTCTTAGATTAGGTACTGATTATCATATAAAAGTAACAGCAGTAGATAAATCAGGAAATTCAACTTCTACAGAAGACCAGAAATTTAAAACTAAATTCTTTAGTGAAAATCCAGTTGATTTAACAAATGTAGATAATGTACAACAATTCCAAGATGAAATTGAAGCAACAATAGAATCAATATTACCAGCACTTATTCCTCCATTTATTGAAGAACCAAAAATAATAGATATTACAGAAAATAGTGCAACAATTAGTTTCCGTACAAATATAAAAACTTTCTCAGTTGTAGGTTATGTAGAAGATGGTTCATTTGATGCTACAAAGAGTAACCCTTATTTAAGTGAATCTTCAGATACCTCAGAGAAAACATTTGAGCATAAACTAATGTTGCTGAATTTGAAATCTAATATGAAGTATCATTTACAAGCAAAAGCGTTTTCTTTACCACAAGTAGTTGGTAAATCAGAAGATATTACATTTACAACAAAAGCATCTAAAATAAATGGATCTATTATTCAAAGGACGAAAGATTCATTTGTAGTTGTTTGGAATACTGACGTGCCAACTTCATCTATGGTAGAGTATAAGAATTTAAAATCTGGAGAGAAATCTCGTATTATTGACAGTGTAAATAGAATTTTGACTCACTCAATTAGGGTTGAAAATTTAACTCCAGGAACTTCTTATGAAGTAAAAATATCTGGTGTTAATGATAAAGGAAATGTTGTAGAAGGTAATAATATATTAAAAGTTACTACATTAGTAGATGTAACTCCTCCAGCTATCGCAAATTTCAAAGTTGAAAGTTCTTTAGTTGTAGGACGTACAGATAGAGTACAGACTATAGTTTCTTGGCAGACAGATGAACCATCTACTTCGACAGTATATTATGAAGAGGGTTCTGGTTCTCCATATAAATCACTTGCAAATAAGCAACAAGATTTAGAGCTTACAATAAATCACGTTGTTGTTTTAACTACACTAAAACCTGGAACAGTTTATAGATTTACAGTAGAATCATTAGACGATGCAGGTAATAGAACTAAGCCACCAATACGTACTATCATTACTCCTAAAAAAGCTGAATCAATTGTAGATGTTATATTTAAGAATTTTAATGAAACATTTAACTTTCTTCAGAATGTTAAATAATAATTAGATAATATATGTCAATTGACTTATCAAACTCTTTTTGTCATTGTAAAAACATTATATGGAAATAAAACAAAAAAATAAAATAAGGATTCTTTTAGTGGATAACGATGAGATGATGCGTATATATTTTCAGGATGTTTTTTGGGTGCATGGTGATAGTAATGCATATGAAATAAATATGGTCTCTTCGTTAGAAGAAGCAGAAAAAAGAATAATGAATAAAGATACAAAACCCGATACTATATTTTTAGATATAATGATGTCTAATATAAAAGGTAAAGAGGGTAGCCCAAGTGTGCAATTAGAGAAGTCTGTGGCTTTTATAGAAAAAATAAAGAAAGATAAAGATTTGTCTTCTATTAAGATTATTATTTACTCTAGTCAAAAAGAAAAAGTGATAAAAAATATTTTTCACAAAATGGGGGTTGATGGGTATTTAATTAAAGGAGAGCTTATGCCCAAAGAGATAGTTGATTTTACAGATAAAATTCATGAGTCAAATAATAAAAATTGAAAAAGTTAATTTATGGTATGACAAAGGAAAACCTACAGAAGTTCATGCTTTAAAAGATATATCTATAGGTATAGAAAAAGGTGACTATGTAGCTTTCTTTGGTCCTTCTGGTTGTGGTAAGACAACTATGCTTTATGCTATTTCTGGTATAGATCGTTTTCAAGAGGGAAAGGTGTTGATCAATAATCGTGACATATCTGGACTTTCTAATCAAGAGCTTGCTATTTTTAGGCAGACTGGTATAGGAATTGTTTTTCAACAATTTAATCTAGTACCATCATTAAATGTTTTAAAAAATGTCGCATTACCAATGCTTTTTGTTGGTATAACTTCTGAAAAAGCTGAAATTGAAGCACGTAAACTTTTAGAAAGATTAGATATGCTCCAATATGCTGATCGCCTACCATTTGAACTTTCAGGTGGACAACAACAGAGAATAGGTATCGCACGAGCATTAGCGAATAATCCTCCGATTATAATTGCCGATGAACCATTAGGAAATCTTGATTCTAAAAATGCACAAATGGTTCTTGAATTTTTAAAAGAATTAAATGAAAAAGATGGACGAACTGTAATAATGGTTACGCATGAATCTTGGAGTTTGCGTGATGTTAAAACTATTTTTTATATGAAAGATGGTGTGATTATTGATACAGAAAAGACTAAAATGAATCCATCTTCTGATGTAATACCTCCAGTAATTACATTAACAGGTCCTAATCCAATGATGGTAGTAAAAAATACTAAATATATTGAGCAAGGTGCGATTGCTCTTGATGCATTAGATGGTATATGTACTGTCACAATTTCAGGATCTGTAGATACATCAACATTAGGATCTTATATCATTACATATACATCAATAGATAAAGCAGGAAATGTAGCTACAGATACTAGGACAGTGAAAGTAGTACTTACTACTTTTGATATTGTTGCGACTTCTGGTCCACATGGTACAGTTGCTCCATTTGGTATAACATTAGCAAAATATAAATCTAGTCAAACTTATAATATTACACAAGATGATGGATTTAAAGTTGCTACTTTGACTGTAGATGGAGTAAATTTAGAAGTTGCAAATACTTTTACATTTTTAAGCATAGATAGATCACACACTATTACAGCTACATTTTCTGATATTACTCCACCTGTAATTACACTGAATGGTGCAGATCCTATGTCTGTTACAAAAGACTCTATGTATGATGAATTAGGTGCTGTCGCTCTCGATGCCTTAGATGGTAAATGTGAAGTTACAATTTCAGGATCTGTAGATACATCTGTTTTG
>Ga0066639_10005292_pt1 | contig 10865 bp, 4 predicted proteins | sample CryGeyCG2114_010_2_FD_59504 | JGI IMG/M metagenome (GOLD analysis project Ga0066639, IMG submission 59504) | Groundwater microbial communities from aquifer - Crystal Geyser CG10_big_fil_rev_8/21/14_0.10 | ecosystem: Environmental > Aquatic > Deep subsurface > Groundwater | place: USA: Utah... | reverse complement strand
TGGTAGAGCACAGGACTCATAAGCCTGGGGTCGCCGGTTCAATCCCGGCCCGTGGCACCATTCGACTCGGCCTCTCAGGCCTCGCTCATGGTGAACCACGTCGCCAACCATCACACCCCACAATGAAGTGTAATTCAGATGATACGCGCATGCCTGCTTGTAATTCCTCTCACCGGCAGAGTCTTGAAGCCCGTTTCATCTGGTCATTCTTCCTCAATGGAGCACTTGCGGTGGCGGAGCTTGTCATGAGTATCGTGACGGGCAGCACCGCCATCCTCGCAGATGGCCTTATGAACGTGGATGACCTTGCCGCACTGGCGTTCAGTATTTACAGTGAGCGCAAGACGCGGCAGGAACCGGACGAGCACCGCACATTCGGCTATGGACGCATGGATGCCCTCGCGGGTTTCACGAAAGGGTGCCTGCTCATCCTGTCATCTCTGGTCGTACTCCTCCAGGCAGGACGGCTGCTGCTCATGCCGGAGACGGTTGCCGGCATGACTGTCCTGGTTATGGGCTGCTTCTCACTCGCAGTGAACTTCACATCGTCAATGCTCCTGAAAACGGATGCCTGTTGCAGTTTGAACGCCCGGGGAACCTACGCCTGCATGACCTACGACATGATCGGCTCGGCTGCCCTGATCGTGAGCGGCCTCCTCTCGCAGTATTTCAGCGTTGTCTACTTTGATGTTTCAGCCGCACTGCTGATCGCCTTCTTCATGGTGAAAAGCGGCTGGGGCATCTTTAAAGAAGGGGCACGGATGTTCTTGCAATCCGCACCACCGGATTTCGGATACGACAGCTTCGACCAAGCCGTCCGCACGGTGAAGGGAGTCACCTCCATCGGCGACATCCACGTCTGGAACCTGACACCCACGGAGACGCATCTCAGCTGCAAGGTGCAGATCAAGGTTGAAGATGTGTGCGACTGTGACAGGATCATGCGGGAAATAGAGCGAATCTGTCGTGATGACTTCCATATCAATCACAGCACAATCCAGCCCGTCTACGGGGAAACAACGATGCAACGGTTCTGCAAAACCCGCTCAGCGTAGGACGCGCATCACTGCAGCACTGATCCCGATAATCAGTTGCTTTTGACATGAGCCTGTAACGCACCGCACGGAACTCATAAGCCTGGCACGGCAGTCGCGACTGCCGTGCCCTGGGGTCGCCGGTTCTCCTGAGCCTGACGAAGGACCGGCCCGTGGCACCACTCATTCCATGCCACGGTAGCTCAGTTGGCCACGTCGAGCCCGCGAGACGCGCAATATAAAAAACACTGCGGCGCAGCCGCACAGGACTCATAAGCCCAGGGTCGCCGGTTCTCCTGAGCCTGACGAAGGACCGGCCCGTGGCACCATTCGACTCGCTTCTCGCTACGCGAGAGATTGTATTGCTGCGGCCATCACTTCCCTCCCCCGAACCATCCGTAGCAATCGAAAGAAGGCTTCAGACCATCCGCAAGATCATTCGTGATCTTGAGCGCCTGCTTGATGGAGTGATCCGTATTGTTGTACCAGTAGCACCCGCACCGTCCCATGGGGATCACCCGGTCCGAGAACCGCTCCACCATGTGCATCGCTTCCCCCACCGCCTCCCTGTACCGCCGGTGGTAGACGGGGTACGTGGAGCGCTCCCGCCGGATCTCCGCAATCTGCGGAGAAGCATGTTCCTCCAGAATGCGCAGATCCTTGAGCTCCCGGAGTACACGGTCAAGAACGCGGGATTCGTCCACTGACTCTGTATCTTCCCTGAGCGTCACTTCTACACACAGTCCCTGCTTCCCCTCCGGGATGTTGGACGGGAGCATGCACTTCGGGAACGAGATGCGCGAGAGGGAGAGTTCACCTGAGGAAATATAGAGCCACTGGCACACTGCCTGCTTGGAGAGGATGTCTCCTTCATCGAAGACGAGATCGAGGAACAACGTATCGAGGAAGTGCAGATCGGGACGGTCAGCCTCCCGCATGCCCACTGCCCGGAGGAGATCAGGCAGTCTGCCGCTCCAGAGCACATGCGAACACTCCACTTGAGAACCATCCGAGAGAGTCGCCGTGATGCCTGCGCCGCGTGCCTGCAGCTTTTGCACCGTCATGGAAGACATCATGCGCACCCTGCCGCTCTTGTGAACCTCTGCGGCACACGCATCCCAGAACGCGCCGAATCCCCCTCTCTCCGGATAGAGAAAATTCGCTTCCACCGACTTGGGGAGCAGCACGCGCTGCGCGAGTTCCCTGAGTGAATTTCCTTTGTGTTCCTTGTTGATAATGGAACGGTTGATGCCCGTCGTGGCCCAGTCACTGTGGATTTCCCCAATCGGCCGCTGCAGGAACTTCTCAGTGTAGGGCTTGAAGAAGAGCTGAAAGAGCGTCTCTCCGTACTTCTTGATGATGTACTTGTCGAAACGAAGGAGCTCCTCGTCGGAGAAACGCTTCGGCTTGAGCAAATCCATTGCGGACCGCAGAGACAGGGCTAGAGGAAGCTTGAAAAGTTCCCTTCCCTTCAGGGGCCAGTCAAAAATCCTGTTGAGGAAGTGCACCCTGGACGAACGGTCGATGGTGGTGAGCGGGCACAGCGCACCGATCTCATGGATGAATGCGAGCACTTCCTGGTCTTCCGTATGGAAACGCTTCGGACCGATGTCGAACACGTACTTTCCCTCGTAGACAAAAGACTTCGCTAATCCTCCGAACCGCGGCTGCTTCTCAAGCAGAACAACACCAATGTCCTTCCCCTTCTGCATAAGGTTGTAGGACGCTGCCAAACCCGACGGGCCACCTCCGACGACGAGTACGTTCATGGGACTGTAGTGTAAAGCACTCCTCTGTGACATCAAAAGCAGAGCGAGAGAGATCACTTTGATTTGGTTAACTTCTTCTCATACCAGGCACTGGCAAAGACAATGAGGAACGGCACGAACGGATGCAGGTAGCGAGGTTCTGTCACAGAAACGATAGCAACGAGCGGCAGACTCGCGAGAGGCAGCAGGATGATGAGTGAAAGCAGGCACTCCTTGCGCGAGAAGCGCTCACGCGCCCGCATAGCCCACGCTGCGGCTGGTACGAAAATGAAAAGGAGTAGCATCAGACCTGAGAAGTAGGACAGAGGACGAAAACCGTTGCAGCAGGTCGGGAACGGGAGTGTGCCATACACATAATCCGCCGTCCGCTCGAGGTAACTCGTAAACGCGTGGAAGGGATGGTCAAGCACCCAACGAATGTTCTGTGCAATGATATTGTCCTTCTGTAGATCGATGTCACGCCTTTCAAAAAATCCTTTCTGGTAGCTCGTGGGGGCTCCGTTCATGTAGTACCCCCCCTCCGGGAGCGCAAGGTACACATCGCGCAGGTTGCCGTGGTTGACGAGCGCCATGCGGTTCACATCATGTGCAAAAAGCATGAATTCCCCGTGGTTGCGCACCGTCATAAGCATGGACACGGGAACAACCACCAGAAGAAGACCAGCGCAGAGAAGCGATGCGAATGCCATACGTACACGGCGTTTCTCCCTCCAGCAGTGCGGCAGGAAGAACACGGGCAAGAGAAGCACGCCGACAACCAGACCGATGGATTTCATCGTGGCACTGAGTCCGAAGAAGATTCCTGCGAGCAGAAAATATTGGTACCGCTTCCTCCGAACGGCAAGCACCATGAAGACAGCACCAGCGAGGAGCAGGCTGGTGAACGGAGTTTCGGAGAGCACGTAGACGCCGTAGTCAAAGAGCGGGAACGAGAGTGCTGCAATGAAAAGCGCGATCATACCCACACGCCGACCGTAGAGCAGAAAAGCCAGGTAGCCGGCCCCAAGGAAAATCCACATCGTCTGGAGCCACTGGACAAAGAGAAAAAGCCCTAAGCGATCCATGTGTGGTCCAAAGACAAGCGCCAAGAACGCCCCCGTCCCGGGCGGATACATGAGATCCGCGTACCCCCACTGCGCACCCGGTGCCCAGTACTTCTGTGCAGTGACCCAGTGCGCCAGCATGTCGCTGTACACGTAGGAATCAAGGTACTGCTGCAGGGTCTCCCAAGGATGTATAGGGAAGATCCACACGTACCGCAGGATTCCCGCAACGACAACCATTACACACAGAAAACCGGTACTGAGGAGAATAGAGCGCTTTCGCTTCCTTGTCATAAGAGCATTGTACCTCTATTTACCCCCCCAAAAGAACAAGTATGATCCACCCACACATGGACCCAAACTTCACAGTTGGCCTCCTCGGCTCACTCATCCTCGTCACGGGTGCGGCGTACCCGGAGAAGAAGGCTTCGCATCCTGCGAAATCAGCCAAGAACTGGCTCTTTGCCATCGGAGGACTCTGCATGCTCGCCTACGCCATTCTCAACTACCTCGGAGGCGGCACCATCTTCTTCGTGATCCTCCAGCTATTCATCAATGCAACGAGCATCCTCATGATGCTCGGAACGAGCGACAAGTTCGACACCCCGTTCATCACAGTGGTGGGGCTTGCGATGGTCCTCTGGTCCCTCTCCCTCTTTGAGGGAACAAATACCGTCTTCTTCATCATCGGGCTCACGGGGATCGGTCTTGGATACGCCATGGATATGGGAACGTTCAAGAGAAACGCCGCACTGACCGCGGGGAGCGCCCTCATCGCGCTCTTCAGTTACATCACAGGAGACTGGATCTTCTTCTGGCTCAATGTCTTCTTCGCACTCTTCTCGGGATACCATGTCTTCCGGCTCTGCCGTATAATTGCACGAACAACCAATTCGTGATAAAATACAAACACAATACCCACACACACAATGCGCTCCTCCCGACGCACCTCTGCCCTTGCAGTTGTCTTCGTGCTCTGCAGTGCAGTTCTTTTCCAAACCTCCGATACGGGCAACTTCCTCGGACAAATGATCATCAGCAGGCAAGGACCCTCAAGAAATGTGAGCAGAGATAACTCTGGGAGCACCTTCCGCACATCCGTAGGAGAATGGGAACGCAGATCCGGCCATGGTCAACGGGGAGGCTACATGATCAATGAGAACCCGGAAGAGTACCACTGGGCGTACCTGGAATTTCCCAATGTGCCGGCGGGCAGCTACGACGTGTATGTCACGTGGCCAAAAGAAGCTGTCAATCATCTCCGGGGAACACTTCAGATGGATGAGCAACTCTACAAGAAAATAGGAAATAGTGGGTGGGAATACGTGAGTGAGGAGAGGGTGGATCTCAAAAACCCACGGGAAGATGCACAAGTGAGAGGACGGACCTGGATGAAGATTGGATCAGTATCCCTCGAGAATAAAGGAAGTATCGCCGTCCGCGTGTGGGACGGGAGTGTTCTCATAGAGGATGCCGCCTGGATCGTCCCCAGCGGAACCCGTATGGAAGCTGTCTGTGGAAACGACATCTGTGAGGAAGATGAGGATGACGTGAGCTGCTCAGCAGACTGCACACCGGAATGTGGAGATGGAGAGGAGGAAGGAACAGAGAGCTGCGACGAAGGAGCCAGCAACGGGCAAGCATGCACGCCAGAGTGCGGAGAGAGTTGCACGTACTGCTCGGGAACCTGCACTGTCGAAACAGTGGAAGGCCCTGCATGTGCAGCCTGCGGGAACGGCAGTGAAGAGGGAGAAGAAGAGTGCGATGAGGGGAATCAGAACGGGCAAACCTGCACCGCAGAATATGGGCAGTCATGTGAGTACTGTTCCGATGAGTGTGAACCGGTGACCATGACGGGCCCGCACTGCGGAGATAGCACAACGAACAGAACAAACGGCGAAGAGTGCGATCAAGGGAGCCAGAACGGACAGGCGTGTACCGCAGGGTACGGACAAACGTGCGAGTACTGCTCTTCCAGCTGCACTGTCGCGACGGTGACGGGCGCGCACTGCGGCGATGGCACGGTCAGCGCATCCAATGGAGAAGAGTGCGATCAAGGAAGCCAGAGTGGGCAGGCCTGTACCGCACAATGCGACGGTAGCTGCACGTACTGCTCAGCAAACTGTACTACAGAAACGGTGGCTGGCTCCCCCTGCTCGGAGCCCTCTCTCGAAATTGTGGAACCATCTGCAGATATATCCATTGTTTCCACAGAGGAATACGCGCTGCGCTTTACCGCTCCCGAAAATCCCAATACCCGTTATTCCAATACACTGGACCAATTCCACTTTGAAGTATCTATGGACGGCGGCCCATGGAACGAGATCACTGTTGGCTCGATGACTGCGTATCTGAATAACGATAGGGAGTACGAAATACACTACACATACTTCGAAACCTTCGCCGAGTGTCTTGCGAACAACGACAGATGTTCCACCAATAATTCCTTTCCCACCATCAAAGTCGCGTTCTGCAACCACGGCCCACAGCAGTGCAACGGAGATTTCATACCGAGAGTGTATCTCCCCGTTCTGCAGAGCGATCAAACTCTGCGGTTTAGAATCACAGATGCAGAAGATAGTTCATTGACAGATGTATCTCCTGTGATTTCCTTCAGGGAATTAGCGGAGGCTTGTGGTAACGGGATGAGGGAGGGGGCGGAGGAATGTGACCAGGGAAGCCAGAACGGACAGGTGTGTACCGCGGAATACGGGCAAACATGCGAGTACTGCTCTTCCCAGTGCACATCGGTGACGGTCACGGGACCGCGCTGCGGGGACAGTACGACGGATACAGGGAACAGCGAGCAGTGTGACAACGGAAGCCAGAACGGACAGGCGTGTACCGCAGGGTACGGACAAACGTGCGAGTACTGCTCTTCCCAGTGCACATCGGTAACGGTGACGGGACCGAGCTGCGGAGATGGTACAGTGAATACTGATAGGGAGGAGTGTGATGACGGAGGCACGGCACCGGGCGACGGATGCAGCGAAACATGTACCAATGAACACGCAGCAGCATGCGAAGTGACCTCGCTCCCGGCTCCCACATACACCGCATGGATTGCAAGCGGCGATCTGGACGGCGACGGTGACACAGATCTTGCAACACTCGGCAATATTCTCCCCGGGCAAGGAGGTACCACCATCTCCGTCTTCCTCAGTAACGGGAACGGGACATTCGAGACACACAAGGACTACACTCCCGGAGGAGTGTACCGGGACATTGCGCTCGGGGACTTTGACAAAGATGGAGACAAGGACATCGTGCTCGGCATCAATTCTTTCGATCGGCAAATAGCAATCGTCGCGAATAATGGACAGGGAAAATTCAACGGCACACCACGCACCTTCTCCACGGGCGGCGGACACTTCTACCACGAAGTGAGTGTGGGGGATGTGAACGGAGACGGAGATCTGGACGTGTTCGCAGGAGGTCTCTACGACGGAGGAACGATCTTCATTGGAGGTGCGGGGCTGAACTTCTCCGCAGGACCGGAACTGGGTACTGAGGGAGGAAACCAGTACCATCCCACACTGGTGGACGTAGACAACGACGGCGATCTGGACGCCATTGCCACTCCACATGGCGCCGGTGGCACGAACATGCAGGTATTCAGAAACAACGGCCAGGGAGTATTTGGGGCACCCACGAGCTACAGCCACACACCTATGAACCCCTACACAAACGACCTGCTCACGGGTGATGTGAATGGAGACAGCTTCGTGGATTTCGTGCAGCTGCCAAACGGCGGCGGGTTCTACGTCTGGATGAATGATACGCATGGGGCATTCACGAAGACTGTGCACTCAGAGAATCTGGGAAGAGACGGTGCACTCGCGGACTTCACAGGAGACGGCGTACGCGATCTCATCGGATGCGTCTATGTATCGGCGAACTACAACTTCCGCAGAGGAAACGGCAACGGAACCTTCGCAGACACTGTCACTCTTCCAATGCAGACAACAGGGAGAAGCATGGTGACAGCGGATTTCGACGGTGATGGACGCATAGATCTCGCCCAGGCGATGGCGGAGAGCGAAGACGCCGTGCGCATCATCCTGAATGTCGGCCAGTGCGTTGGTGGAGGCGGGACTGGGGGGCCGGTCTGCGGCAACGGAGGCCGGGAAGGAACAGAAGAATGCGACAACGGGAGTCAGAACGGACAAGTTTGTATCGCCTTGTACGGACAGTCATGCCAGTACTGTGCCTCTGACTGTACCACCGTTACAGTGACGGGACCGCGCTGCGGGGATAGTACGACGGACACCGGGAACGGCGAGCAGTGTGATAACGGAAGCCAGAACGGACAGGCATGTACCGCAGGCTACGGACAAACGTGCGAGTACTGTTCCTCCCAGTGTTCGACGGTGACTGTCACGGGACCGCACTGCGGAGACGGCACAGTGGATACGGGGAACGGAGAAACGTGCGACGACGGAGGCACGGCATCGGGTGACGGATGCAGCGCACAGTGCACAACGGAATCCTCTTCCATGACTCTGAATTTCACATTTGTAGACCGGTCACTGAATGCCGCTCCGGTCCCAGGAGTGCATGACTACCGCAACAACCAGCTGAATTCGGACGCAAACGGACATCTGTCGTTGAAGGCAGATCCTGCTGGAAATGCCTGGCTGTTTGAGAAGGGGTGTTACGGATACTACGGGACACAGGTGCAGCAAGGATATGCAGGCAAGAGCAAGGCACTCGTTCTCCGCCCGTTTGATGCACCGGAACAGACCTTTGAAATCGCAGGAATGAGCAACGTGGATGTCACAACCCTCGCGGGACCGCAAGGCATGTACCCGTTTGCACAGTTCAGATTGCAATCCGACCAGCCAGTAACATTCTCGCTGAAGTACAACCACAAAAACACAGCTGGTGGGGGTTCCATTACACAGAGCACCCCCAAGACAAGTTACCAGTTCCACCCGGGAATCCCGCGCGGGTACGAAGCGTACGATGTACAGGTGCAGGGCACAGGTGGGAGGAACATCGAGTGCCCTCCCTACACTCCCGTCATGCAGCATGAGACAGGGACGTGCGGCCAGGCAATCCTCACCGTTCGGAATGGCTCCTGCTTCTGGAATGAATGCGGCAACGGCATCTGTGAGGAGGGTGAGGCGGACTTCTTCGATCCGGGCGGATGCGGCCCGAGCGCCCCGCCCGAATGTCTGGGCCCCCCGGCACAGCTCATCCGGGGCACCTGTACAAGCGACTGCCAGTCGCCACAGGACCTCTGCGGGAATGGAAGAGCGGACCAGGGAGAGCAGTGTGACAACGGGAGCCAGAACGGGCAGGCGTGTACGGCTGCCTGTGGCCAGACGTGTTCCTATTGCTCCAGCCAGTGCACCACTCAGACAGTGCAGGGATCTGCCTGCCGAACGGGAGGAGGTGGCGAAGGCCGGCCAGACACGGGGGATCTCATTGTCGTCGATGATGGTGACTCCACGTTCCAGAGCACCATCAACAACTGGCAGACAAAAACTGGAAAGGGATTCAATGGAGACTACATCAGCCTTCCAGACCTCAGGTCGGGAAACGCGACGTACACATTCAACAATCTTATGGAAGGAACGTACAAGGTGTACGCAACATGGCCTGCGCGTCACAGAGCCATTGCAAACTTCTTCCTCCACCAGTCTAACCAGGGAGGAGGCGAACTGTACTCCAAGAATTCAAGAACAAACATGGATCTGAGCAGGAACCCTAACGGCAGCTATACCACAGGGAACCTGGCATGGGAGGAACTCTTCACTACCACCTGCGACTGGCCATGCAACATTGTGCTCTACGTTGCAGGAAAAGGACCCCTCGACTTCGATGCCATAGGCGTGCTTCCCGGGTCCGGCGGTGGGGCAAATCATCTATCGGCACCCGCATGCGGTAATGGTGTCATCAATGCAGGTGAGCAATGCGACAGTGGAACAGCGGACGGAAGGGAATGTACTCCTGCATACGGCCAGGAATGCCGGTACTGCGGAGGAAACTGCATGTGGCTCATCAAGGAAGGACCGCGCTGCGGAGACGGGAACACCAACAGGGACCATATGGAAGAGTGCGATGACAGGAACCGCACGAACGGCGACGGCTGCAGCGCAGAGTGCCGGAACGAAGTGCAGACAACGGGTAGTTGTGACTTCCAATGCCAGGAACAAAATGTCCTGGATTACTTCAGCTATGACGGAGTAATGACCGTGCGTAGTGTGGTGATCAATGCTCACTACGTATTTGCTGACATACGAAACAAGACAACGCACCCATTCACGGACATCACGGAAGACGGCAAGACAAACCAGAATGATATTGCCGCCATCACGCAGGCCATGCTGAAACTCTCAAAACCGGGAAGCAATGGAATCGACATCTGGAAAACCTACCTCTCGCTCGACAGCAACAGGGATTACCAGATTTCCACAGAGGAAATCAATGCAGCAGATCTTGCCTATCAGGCTTGGCTGCGGGGAGAGAGGCAGTCCCGGCCTTCCCAGGAAATGCTCGATATCTACGAGGAGATGCTGTACCTGGTCCGTTACCTGTCGCAGCACTAATCTCTCTTCTCTCAAGCTGCTGGAGTACGTGAACGCACGTGCTCCAGCACTTGCAGGAGGCGCTGAATATCCCCGCACGTGATCGCAGGGAAATTTGCGATGCGCACCGTCTCCTCTTTCAGCTTCCCATACCCTTTCCCCAGCTCGATCCCCTGTGCGCGGCAGAGCGCATGGAGAGAGGTAATGGTCTGTGGATCCGACCGCACACAGCAGACAGTGGGTGACCGGTCCTCCGGGGCACGGACGAGGAAACGGAAAGAAGAGGATTTCTCGATCGCCCGGCCAAGCAGCTCTGCTTTCTCCCTTGTCTCCCTCTCCCGCGACTCCATAGTGCACTGCGCATTCCACCGCTCCATCTGCTGAGCGAGAAGGTAGATGCCGAGCACGTTCGGCGTCGCCACGGTGTTGCAGTCCTTCTGCACCATCGTGAACATGGCGGGGAGGTTGAAGACACCAGGATTGTGC
>Ga0066639_10005288_pt1 | contig 10873 bp, 7 predicted proteins | sample CryGeyCG2114_010_2_FD_59504 | JGI IMG/M metagenome (GOLD analysis project Ga0066639, IMG submission 59504) | Groundwater microbial communities from aquifer - Crystal Geyser CG10_big_fil_rev_8/21/14_0.10 | ecosystem: Environmental > Aquatic > Deep subsurface > Groundwater | place: USA: Utah... | reverse complement strand
TCTAATATTTCTTTGTACTTCTCATCCACCCAGATAGTGGGCATTCCCATGGAGCTTTTTGAAGTAGTGAAGGGGACATTATATTTTTGTAATGTTTCTTCGGATTCATTGGTTAGCAAATAGCCCATTAAGACCTTACCGCGGCTAATAGGAACTTCATTTAAGTGAACGGCGTACTCATCATCATCTAAATTAGGGGAGTCAGTTCTTACGTGAACTCCAGGAAAACGGACACCTAACTCTTGATATAAGGCGTGTCGCATTTTAGGGATCATCTGATCGATGAAAGTCAATCCCTGCTTGTCTTTTTTTATCAATTTAGAAAGCCCTTGTCCTACCTCAATAACAACAGGAAGGGTCAAAGCATAGTCATCTGTGCCACCTGTAATCATGGCATGTCCTTCTATTCCCGTTTCCATAGCACCGACGCCAGCTATCGCCTTGGTTGCTTGTTTTCTAGAAGAGTTCCAAATAGTATATCCAAGAACCCCAATAATAATAGACAAAATCATAAAAGGGGCTCTTGGAAAGCCAGGTATCCATGCCATTAATAATAGCACACCGGATGCAATCATAAGAGCTTTAGGCTGCTTTAAGACTTGCTCGGAAATTTCTTTACCCAAGTGAGAGTCTTGCTTTTCACTGGAGACCCTAGTGGTCACAATACCCGCAGTAATCGCAATCATAACAGCAGGAATCTGGGAAACTAGACCGTCCCCAATAGACAGGAGGGCAAATGTTTTTGCTGCCTGTCCTAAACTCATTCCCATCATCTGACTACCAATGATAAGACCGCCTACAACGTTAATGAGTGTAATCACAATACCTGCAATCGCATCTCCTTTTACGAACTTCATAGCACCATCCATGGCACCGTAAAGCTGGCTTTCTTTCTGGAGGTCTAAACGAAGTAGTCTTGCTTGACTTTGGTCAATAGTGCCAGCTCTTAAGTCAGCATCAATACTCATCTGCTTTCCTGGCATAGCATCGAGGGTGAATCTAGCGGCAACTTCAGCAACCCTTTCAGCACCTTTAGTAATCACAACAAACTGAACTACTGTAATAATTAAAAATATAACGGCACCGACAACATAGTTTCCTCCTACTACAAAGTTTCCGAAGGAAAAGATGATTTTACCTGCATTTGCCTTTAATAATATCTGCCTTGTCGAGGATATGTTTACCCCCACTCTGTAAAGAGTTGTAATTAAGAGCAAAGAGGGGAACATAGAAAGGTGCACAGCTTTTTGGATATAAATCGCTACAAATAACAAAGAAATGGAAGCGGTTAAGTTTACCGAAATAAGCACGTCAATCACGTGAGGAGAAACTGGAAAAATCAGCATCATAATGATACTGATAATGATAAAAGCTAAAATTAAATCACTCGATCCAGAAATTGTTTGCAGAGCTCTTTTGCCGCCTAAGAATCGTGATAAGTTATCTAAAAATTGTTTCATATTTTAAAAAGCTCCGTATTAATATCTGGATTTTCTTCTAGAGAAGAGATCCATTTTAAAATTTCAGCTACTGCTTCGTAAGTATCTTCAGGTATATAATCGGATATTGTCCCTTTTTGAAAAAGAGTTTGTGCGAGCGTAGGGTTTCTCATAATTGGTATATGGTTGCTTTGTGCCACTTTAATAATTTGATCAGCAATAGGTCCTTGTCCCATAGTTAAAATCATAGGAGCGGGATCTTCCTGTTCATTATAGTCTATTGCGACAGCAATGTGAATAGGGTTTGTAATAATTGCTCTTGCTCTACGTGCTGCTGAAGGTCCTTCTCTATAGGCGATCTCCCGAAAAGCCTCCCTTCTCTTTCCTTTAATAAGAGGATCTCCCTCTGTATCTTTAAGTTCCTGTTTTATTTCAAACTTTTCCATCATCATTTGCTTAGCAAAGTCTTTTTTCTGAAAAGCTAGGTCAAAAACAGCCACGGCTAAAAAGAAAATACCCACTCTAATAGCTATCTTTCTTAAATAATCTTCTAGAAAAAGTGCGCTGCTAATAACGGGCATCTGCACTAAGGCAACTATGTGAGGAATGCTTTGCTTAATCACAAAGTAAATAATTAAGGCTGCGCCTGCAATTTTTAATATCGATTTAATTAATTCTACAAGCGTTTTAAGTTTAAATTTTTGCTTTATGCCTTCAATTGGGTTTAATCTTTTCCATTGAAACTTCATAGCTTCAAAAGAAAATAAAGGTCCTATCACTAAGAAGTTCGTAAGGACTCCTACTACTGCAACAATAATCATGATGGGAACACTTGTTGCAAATATAAGTAAGATAGCCTCGTATAAAATGCCCCCGGCTTTTGTGCCTAAATCAATATCTGAATTAATGCTTTTAAACATACTGATGATATAAGTGCCAAGCTGCTTGAACATGTAGCTTGTGGCAAAAAGAGTGGCCATGATTGCTGTTATAAATGTAAGAGCAGAAGGAAAATCCTGTGATTTTGCCACTTGCCCTTTTTTACGAGCATCTTTGAGTTTTTTAGGTGTGGCTTTTTCAGTTTTTTGGGCCATAATTATTTAGTTGGAATAGATCTAAAGCAAAACATAATCGTTTAAATCAATTGTGGTAAAATAAAATTACATCTCCATCTTTTACGATGTAATCTCTTCCTTCTGACCGAGCTTTGCCGGCCTCTTTTGCTTTTGCCCTGCTTTGATAGGTAAGCATATCTTGATAGGTAATTACTTCAGCTCTGATAAATCCTTTTTCAATGTCACTATGGATTTTTCCAGCAGCTTCGGCTGCATTTGTCCCTTTTTTAATTGTCCATGCTCTTGTTTCAATCTCTCCAGTTGTTATGAAAGTAGCAAGTCCTAGCAGTTGAAAGGCAGCTTTAGTCAGTCGTTGCAGGCCAGATTCAGAAAGTCCTACTTCTTGAAGAAACTCTTGAGACTCTTCTGGCGAAAGCTGCGCTATTTCTTCTTCAATTTTAGCGCAAATTGTCACAACAGAGCTGTTTTCCTGTTTAGCATATTCTTGTAAGCGACGCACATATTCATTATCCATGGAAGGAAGATCACTTTCTGAAACGTTAGCTACATAAAGTACTTTTTTCTTGGTCAAAAACTGGCGAGTCTTAAAAAATTCCTCTTCCTCTTCTGTAAATTCTAAAGTCCTGAGCGGCATGTTTTCATTAAGGTGTTTTATGCATTTTTTGATGACTTGCAGCTCTGGGTCTTCGGCTTTTTTACTTTTCATCTCGCGGACTTTTTTATCATGGATTTTTTCCATGGTTTGCAAGTCAGCTAAAATAAGCTCCAAATTAATGACCTCTACATCTTCTAAGGGATCAACTTTTCCAGATACATGAATCACATCATCATCTTCAAAGCACCTGACTACCTGAATTATGGCATCTGTTTCTCTAATATTGGCTAAAAACTGATTACCAAGGCCTTCTCCTTTAGAAGCCCCTTTGACCAATCCTGCTACATCTACAAAAGATACAGGGGCATAAATGATCTGTTTGCTTTTGGTAAACTTTGCTAAGTTGTCTAGCCTTTTGTCTTCTAGAGGAACAACTCCAATATTGGGATCTATAGTGCAAAAAGGGTAGTTTTCCGACTGTACGCCTTTTTTAGTTAATGCGTTAAAAAGGGTGGATTTACCCACATTGGGAAGCCCTACTATTGCACATGCAAGTCCTGACATTATTACCTCTATCTCTTTGAAACTCTAGCTTTAGGGTAGTAAATTATCAATTTTTACTTAAAAACGCAAATAATTATTCCTAATTAATAAAAAATTAAAATTTTAACTAACGTTTTTATTAAAATAGTTTTAAACTATTAACTCTAACTTAGGAATTAATAAAAAAATAGAGTGTAATATGGCAGCATTAATTACAAATATTAATAATTCGGACAATAAATTTACTTCTGAAGTCTCGCAAGAAAAGAAAGACATTCTTTTGATAAGAGGACTTGAGTCTATCATTGAAAATGAATCTTTAAATTTCGCAGACTGGACAAGAGAATTTGAATTAATGAAGAAAGAAGAGGGGATGCCAAACGCTTCAGGAAGCTTAATTGTTAGCGGATATCCTCTAATTCCTTACCATCCTATTGGCATAATAATTGATCCTAAATCCACAGAAATCCAACATGCATGTATTACGGATTCTTCTTCAGGGGGAGATATCAATGGTAACCTAGTTGCAAACGGTGAAAATCTTACTTTACAAGAGTTACAATTCAAAATTGAAAACGGGGAACAACTTTCTTCATATAACGAAGTAAATATGGTACTACGCTTATTTAATGTTTTAGGTTTATTCATTACACTGAAAGAAAACCTTAATCTTGCACAACCTCATATGAAGAAATTTTATCTTCAGATATTTATAGTACAAAAAATGTTGCAAGACAAATTTGGTTTAAGTTTGCCAATATTTAAATATGACTCTAATGGCAATATGACGCCACTAGTTGTTGAAAAAGAACAGATAAGAAGGCTTGTTAGGCAAATTTATTTTTCTGATGACGAGGACTTAGGTGAAAGAATCGCTAAAATCCTAGAAATTACAATTCGATAAAATATAACAAACTAGAAAGCTTTCTATTCAAGTGAAGATTATAGCTTTAAATGCAGCGTTTAATTTTCGATGCAACAGGTAGAGGGCTTTCTAGAATTTCTTTTTCATCAAGGCAGTTTTCCAGCAAGTAAGAGCCAACTCTTGTGCGAGTAAGCGCGCTTAAATAAGCGCCGCAAGTAAGCAGGTTGCCCATATCATAGGCAATGGATCGGATATAAGTACCCTTGGAGCAGGAAACATTAATACACAAGTTAGGGTAGTTATAAGAGACTAATGTAGTAGTAACGTGTATTTTTTCTGATTTTCTTTCAACTTCTATGTTTTTCCTAGCCAGCTCGTACAATTTTTTTCCATTGACCTTTTTAGCTGAAAACATAGGGGGGACTTGTTCTATTTCACCTTGAAACTTTTCTATGACATTTTTCACTTCGTCCAAGGTAGGGATATAATCATTTTCCGATAAGATTTTTCCATCTACATCATAAGTATCAGTAGTTTTACCTAAAAAGATGGTGGCTAGATATTCTTTGTCCAAATGCATAAACTCAGCAGATTTTTTGGTAAAGTTCTTACCAATAAGATAAATCATAAGACCTGTTGCAAAAGGATCCAAAGTGCCTGCGTGGCCAATTTTCTTCACATTTAAAAGTTTTCTGAGTTTGCGAATAACACTAAATGAAGTTGAGCCTGCAGACTTATTAACTAAAAGAAGGCCTTCAGTTGGGAGATTTGCCATTACGAGATTCTTCTTCTTGTTTGATGTTTTTAAGAATCTTATCAATTTTCATATGATCATCTACAGAGTTATCAATTTCAAAAGTAAGATGAGGGAAATAGCGCAGAACGACTTTTTTAGAGGCCTGTACTCCTATAAAGCCGGCAGCAGACTGCAAGGCTTTAAGAGTTTTTTCTTTGTCCTTTTCATCACCAATAACACTAATGGAAACTGTTGCATAATGCAAATCAGCAGAAATGTCTACATCAGTTACGGTAACTAAAGAAGAAACATCGGGGTTTCTCACTTCTTTCAAAATTACTTCAGAAATGACCTCTTTTAAAAGAGAGTTTAATCTTTTAATACGTTTACTAGACATTATAACTTTTGTGTATGATAAATTATTTCATAAGATTGAATGATGTCACCTTCTTGAACATCTTTGTTATTTTCAAGAACGATTCCGCATTCTATTCCTTTTTGCACCTCTTTAACATCCTCTTTAACACGTTTTAGAGAGGCAATTTTTCCTTTCCAGACAACTTCGTCTTTTCTTAGGATTTTAACTAGGTGATTGCGAGCTATACTGCCTTCTATAACTTGGCAGCCAGCAATATTTCCAAGCTGTGAAGATTTGAAAACTGTTTTTACTTCTGCTTTACCAATGTCTTTTTCTTCAGGAATTTTATCTAAAAGTTCAACCATTCTAGATTCGACAAATTCCTTAGCATGGTAAATTACATCATACATAGCTACATTTACGGAAAGCTGCTTTGCCATATTGTCAGCGCTGCTTTCAATTCTTGTGTGAAATCCTATAATAGTTGCTCCAGATGCTGCAGCAAGCTCAATATCAGACTCAGATATTTCTCCAACTGCTTCACCTACAATTTCCACACGAGCTTTTTTGGATTTTATTTTTAAAATAGATGTTTTTAAAGCTTCTAAAGAACCTTGTACGTCTGCTTTTAGAATTAATGGTAAAATTTTTACAGATTCGACAGACTCTAATAAAGTTTCTAGTCCTAGCTTACGTGCTTGTTGAGCTCTTTGTTTTTCGCCACGAGCTCTATCAATAGCAAGCTTGCGAGCTTCTTTCTCGCTTCCAACTACAATAAACTCTGATCCTGCTTCAGGAAGATCTGACAGGCCTGTTACTTTAACAGGTGTAGAAGGGGGAGCTTCAGTTAGATTTGTTTCATGCTCATCATGCATGGTTTTAATTCTTCCTGAAAAATTACCCACTACTAAAGCATCTGACATCTTAAGCGTTCCATTTAGCACTAAAAGGGTAGCTACGGCACCAAGCCCTTTGTGCATTTGGGATTCAAGGACAATACCTCTTGCTCTAGCATTTGGATTAGCTTTTAATTCCAAAACTTCGGCTTGTAGTAAAACAAGTTCTAATAGTTCTTTGATTCCTTGGCCTGTAGTTGCAGAGGTATTCACGGTAATTACAGTTCCTCCCCAAGCTTCGGGTAAAAGATTATTATCAGAGAGCTCACGGAATATTTTTTGCTCATCAAAGTTAGGTTTATCAGATTTATTGATAGCTATGACCATAGGAACCTTGGACTCTTGAGCTTGCTTAATGGACTCTAGAGTTTGTTCCTTAATGCCTTCATCACCTGCAACTACTAAAACAATAATATCAGTTACATTAGCACCACGTTCGCGCATTTGTGTAAAAGCTTCGTGTCCAGGAGTGTCTAAAATAGTAACATCGCCTAAATCTGTTTTAGATCGAAAGGCACCAATATGTTGAGTGATAGCTCCTGCTTCTGTAGAAACAACATTAGTTTTTCGAATAGCATCAATTAAAGATGTCTTACCATGATCTACATGCCCCATAAATGCGATAATAGGAGATCGCGGTTTTAAATTTTCTTCTTCAGTAGAGCTAATTTCTTGCTTAATGGATTCACCTGTAATCCTAAGTCTTTCTTCTTCTGAAGTATCAATAGTTATATCGCAGTCAAATTCTTGTCCTAACAATTGAACAGTAGTTTCATCATCCAGTAGGTCATTCAATGTAAAGGTTAAACCTTGCATAAATAACTTGGATATCAACTGAGAGGCCTTTAACTTCATTTCCTGGGCTAAATCCTTAATGGAAATAGGAAGGCGCACTTTTAAAGATTTTGGTCTTAAAACCTCTTCTTCAGATACAGCTTTTCTCTTCATACGAGGGCGCTTTTTTCTCCAACTTTCGTCTTGGTCTCTAAGTCCCATTCTATCTCTTGAATCAAACTTAGGTGTGGCCTTTCTTTTCATTGTCGCTCTGAACTCATGAAAGTCTTTGGGCCCTTCTTCTTTTTTCTTGCGCGGTGCAAACCCTTCTTCTTTAGCTGGAGCTTTTTTGGCTTCAGACGGCTTTTCAGCTTTTACCTCTGCTTTTTCAGGCTTTTCAGTTTTTACTTCTGCTTTTTCAAGGGGTTGTTGTACTTCAGGTGTTGAGGTAGGCTCTTCTTTTGGCTCAGGTGGCTTTGGTTTTTTCTCTGGAAAAGCTTCAGAAGTTGGTCCTTTTAAGATTCTTGCTTTTCTTTTAGGAGGTTCTTCCTTGGTTGGAGCTGCGCTTTTTTTAGTTGATACTTTTTTAGGAGCACTTTTTTTAACAGCTGCAGAAGCCAGCTTTTCTTTAGTCAGCTTAAGCGCTTCTGCTAGTTGAGAGTTCTTTATGTTTAATTTTAGATCCTTTTTGGCCACAGATTAGACTCTTTTTTTGTGTAATTGTTCTAATATTTTATCAGCTAAATCATAGTAATTTAATCCAGGCACAGCCGTTGTTAATTCATTGGGAGAAGAATGGGCTATTTTTCGCAATGTGTCAAAACCACTGCTAATAAGTCCTTCTCTAATGAGGCTGCTTAATCCTTCAATTTGTAAAGGTTGATCAAGTTCTTGTGTTTCTTGATCTTCAGCAAGCTCTGCCATTTGAACTGTTACTAATTTTTGATATTCACTAATTTTTTGTACTTCAATTTCAGTTTCTAAAAGTTGTCCAAGTAGTCGTGCATTCATTCCTTTTTTGCCAATTACAGCAGGATAATCATCATCATTTACAACAATGGAAATCTTTTGATTCATTTTTAATTTTTGAACCTCGATAGGAGAGATTGCATTTTCTAGAAGCTGCACTTTATCATCTGAATAGGGAATAATATCAATTTTTTCATTATTCAATTCACGTATGATATTTTTTATTCTTGATCCTCTTACACCAACACATGTTCCAACTGGATCAATTTTCGAGTCATAGGATTTTACTGCTATTTTTGTTCGGTATCCTGCATCTCTTACAATTTTCTCAATAGTTACAGAGCCATCTGCAAGTTCAGGAACTTCCATGGAAAAAAGTTGAGCTACAAAATCAGGATGTGATCTTGAAAGAACTACTTCAGCACCGCCGTCATCTTTATCCCTCACTTCCAATAAGAGAGCTTGTAGTTTTTCTCCTACATGGTAACGTTCAGTTCTAGGGTAGTTTCTTTCAGGTAGTATTGCCTCTACTTTACCTAAGTCAACAATGACATTCCTGCCTCTAACAAATCTTTTAATAGACCCGGAAATAATCTCACCTGCTCTGTGTCTATATTCTTCGTATATAACATCTCTTTCGGCGCTTCTAAGCTTTTGCCCAATGACTTGTCTTGCTGCTTGAGCTGCAATGCGACCAAAGTCAGTTGGGGTAACTACCATTTCCAACCATTGCCCAATTTCTGCATTAGGTGCGAGATCTTTAGCTTCTTCTATAGATATTTCCTCTTCAGGGAATTGCACGGTTTCTACGATTTCTTTCTGAGTAAGAACTTCAATGTCGCCTGTCTTGGAATTAATTTGAACAGTTACTTCGCCGACACCTTTTACACTTTTCCTCGCGGCAGCTACTAGGGAATCTTCAATAGCTTTAATAACAACTTCTCTTTTGATTCCTTTTTCACGTTCTAAATATTCAAATATTGCAACCAGATCTTTATTCATTGTTGGGCCTTTTGTATTTTAAAAAAACCGAAGGATAGGTCCTTCGGTTATAAATTATTTGCTTTGTCAAAATTTATATTCGACAAAGCTAACAGAATTAACTTTTTTCTTCTTCAGAATCTTCACTCTTTGAAGACTTTTTCTTTGAAACTACGATGTCATCACGATTCATTTGATTTTTTTCGATAAGGTAGTCTTTGATAGAAAGAGAGATCTTTTTATTCTCAGAATCTAACTTGATTACCTTAGCTGTAACATCATCACCTGCTGAAATAACATCTTCGACTTTACCAAAAGGTTGGTCAGAAAGCTCAGTCACATGGATAAGTGCTTCAATGCCGTTTTCCAACTGGACAAAAGCGCCAAAAGCAGTAGTTTTTGTGACAACGCCATTAACGAGCGAGCCAACTGGCATTGTTTTTTCTATGCTTTCCCATGGGTTGCTGCTTAACTGCTTAACTCCAAGTGTGATTTTTTTGCTTTCTTTGTCAACTGAAAGAACGATAGCTTCAACTTTGTCTCCTTTGTTGAGAACTTCAGAAGGGTGGGATACTTTTTTGATCCAGCTCAAGTCTGAAATATGAATAAGTCCATCAATTCCTGGTTCTAGCTCAACAAAAGCTCCGTAGTTTGTTAAATTGCGGATTTCTGCAGTTACACTTGATCCAATAGGGTATTTTTCATCAACATGTTCCCAGGGATTGTTCTCAAGCTGCTTCATGCCTAAAGAAATTTTACCATCTTCTTTTTGGATGGATAAAACGATAGCTTCTACTTCGTCGCCAATGTTGACCATTTCTGTAGGGTCTGTGATATTTTTAGTCCAAGACATTTCTGAAACATGGATAAGACCTTCAATTCCTTCTTCAATTTGAATAAAGGCTCCATAGGAAACTAAGTTTACGATCTTACCTTTAACATGAGTTCCTGGAGGAAATCTTTTTTCTACTTCAATCCATGGATTTTCTTCTTTTTGCTTCAGTCCAAGAGCAACTCTGCCTTTTTCTTTATCAATGCCAAGGATCATTACTTCAAGTTCTTCACCTAACTGAACCATCTCAGAGGGGTGCTTGATTCTTTTCCAAGTCATATCAGTAATGTGGAGCAATCCATCAATACCGTCTAAATCTAGGAAAACACCAAAGTCAGTAATGTTTTTAACAATACCTTTTCTAAGATCATTAATTTGGATGTTTTCAAGAAGTTCAGCCTTTTTAGAGATTCTTTCTTCTTCTAAAATTTCTCTTCTTGATACAACAATATTTTTTCTTTCAATATTAATTTTTAAAATCTTGAAGTCAAAGGTTCTACCAATAAACTCATCTAAGTTTTTAATGCGCTTATTGTCAATTTGAGAACCAGGTAAAAAGGCTTCCATTCCAATGTCTACCATAAGGCCGCCTTTTACTTTTCTAACTACTTTACCTTGAACAATAGAGCCTTCTTTACAATGGTTTAAAATATATTCCCATTGTCGATGGCGTCTTGCTTTTTCTTTAGATAGAACAATTTGTCCATCAGACCCTTCAGTTTGGTCTAATAGAACTTCAACTTCACTATCTAAAGAAAGATCTTTGGGTTCTAGAAATTCTGAGATAGGTACTAGACCTTCTGACTTCA
>Ga0066639_10005287_pt1 | contig 10873 bp, 8 predicted proteins | sample CryGeyCG2114_010_2_FD_59504 | JGI IMG/M metagenome (GOLD analysis project Ga0066639, IMG submission 59504) | Groundwater microbial communities from aquifer - Crystal Geyser CG10_big_fil_rev_8/21/14_0.10 | ecosystem: Environmental > Aquatic > Deep subsurface > Groundwater | place: USA: Utah... | reverse complement strand
TTGGCGGTAGTGGGGGAAATTTTGGCTGGCTACGGAAATCCAGACGCTAGTGGAAACCAAGGCACTGATCTATCTTATGCCAATCCTCGAGTTGATGGAAATATGTCGAATACGAATGCTTGTGCTTTAAGCGCGGCAATGTCCACGATTGCGGATAGTTATAATTATTCTAGCGTTAGTGATTCAAATAGTACGGCTGCTGTAACTGCAATTAATAGTGCATGTACTTCGGCAGGTTATACTTGCTCAAATATTACTCGTGATAGAAGTTCTTGCACTGGTTTAGCGGCAGATGCTCCTAGTTTAGTTGCGGTAGCAATTGTAGCGAGCGTGAATAGTGCTTGGTAAAAAGCATATTTTTCTTTTTTTAAGTTTTTTTCTTTTCAGTATAGCTGAAGCAAAAGAGTTGTATGGGCCAGAGGCTGGTGTGGTTCCTTATGGAATGGGGCGAGCATATAGTGCCGTAGCAGACGATTGGCTTGCTTTGTATTATAACCCAGCTGGATTAGCTCTTGCACAAGGCTTAGACATTCAGATTTTTGATCTAAAATTGGAAGCAAGTAGAGATGTAGTAAAATCTATTTCTAAATTAAAAGAAGTTAGTAGTGATTCTTCTAGCACAACAGAAAAATTTGATAAATTAGCAGGATCGCATCTTAAAGGAAAAGTTAGTAATATTTCACAAATCACAGGGCCTAATTTTGCCGTTGCCGCTAATTATGATGTGCATACTGATGTTGATATACAAAATAGAGCTTATCCAGAAACAAGCATTCGTTATACAAAAGATTTTTCTATTCTTACCGGTCTTGCCGGCAGTATCGGGAGTAAAAAATCCTTACGTTTTGGAGCTACATTCAAATATATAAATCGTATTGGTGGTGAGCAAGATATTAATGTGAGTGAAATTGCCACCATACGAGGATCATTATTAGATAGATTTTCTGCTCGTGGTGCTGGTTATGGAATTGATACCGGTATACAGTTCACTTTTCCCAACACAGGAAGAGCAGAATATACCCTGGCCTGGGTTTGGCATGATATAGGGCAAACAAGTTTTGGTAAGTATACTAGTACAAATCGCCCTACTTCGATAGAGGATAATATGGTGGCAGGTGCGTCTATGCGTTTTCCTATTGGAGGTAAAGTAAATCGTAGAAGAGCACGGAGATATGGCCAGCCACGTTCTTCTAATCATTTAACTTTTGCTTTTGATTATTCTCATATGAATATCGGTTTTGATCGGGAGCATTTCGCCAAACGCCTTCATTTAGGAATGAATTTGGATTTACCTATTCTTTCTTTTCAAGTTGGAATGAACCAATCTGCACTTACTCTTGGCGCAGGTTTTGATATTGGTCTTTTACGAATAGCTGCAGCAACATATGGAGAAGAACTAGGAAATTATGCGGGACAAAGAAGTGATCGCAGATATTTATTATCTATCTCCGGAGTTTTGGGCGCAGGAAAATTCTAAATTTCTCTGGCTAAATGCTGTTTTGCACATTTGCTGGGATTTTTTACCTTTAAAAACTCTAATTCGTCTTCCCAAATTTCTTGCTCAAATGACCATCGTACTTTTTGCATCGATGAGATTTTTTCTTCTTCGGATTTTTTTGTTGCGGGATAATTTAATGCCGATTGCAATGTATTATCAGTAGTGGCTTGTGAACTAATATCTAATAAAAGTAATTTGGCGTCTTGCAGTTGTTTTTCTAAATTTTTTGTTAAGAAAAAAATTTCTTTTTCTGCATTTTTTTCAAATTCGTTAATCCATATTAACTCTTGAGTGGATTGAAATTTTTTCAATGATATTAGAAAGTTTTCCCAGTGAGGTGATTTTGGTGTAATAGAATATTTATTATGTAGAAATTCCTCTATCTTTTTTTGTTCTTTGCCGATTCCATTTAATGCAGCTTGTGAATTTATAATTGTAGGGAGATGCAATAAATAACGTTGAAAACGAAATGGTGTTTTTTCACTTACGAAGTGTATGATGGTTTTGTATAGATTTTTCTGTTTTATATTTTTTAACGCAAGAAATTCTTTTTGGTATTCATTAAAAAAAGTATTTATTGTTTGTTCTGCTCCTCCAAAGTCGCAAAGTGCTTTCCTATTATATGCGTCTATAAAAAATACATTTGGTAGGAATGCATATGAGAAGTAGGAACTTTGTAAACCAATGGCTTTGCCTAAACTTGCAGAATGGTTACCTGATTTTAAGTCTGCATAGGATGCTTCTAAAAGTACTTCGGCTTTATTTTTATTATCAAGGGAGACGGTTTTATATATTTCGGCGGCTGTTTCTATATTGCCGGACAACATTTCTAGACGTGCTAAGTTTAATAAGGCTTCATTTTTTATTAAAGAAGATGGCGAATTTAATAATAGGAGTAATTTTTCTCTTGCTACTGCTATTTCCTTTTTTTGTAAGGCTTGAACAGCATTAAGTAAAATTAATCGATCAGCTTCTTCGTTTTTTTCTAAAAATTTTATCACTTTTTCTCTTGTTTGAGGGTTTTGTTGTTTAGCAAATGAGAAAAAACTAGATTTATTATTTTTTGAAAGAGAAATTTTGTTCCAATTTTTATGTATTATTTTGGTGAGAGGATCTTGGTAGTATGTTGGCAGCTTGGCGATTGCCAACCAATAAATAGAAAGATATTTTTGCTTTTCTTCTAATTTTTCTTTTGCAGCATAAGAAAACGCCATGAATGCGCTTTGTTGCCAGTTTAAGTGTTGTGCTGCTATGCCGGCAAATAGTGCGTCTTGCATGCTTTTAAGTTTCCATAGTTCTGCAAGCGCATCTGCATATTTTTTTTCTTGTAGTAAAAACAGAGCATTTAAACGCTGCTCTAGCGTGTTAAATTCTTGAATATTTAGTTTTTGTTCCGCTGTAATAATTTTTATAGTTTTCGGTAAAAGCTCCTTTCTGATTTTTTGATGATGCTTGAGGTTAAAAATTTCTTTGTATTTGTTTTGTATTAAAGCCGCTCGTTTGGTGGTCGCATAATTTTTATTTGGTATTTGAATGGAGCGAGCTTTTTGGGAGAATTTTAGGAGTTCGGTATGGTTTAATTTACTAAGATCGTAACGGAGAATAGTGGTTTTTTTAATAGGAGGAGAAAAATTTTGAGGGCGTGTATTTCTTATTTCTGCAATATCGCCATCAATTGGATGTAGAAAAGCAGGATAAGCACTGGTGGAAACGAAAAAAAGTATAAATAATAAAACTTTTATCAAAACATCCATCCGATACCAAAAATAATATTATGTTTTGTTACTGACTGATTAAAATACCCAGGGCCACCATTAGCAATGCTCGGTGTTCCCTGGGTAGCTGTAATTTGATCCGTATATTGCGAAATTTTCCATTCAATGCGGAAAATGAAATTTTCTGTAATGAAAAACTTTTCTCCAATTTGCAAAGTTTTTGTAAAATGAGAATTTGCTGTAGTGGTAACGCCTACTCCTGGACCAACATACGTTTCAAAGTGGCTAATTTTTTTTCCTAAAAAACTAAATTTTGCATAAATTGGTGTCCATAACATGGATATTGTATGTTGTCTTTTTTCCGCATTAAAGTCGGGGGTAAAGCCATAACGGTTTTTTACAGACTGTAAAAATTCTGATTCATGATTGTTTATTTTTAATGTGGAAATCTCTGTGGCCCAGATATTATTCCAGTGATAGGTTATAGATGCGCCTACCGATTTAGAGTTGAGGTATTCGCCGCCCTGGTAAAGTCCATATCCTAGTCCAATTTCAATTTTTCCTGTTTTATTAAATTTACGATCTTGCACTACTTCTAGTTCGTCGCGATTGGGGCGCCAATAGTCTTCAGAGAGATCTGATATGTCAATGTCCTGCTCTTTTATCGGTGATACTTCTTCAGCCAGGGTAACCTGCATAGTAAAAAGAAAGAAAAAAATTGTAATTATAATAATTATTTTCATATTAGTTTAGCGACTTAAATAAAAATGGATAAGTTACTATTACGTTGCCGCCACCTTTGGGCTGAGGAAATTTCCATCCTTTAATTTTGGTTGCGATACAATTTTCTACTGTTGTATTATTCATTGTGGTTTTTTTAACTGCTGCTTTATTAACCAATCCGGTGCTGGCGATTACCCAGTCCATTACTATTTTTCCATAGATATTTGGATCAATCAGGAGCTGTTTTTCATAACAGTGTTTAATCTGTCCTATATTAGCTTGTACTACGGCTGCGATCAGAGCCTTATCAAGTCCGCCGATAGCTTCTGCCTCTTCACTGCCAATGTTTAGATTAAAACCATTTCCGCCAGATCCTAGGCCTGCGCCGGTTGCGCCACCAATTCCACCACTATTTTTAGTAAATCCTGTGAGATTTTTTCCCGCTCCATTTGCCCCACTTTTTTGTAATGAATTGGTGATAGTATTGGCATTAATTCCTGAACTGACTCCTGTGTTACTTGGAATATTTTGCTGCTTTAAGGAACTGTTGGCGATTAAGGCATTGGCTCTTACGCTTTGAGTTCCATTATTGCTAATGGCTTGAGCAATTGCAGTTTCGTTTAGGGCCACTGATTTTTTTTGTAGCAATTTACTAAAAGTGTTGTTGATTGTAGAGTTAGAATTGTCGGTGATTGATTCAGTAACGGTAGTTTCAGTTGTACTGACCGAAGCTGTGGCTTGGCTGTCAGTACTTAGTCTAAAGTAAGAACTTTTGGGTATTGTTGTTTCTTCAAGATTTTTTTGCTCTGATGAAAAAAAGTTCATACTAATAGCAATAATTAAAACAAATGCGGTAGATAATATAAGAGATCGTTGTGCTATTTTATCGTTTGTGTCTTGTGTTGTTGTTCGCTGTAAGCGAGGAGAGCTTGCGCGCCAATAAAGCTGTATTTCACTATTATTGGGGCCAATAAGTTGGATTTTTTCAGAGCTAACAAAATTTATTTCGCCTGAAGGAAGAGTTTTAATGAGTTCATTTTTGTAGTTATATATATTTGCTTGATAGTTTTTGGGTATTTTACATTTTGCCAAATTATTTTTAAGGGAAAGGAAAACTCCCTTTTCTGAGCTCAGGGGAATTTGGTTTTTTTTCCATCCCGATTTAATATTTGAATTTTGCAATATTTCATATTGATTTTGTAGCTCGCCGGACAGCATGTAGTTAATGTCGATGCGGGTATTGCTATTTGCTGTGATTGGTTTTGCGTTCCAGAAAAGAAAGTGTTCTGGCATGTCGGTACTATTGGAGTACTTTTGGAGTATAGCTACGCGGAGCTCATGAACGCCGATGCGAAAGCTTGTGCCGGAGAGAATTTTGCTCTCAATGATTTTTTTTCCATTTACAAAGGTTCCTTCTGTTGACCCTAGGTCGTAAACATAAATTTGATCATTAATTACTTTTAGCATTGCATGAATATGAGAGGCGTCGGATTTTGGTAGTATGAGGTCGGCCTGCTTTGAGCTACCTAGGATCAGTCGATCTTCTCCATCGGTGATATAGGAGCTAAGACAGTTCCCGTGTTCTAAGAGTTCCACGCGCATTCGTGGGGTTTTATCATTTTGAATGAGTTGGCTCATTTCTGCTCCGAAATTCTTTGCGCTGAAAATTCTATATTTTTATTAAAATCAAATTCCCAATTTAGTAATTCGGCAGACAGTTGTTCCTTTTGTTTGTAAAGGTATTCTGAGTAAGGTTTGCGGCTTTTTCCTTCTACTAAGGCTTCGTCGAAATCTATTACGGTATTTTTTTTATATTTAAGTGCTTTGAGTGTGGAGCTAAAGGCAATATTCGGAGGGCTCACTAGCAGAGATAGGGTGAGAAGAAGGCTAGTGAGCCCCCCGAGTTTAATAGCGATGGCGGGGAAAGTATTTGCCATATTTAATAATATTAATTTATATTAACTATTAAGTCAAACGTTAGCGTGTATAATAGAAAAAAGTGCTGTAATTTCAATGTTTCGGATACTCTAAAAGGATGAAGAAAAGGAGCTTATACGGAGCCACTGGCATTATTGCGAGTGCAACGTTTTTATCGCGAATTTTAGGGCTTTTGCGAGAGCAGGTTTTTGCCTATTTTTTTGGTGCAGGAATGTATACCGATGCATTTCAAATCGCTTTTCGCATTCCTAATTTACTTAGAGATTTATTTGCAGAAGGGGCAATGAGTTCGGCACTCGTGCCGGTCTATACAAAAGCAAGAAAAGAAAAAGGTGAAAAGTATGCTTGGAGGATGGCTTCCAATGCTATTTTTTGGCTAGCTCTGGTTTTGGGGTGTATTTCTTTATTGGGAATATTTTTTGCCGATTCATTGGTATCGATCTATGCACCGGCTTTCAAAAGTATTGAGGGAAAACACGAATTAACAGTGGGCTTAACTCGAATTCTTTGGCCCTTTCTTCCATTAGTAGTAATGGCTGCTATATGGATGGGGTTATTAAACGCTCGCGATTGTTACGCTACGCCTGCGCTTGCCCCAAGTGTTTTTAATATTGCAAGTATTTTGGCTGCTTTCTTTATTTGCCCAATGATGATGCCCTTGTTTGGATTGCATCCGATTTATGGGATGGCTTTTGGAGCTGTTCTTGGCGGTTTGGGTCAATGGCTGGTGCAGTGGCCAGCATTGCGTGGCGAGGGGTTTCAATTACAAGGAAAAATACGCTTTCGTGACCCTGAGCTGAAAAGGATTGTGATGCTAATGGGGGCGGGTACTTTTGGTTTAGCTGCTACACAAATAAATATTTTAATCAATTCTGTTATGGCTTCTGGAGAAGGAGACGGAGCCGTTTCATGGTTAAACTATGCTTTTCGTTTGATGCAATTCCCTATTGGAGTTTTTGGTGTAGCCATTTCAACAGCAACGCTTACCAAGGTTTCCAAAGAAGTGGCTGCAAACGACATGGAAAAAGTTCGTACCACAGTAGTTTCATCGCTAAGAATGGTTTTAGCATTAACTATTCCTAGCGCTGTTGGTTTGGCGATAATGGGGGTTCCTATTATTTCTGTAATATATGAACATGGAAAATTTCATGCGGGTGATACCTATGCCACCGCAGTCGCATTGGCTTTTTATGCGATTGGACTCTCTGCTTATTCTGCCATTAAGGTTTTAGTGCCTGTTTTTTATAGTTTGGGAAAGTCACGTGTTGCAATTTTATCTAGTGGGCTTTCCGTGATAGTTAATGTTGGTTTATGTGTTTTGCTTGTGCAGTACTGGGGATTTAAGGGGCTTGCTTTTGCTGCCTCAATTGCTGCGATTGCTAACTGTCTTGTTTTATTAATTATGATTGAGGTGTATGCAAAAAAAATTGATTTTATGTCACTATTCAAATGTTTGTTGATATGCGGTGGGGCGTCGCTATTAATGGGACTTTTTTTGAGTCTAGGGCTAAAATTAGCTGGAATTCCTGTTTTTCAGCCAATTTCTGAGCAGAGCTTGTGGTTTCATGCGAGCTTTTTCAAGAGAGTCTTGTTTTTATGTTTGGCATTAGGCGCAGGAGTTGTTACATACATATCTTGTGCTAAAGTGTTAGGACTACAGGAGATTAACGATCTTTTGAGCCTATGTAAAAAACGATTTAAAGATTCGTGAGAGAGGTTTTTATGATGAAACCAGTAGCTGGCAGAGGAACAAATTTTGAAACCATTAGGCTTTTGAGCCAAAGCGTTATTCGTAAGTTGGAATCTCAAAAGATGATTGCTATCGATCGCGAAAAGCGTAACGAACTCATTGAAGATTTAGCGAAAAAAATGTCTACCGTTATTTTAACTCAAGAAGACATGGAAAATAATGTACTTGGTTCTATTGGCGAAAGAAATGAAGAGCTAGATGATTTGCGTTTGAGTGGTGGTGAGGCTTACCGTACTTTACGGCAGTCATGGTTATCCAAGTATGGTGAAAATGAAGTGGATGGACTGTATTTTCAAGAGCCAATTAAGTATACGGCTGGTCGTGTGATTGATTTTCTAATGAAGGCAACTTTAGTAGAGGAAGTATTTGCTGACGATCTTTCATTAGAGCGAGCGATAGTTCATACTATCGGTAATTTTCGTCGCGCTAAATTACACTAAAGTTTAAATTCCAACTGCAGAGAAAGCATCTGTTACTGCAATACACTCTGCGCCTTTTTTGTTGAAGAGTTTCGCGCAAGCAACTTCTGTTTGTGCTCTGGCTTCTTTAAAGTTCGAATTAGAGCGTAAAAGTTGTGTAAGCGTGAGATAAAAAAGCTTTGTGGCTTTTGCTGCGCCAAGTTTTTTTATAATCATTACTGCAGCACGATTATGTATTCCAGAGTTTGAGTGTACTCCGCAGAAGTCGTTATTGCGGGAACAAGTTTCGCCCCGGTATTTAAAGTCTTTTACGTGCCCAATTTCAGGATTTTCCATATCGCGTATGGCTTTGCCTTTATTGCCTTTAAAAAGATCTTTACCAATCTTCCAATCGCTGGATCCTTTGCCATGTTTGATATCAATGAGTTTGCCAAAAATATCAGAATAACTTTCATTGAGCGCACCAGACTCCGATACGTATTGTAGTTTAGCTGTGCGTGCCGTAATGCCATGGGTAAGTTCGTGGCCCGCTACATCAAGGGCGGTAGCAAAGTCATTTAATGTTTTGCCGTCGCCCATTCCGTAAATCATTAAAGATTTATCGTCAACCCACGCGGCATTGGAAAACTTTTTACCAAAGTTTACTACAGATTGAATTAACATCCCCCGTCCATCAATGGAGTCGCGCTTGTGTTCACTTTTATAGTAATCGTAAACAATGCCAGAGTTTTTAAATGCAAAATCTGCAGATTTTTGTACAGCTTTGGTTACTTTACTGCATATCGCTTGGGTCGGCGCTGTAATAAGCATGCTGGCTTTTGTTTTACATCCTGCATCTGCGTAAACTAATTTATAAGATTTTTCATCTAAGTCGAAGTCGGATTCGTCGCCAGTTGCAGCTAAAATTTTTCGGTTTTTAATTGTATGTACGTTGGTGGTTACTAGAATTTCATTGCCGCGATGAGCATCGATATAATGAATATCGCTAGAGAGCGTATCGATATCACGAACTGTAATTTCATAAACCAAGTGAGAAATATTTTCTCCTTGTTCATCAGGGGAAATTAAAACTTTAAGCTTCGTTTGATCGATGGCAAGGGCATCTCCTTGATAGGCGGCAAAAGCGATACTTTCGGCTTCTTGGCTGCTAAGATGTGGAATAATATCGATTGCATCAAAATTTGTATTGTCTGTATTAACTAATGCAACTTCATTATTGGCTATTTGTATAAGCGTTTCGCCGCCAACTACTTCGAGCCCTAGTAAATTTTTCTGTAATCGAATGGTGCTAAACTCTTCCCCGGCAATTTCTTTTGTTTGGGATAGGGTAATTTTTTCATTAATGCCCAGAGCTTGCGCGTTAATATGCAGAAAATCTTTAGTTAGTGACTGCATCATGGACGGAGTTTTTTTATTGAAAAGAGAATTATTTTCCCAAATATTTAATTGTCGAGAGTTTTGTGCGTCAAGCCATTCGCCATTGGCGTAAATTTTAGGATTTGCACTACTTATATTTGAAATGAGTGCTGACAATAAGGCCGTGACAGCAATTGATGTTAAGCGTTGTAAGTTTTTCATTTTTCCCCTCTACTGTGAGAAATCCGTTCTCACGCACCGAAAAAATTATAAGCAGCATTCATGCCATCTGTTTAACTTGCTGATATAAATAGATTTTATATTATTCTTCGCATTAATTGCAGCGCGCACAAGGAATAAATTACCTTTTTTCCGGTATCACTTTGCATAAAAAATATAAATACACCGCATTATTTTATGGTGATAATGATAGGCGTGTGTCAAAGGCTCTTGTTCTCACTAAGAAATAGCTATACCATTTTAATAAGGTGTGAAGGAGTCTCATAGGAGGAGACTTTAAAAAACAATATTTCTAAATCTTTTTCTAAACTTCTTCTTTCCTTTAGCCGAAGCAATCTATGAGGGACTCCGTATGAAACGGGGCCACGGGAGACTACGCTTATGAAAAAATATATTTCTACCTTAATCATCGCATCTTTAATGTTGTCGCCATCTTTTCTGCCAGCGCCAACTTTCGCTGCAGAAAGAAGAAAAATGAGCGAAGAAGAAAGAGAAAGGAAGATGGATGAATTAAAGTCGGACTTGGAGGAAAAATCTGGCGAATTAAAAGAAATGGAAGCCGCCAATAAAGAATTAAAGAAAGAAATTACTGCGGCTGAACGTAAGTATAGAGCTGCTAATAGCAATCGAACCAAAGTGGTAAAGGAAATTGGTTATTTAAAAGTGAGTAAGGGCGAACTAACAGCAGAAGAAAAAAGGAAATTAGACGAAGCAGATAAGGCTAAAGAAGACGCAAAAGAGGTTCTGAGCGATCTAAAAGAAAGATTAAAAGAAGAAAGTAAAGCTACTGCTAAAGTAAAAGCTGAAATTCGCAAAAAAGGCGATGCTTTAGATCGAGTGGATTCTGGATATGCTGAAGTAGCGCCTGATGACTGCGCAGACGGTAATTGCCGCACGGGAAGAAAGGGAGCGCCTGTTAAAGAGAAAACAGGATGGCAGGAATTTAAAGAAGCGATACCAGGAATCGTATCACTAGGATCACTCGGACTTATGGGTGGGCTAGGCTATTATGGCATCAAGAGCCAAAGTAATGATTATAAATTTTATAACCAAAATAATACTGCTATGGGGCTTCCTTCTGCTGCACCAAATGGTTACGGCGGAATTATGGGTTCAGTAATGGGACCTCTTCTTTGGGGGCTTACTGCAATGAACGGTAGTATGTACGGCGGTGGCGGTATGTACGGCGGATTCCCTGGTGGAGTTTATGGCGGAATGCCTGGAGGCTTTCCTG
>Ga0066639_10005283_pt1 | contig 10882 bp, 8 predicted proteins | sample CryGeyCG2114_010_2_FD_59504 | JGI IMG/M metagenome (GOLD analysis project Ga0066639, IMG submission 59504) | Groundwater microbial communities from aquifer - Crystal Geyser CG10_big_fil_rev_8/21/14_0.10 | ecosystem: Environmental > Aquatic > Deep subsurface > Groundwater | place: USA: Utah... | reverse complement strand
GGGCAGTCGGAGAAGAAGCAAAAAAGAGAAAAAGAAAAAATGTCGGCCTCAATATTTTCAAAATTTCAACTTTTTATCTGGCTGAAGCGAAAACTGAAAAAATAAAATTATCGCATGAACATATTGATTATCAATGGCGGGAATTCAAAAAGGCATACGAGCTTCTGACTTTCAAACAGACGAAAAAGGTTTTAGAGAAAGCGAATCGGTTTTTGGCCCGCCTGCAACGCTTTGCGTAGCAATAGCGGGCAGGTAGCTGGTATTTGAGCTTTATTTTTTCCTTTTTCTGTGCTATAATAGAACTATAAAAATCAAACTCTTTATTCAATGTCCATTCGTCGAAAGATTTGGATAAAATTTTGTCTAGTCCTGATTCTTTTCCTGACGGCGGCTCTGATCGCCTGCCCAAAACCAATTCAAAAACCGGCCTGGCTCGGGAATTTTTTGTCACGCCTCAAAATCAACCTCGGCCTTGATCTTCAGGGCGGGATACATTTGATATATAAAGTTGATACGAGCGGAGTGGAATCGGGAAAGGTTCAAGACGCGCTTAACGGCTTGCAGGATGTGATTGAAAGAAGGGTAAATGCTTTTGGAGTAGCCGAACCGCTCATTGAAACTTCAAAATCAGGCGGTGAGCAGAGACTAATCGTAGAGCTCGCCGGCGTGAAGGATATCGAGGCTGCCAAAGCGATGATCAAAGAAACGCCGTTTTTAGAATTCAAGAAGTTAGCCGAACAACAGCCGCCGGCCGAACAATCGCAGCTTTCCGAAGAAGACAAAAAATTCAACTATGAGCAAAAGAAAAAAGCGGAAGATTTGCTTAAACAAATTCAAGGCGGAGCGGATTTCGCGGAGCTGGCCAAGCAAAACTCGGAAGATCCGGGATCAAAAGACCAGGGCGGCGATTTGGGATTCGTGAAACGCGAAACTTTTGTTCCGGAGTTCGACAAGGTTTTGTTTGACAGCGATCTCCAATCCGGACAGGTGTATCCGCAAATAGTCGAATCGCAATTTGGATATCATATTATAAAAAAACTCAAGGAGAGGGGAGATGGAGACGATAAGGAGGTTCACGCCCAGCATATATTGCTCACAAAAAAAACTCTGCCAATTGAGCCGCAGATGCCGGCTTTCATCGAGACGGGACTCACCGGAAAAAATCTCAAACGAGCCGATGTTCAGTTTATGTCCCAGAGCGGAAAGCCGGAAGTGGGGATTGAGTTTGACAGCGAGGGAGCGAAAAACTTTGCCCAGCTGACCAAAGAAAATATCGGGAAGCAAATTGCCATTTTCCTTGACGGGCAAGTCATCAGCGCGCCGACGGTGCAAACCGAAATCACCGACGGGAAAGCGGTGATCACCGGAAATTTTTCGCTCGACGAGGCCAAAAAACTGGCCCAGAGGCTGAACGAAGGGGCGTTGCCGGTTCCGATAACTCTCATCGGTCAGCAAAGCGTGGAAGCCTCGCTCGGAAAAATTTCACTCGAAAAAAGTCTTAAAGCCGGAGCGATTGGGATTGTCCTGGTTATGATTTTTATGATTTTTTATTACCGCTTTTTGGGGCTTGTCGCTTCAGCGGCGCTGATAATTTACACATCAATTATGGTGGCTTTATTCAAGATATCCGCCGGAACGCCCTGGTCAATCACCTTGACGCTGGCCGGGATTGCCGGATTTATTCTTTCCGTCGGAATGGCGGTGGATGCCAATATTTTGATATTTGAGCGGACGAAAGAAGAAATCAGAAAAGGCAGGAGTCTTGCCGGCGCGATTGACGAAGGTTTTCACCGGGCCTGGCCGAGCATCCGCGACAGTAATATCTCAACGATGATCACTTCGCTCATTTTGATTTGGTTCGGGACGGGGTTTGTGAAAGGATTCGCGGTGACACTCCTTATTGGAGTTCTTGTTTCGATGTTCACGGCAATTGTTCTCGTTCGGACTATTCTTTCGGCGGTCGTGGGGGAATGGGTGGAGGGACGCAAAGAATTGATCATTGCTAAGGAAAAAATAATTGAGGACGAGTCACATTAGAATCGCGGAAAATCATAATTTTCCGCTCACGTTATATCGTATGTATAAAATTATAAACAAACGCAAATATTTCTATGTCTTCTCCGGCGCATTGGTGCTTTTAAGCGTCATCGCTCTTTCCGCTTGGGGACTGAAATACGGACTGGATTTCACGGGAGGAACACTGGCAGAATTTTCCGCCAAAGGCGGACCAGCCTCTGGCTGGCAAATTGATGAGGTAAAGGGTGCATTAAAAGAAGTTGGAATCGAGGATGCAGTTATTACTCCGACGCAAAGTAATTCCTTTCTCATTCGCTACGGAAATTCCGACGACGGAAAAAACAAAGCCGTTCTTGCGAAAATGCGGGAGAAATTTCCCGAAATTAAAAACACCCGCCTCGATTATATCGGCCCCTCGATTTCTTCGGAGCTGAAGAAAAAAGCTTTTTGGGCTTTGGGAATTGCCGTGGTTGGGATTGCTCTCTACATCGCCTATGCCTTCCGGCAGGTTTCCCGGCCGGTTGGGTCATGGAAATACGGCGTTGGAGCGGTCATCGCGCTCGTTCATGATGTTTTGATAACCGTTGGAATATTTTCCGTTCTTGGGCATTTCTTGAATATTGAAGTTGACACTTCTTTCATCGCCGCGCTCCTTACCATTTTGGGTTTTTCCGTTCACGACACGATTGTCGTTTATGACCGGACGCGGGAAAATCTTATGCGGGGAGGCTCAAAAGAAGAATTCGAAGAGACGGTCAATCGCAGTCTCAATGAGACAATGGCTCGTTCAATAAACACGTCTCTCACGGTCATTATTACCCTTCTGGCGATTTTTATCTTCGGCGGAGAGACGATCAAAAATTTCACCCTGGCGCTTCTCATTGGAATAACTTTCGGGACTTATTCTTCGATTTTTGTTGCGTCTGCCCTGATGGTGGATTGGTGGAAATATAGCGTAAATTCCAAGTGAAAAATATCAAATTTCAAATCAAGCCCTAAATCCAAAGTTTAAAATTTCGAAATTTAGACATTTGAATTTGATTTGAAATTTGAGCTTTGAAATTTGAGATTATTCCTTGTTCTTTCAAAATCCCTGAATTTACCCAAAACTCTTGACAGTCTGACAACCCTGTATTATGGTTGTATATCAAGCTAATTTGAGCTAATATGACTAATAAGCAAGCTAAAATGCAGGTTATAAGAAATATGGTAAATTTAAGGGGAAAAACAGAGGTTATTCAAAAAATTCCGGTGAAATCGGATAGTGTCCGCTTGATGATTGGAGCGCTTCTTGCGCCTTTGAGCGCCAAGCAAAAACTGGTCATTTCCAGCCGCTTTGGTATTTCCGGCGGAAAGCCGCAGACTCTGGAAGCGATTGGAAAGACGCTGGGGATTACCCGGGAGAGAGTTCGGCAGATTGAATCTGGTGCCCTGGATAATCTTCAAAAATCCCAAAAGGGCCTCGAAGCAAACGCCACAATATCTCTTATAAACGAGATTGTTGCCGCAAAAGGCGGAATCGTGAGGGCCGACACCCTTGTCAGAGAAGTTGCAAGCCAGCATCCGGAGAACGCCAAAGAAAACGGAGACAAGGAGAAAAATCAGCTTATCGAACTTGTTTTTCCGGTGGCCGGCCTCAAGAAAGTGAAAGGCAATAGAGAACTGCACGATTCCTGGGCGGATAAAAACTTCAACTCGAAGAAGTTTCAGGAGGTAGTTGATGTTGTTGAAAGATTTTTTGAAGATAACAAAAAATTGCATTCCGGCGAGGATCTGGTGAAAAAACTGGAATATACGGAACTGCTCAAAAAGAATCCGGATATTGCGCCGGGGCAGGTTCTCAACTTTTTGGAAGTTTCGAAAAAATTCGATAAAAATGTTTTCGGAAACTGGGGCAAAGCAAAGTGGCCCCTGGTGCGGCCGCGGGGAGTGCGGGAAAAAGCGACGCTCGTTCTGCTCAACCAGAAAAAGCCTCTTCATTTCCGGGAAATTTCGCGTCTCATAGAAAATTTCGGGTTGAGCCGAAAGAAAGTGCATTCTCAAACCGTGCACAACGAACTCATTCGCGACAAAAGATTTGTCTTGGTCGGGCGGGGCACGTACGCTCTTCGCGAGTGGGGATATGAGGAAGGCACGGTAAAAGACGTAATTGTTTCGCTCCTGAAATCCGCCGGAGGATTCCTGTCAAAAGAAAATATCATAAGCGGAGTTCTCGGGAAAAGAAAAGTGAAAAAAGCGACAATCGCGGTGAATCTGGCTGATAAAAATACTTTTTCGAAAAAAGCGGACGGGTACGGATTAAGATAGTTTCAAGCAGGTTTACGAATTACAAATTTTATTCGGATATACGAATTCGTATATTAGTATAAGATTCGTAATTCGTAGATAGGTTTATAAAACAAAACTTAACAACTCGTATGGACTTCATACTATTTCTCAAAGAATATTTTCAAACAATCGGGCAAGCTGTTTCCGCCACTTGGTGGTTTGCGTGCCCGATTGTTTTGTTTTGGCTTTTTAAAGAGCTCTACTGGCGGTATGTCTGGATAGAATATAACAAGACTCTGAAATGGACCCTTCTTGAAATCAAGCCTCCCCGGAACATTGAAAGGAGCCCCAAAACAATGGAGCAGATTTTCATGATGCTTCACGGCATCTGGTCCACCCCGAGCTATTTTGATATGTACTTTAAGGGCCGGATTTTTCAGTCGATTTTCGCTTTTGAGATCCGAGGCGTGAACGGCGAAATGCATTTTTATATCCGAACGGAAAGCAGATACCGCAATCTGGTGGAAGCGGCGATATACTCCCAGTATCCGGAAGCCGAGATTGAAGAGGCGGAGGATTATATCAGCACCGTGCCTGCCAATATGCCGAATCCGAAATGGAATCTGTGGGGAACGGACTATAAGTTTTCAAGAGATGACGCCTATCCCATCCGCACCTATCACAAATTCCAGGAGGAGGTAACGAAGGGGATGATTGAGCCACTGGCCCCCTTGGCTGATGCTATCGTTTCTCTTCCCCCGGGTCATCAAATCTGGCTGCAGATTCTCGTAAGACCCATAAAAGATAATGAGTGGATGCCGGCTGTCCAAAAAGTGGCGGCAAAGCTTGCCGGCCGCGAAATAAAAAAAGAATCCGCCGCGGTCGTGAGATTTTTCAGCGAGGCAATTGATGTGCTGGTATCTTCAGTACAGAATATCTTTGGTCTTGTTCCGGAGAAAGAAGAGGAGAAAAAAAAAGAGGAACAGCCCCTGCAATTCAGGCTTACGCCGGTGGAAAAGGATATTTTGCAGGCAGTGGAAGAGAGTCTCAATAAAAAGGCTTTCAAAACGAAATTGAGGCTTGTTTATGTCGCTCCCCGCGATACGTTCAGAAAAGTTTTTTATCAGGCGGTGGACGGCTTCACTCACCAGTTTAACGATCTCAATCTAAATACGCTCACCAAAGACAATGAAACAAAAACTTATGCCAATTACTGGTTCAGGAAATATCGTATAACATGGGCGCAGAGAAAAATTTTCCGGCGCTATATCACCCGCGACAACGACGGACCGAATATGTTTTTGAACACGGAGGAACTGGCGACAATCTGGCATTTGCCGGATATGTCGGCGATGTCGCCGTCAATTGCCCGGATCGAAGCTAAAAAAAGCGGCGCGCCGCTCAATTTGCCAGTGGAATGAGATTCCAACATTCAATGTTAGGGTTTTCCTAACATTGAATGTTGAGAGTTGAGAGTAAAACCATGTCAGAAATAACAACCTTTGCCAAAACAAATTTCCGCGGACAGGAACGGGTTTTCGGGATCAAGGAAGATGATCGCCGAAGGCATTTTTACGTGATCGGAAAAACCGGAACCGGAAAGACGACCATGATCCAGAATATGGCCATTCAGGACATTCAGGCCGGCCGGGGAGTGGCCGTGATTGACCCGCATGGAGAATTCGCGGAAACGGTTCTCAAAGCCATTTCCTCAAGCCGGATCAACGACGTCATTTATTTTAATCCGGCCGACCAGGAATACCCGATTGCCTTTAATGTCATGGAAAAAGTAAACACGGAATACCGGCACCTTATTGCTTCAGGCCTGGTGGGAGTATTCAAGAAAATCTGGGCTGATTCCTGGGGGCCGCGCCTGGAATATATTCTTAGAAACGCGATCCTTGGCCTTTTGGAGTATCCGGGAAGCACCCTGCTGGGAGTAACAAGAATTTTAGTGGACAAGAATTACCGCGACAGGGTAGTGGATAAAATCACTGATCCGGTGGTGAAATCCTTCTGGGTGGATGAGTTCACCAAATGGAACGAGAGAGTTCTTCAGGAAGTTATTTCTCCGATTCAAAACAAGGTTGGCCAGTTTCTCTCGAGCGCTCTCATCAGGAATATCGTCGGGCAGACAAAATCGGCCTTTAATATCCGGGATCTTATGGATGAAGGAAAAATACTGGTTATGAATCTTTCTAAAGGGAGGATCGGCGAAGATAACAGCGCGCTTCTCGGGGCGATGATGATAACAAAGATCCAGCTCGCGGCCATGGCCCGGGTGGATGTTCCGGAAGACCAAAGGCGGGATTTTTATCTCTATGTCGATGAGTTCCAAAATTTCGCGACTGATTCTTTCGCCAATATTCTTTCCGAAGCCCGGAAATATCACCTCGATCTGATACTGGCTCATCAATATATCGGCCAGCTTATCACCGACACTTCGACGCGGGTGCGCGATGCCGTTTTCGGAAACGTGGGAACAATTTGTCTTTTTCGGGTCGGAGCCGAGGACGCGGAATTTCTGGAAAAAGAGTTTGAGCCGGTCTTTATGGCGCAGGACCTGGTCAATCTTCCCAGCTATAATATCTATATCAAGCTGATGATAGACGGAATTGCCGGAAACGCTTTCTCGGCCGAAACTCTTCCGCCAGCCGATCTTTCCAAGACGGAAACAAGTGCCGAAAAGGTGATCCGGATAACGCGGGAACGGTACGGGACTCAAAGGGAGATTGTCGAGGAAAAAATTGCCCGCTGGAGCGGAATGGTGACGGAAAAAGATCTGGAAACTGACAGAAGCACGGCAGGAATCAGGAGAGATAAAGTTGAAACTATGAAAAACGCAAAAACAATCAGAGCGGCAGGAAAGCCGATAAAAAGCAGTCATCCTGCTTCAACAGCTGGCGATCGGAAAATGTATTCCGCAAAATGCGCTACCTGTGACGCGGACATCGAAGTGCCTTTCAAGCCTGACGGCTCACGGCCTACTTTTTGCAAAGACTGCCTCAAAGACTATCAGCGCCAGCAGGCCCGGGTTCAGCAGGTAAGAGGCAATAAGGTCGGGGACGAGAAAAGAACAGCTGGCAGGGAAAATATTCATCCGCAGAAAACAATAACTCTTCGCGAGGCAGTGAGGATGCCGCCGAAACCCTTCCGGCGGGAAAAAAGCGAACGACCGAAAAAGAAAGTCAATTTGGACGAAGTGAGAGAGCTAATCAAAGAAAGTCTGGAAAATAAAAAATAATTATCGGTAAGTCCGATAAGGCCTATCGGACTCATTTTTTATATGAAAGATTATAAAAAAGTCATTATTGCCCTTTCCGGCGGGGTGGATTCGGCGGTGGCGGCGGCATTGCTTAAGAAACAGGGATTCGAAGTCGCTGGAGTTTTTTTTCGTTTCTTTAGCTCCAGGACATCAAGTTTTCAAGCGAAAAAAATATCGAAAAAACTTGGAATTTCGCTGAAAATCATCGATGCGCGAAAAGAATTCAAAAAGCGGGTAATTGATTATTTTATCGCTTCGTACAAAAAAGGTCTGACGCCAAATCCGTGCGTGGCGTGCAATAAGGAAATGAAATTTCAAGTGTTGTTTGATTTAATGAAAAAGTATAAGGCGGATTATGTAGCGACGGGACACTATGCCCGCCTCGGGCGGGAATTTTCAATTTTCAATTTTCAATTTTCAAACAATTCTAAAATTTCTAAATTTTCAAATACTAAATTATTAGAAGCCAAAGACAAAAACAAAGACCAATCTTATTTTCTCTATCGCCTCACGCAAAAAGATTTGGCGAAAATTATTTTTTCCCTCGGAGATTATAGAAAATCGGAAGTGAAAAAAATCGCGAAAAAAATGAAACTGCCGGTTGCCGAAAACGAGTCGCAGGATATCTGTTTTGTTGCGGAAAATTCTATTGGTGATTTTCTGAAGAAAAATATCAAAAGTAAGATAGGGGAAATCAGGGAAATCGGGGGAAATATTTTGGGAAAACACAAGGGTTTGCCGTTTTATACCATTGGCCAGCGAAAAGGAATCGAAATCGGGGGAACGGGGCCGTATTGGGTAATTGGAAAAAATGTCCTAAAAAATGAATTGGTCGTGACAGATGATCCGAAAAAATTGTTCACAGATAAATTTTGGGTTAATCAGGTAAATTGGGTAAATCAGAAAGTCAAATTTCCGTTGCGCGCCAAAATTCGGATCCGCTACCGCGCCGAAAAGTTTTCTGCTATAATTAGAAAAGTAAGAGGTGAAAAGTTGGAAGTGAGAAGTGAAAGATTTTTGCGAGCCGTAACGCCGGGGCAAGCGGCGGTGTTTTATAAGAATGGCGAGGTATTGGGAGGAGGAGTGATAATTTAATTTCTACCTTGTCATTCCGAGCGGACCCTGAGCGAGCAGAGCGAGTCGAAGGGGAAGTGGAGGAATCTACGTGCATAAGCAAATGGCTAGCTATTGCGTACGGACGCGGATCCCTCGGCTACGTCTCGACTATTCGTCGAGACTCCGCTCGGGATGACAAAATAGTATTACTTAAATTTTTAAGCGTATGTCTCTACTCGACGACTACAATCAAAACATAAGCGATGAGAATTCGCAGGCAGTTGATCCTTCAGATATTCGCAAAAAACGGGCCGAACTTGAAAGACAAATCGTGATTGCCGATTCGGATCTCAAAAAACTGCTTCGCGAAAAGCAGGATCTGGAAGCTGACCAGCGAAGGCTCAAGAAAGAAGAGGAGCGCATCCGTGTTGACCGCGACGCGCTTGACAAAAAACTCAAAAAAATTCAGGATAACGTGAGGCTTTTGGAGGAGGAAACCCATAGCCTCAAGAAGAAACTGAAGGTTCTAAAATAGACTCGGGAGGATTAGGAGATGAAACCTAAACCAACGGCTGTTGTTGTGGATGACGTAGAGGCTGTCGGCCAAGTTAGCTGCCGACTTTTGGATAAACTTGGCTACCAAACCACTTTGTTCCAAAATCCCATTGAGGCATTAGGGTATCTGGGGGCATGTGGCCGGCTGGATGTACTGCTCACGGACCACGATATGCCCGAGATAGCTGGCCTGCAGATGGCCAGACGGGCCAAAGAAGCCAATCCCGGACATTCGGCAAATTATCATTGTCTGCGGAATGGCTGATGACCTCATGCCGGAAAGAGCCTCTCTATGCGGGTTCGAATTTCTGGAGAAGCCATTTCGTGCCCACGAACTGGCGAGAAAAATTAAGCCGTAATTTTTTACAACCTGGGCTCATACGGACCGCCCTTTTACCCCCGGCTTTGGCTGGAGTTTTTCTTTACATTTTTCTGATATTAAGTTATTTTTATAATCACGGGCTATAATAAAATACCAAATACCAAATACCAAATACTATCTACCAAACTATGACTGCGAAAGAATTACGTCAAAAATACCTCGATTTTTTCAAGAAAAAAGGGCACGCCATTATTCCGTCGGCGCCGCTGGTGCCGGAAAACGACCCGACGGTGCTTTTCACGACGGCCGGAATGCATCCCCTGGTGCCGTTTTTAATGGGCGAAAAGCATCCGAAAGGAAAACGGCTGGCTAATGTTCAAAAATGCATCCGCACGGTTGACATAGACGATGTAGGCGATAATCGCCACAATACTTTTTTTGAAATGCTGGGAAACTGGTCGCTCGGGGATTATTTCAAGTGCGAGGCAATCGAGTGGAGCTTCGAATTTCTGACTTCGGAGAAGTGGCTGGGACTTGATCCGCGAAGAATATATGTGACGGTTTTTGAAGGCGATGAAAACGCGCCGCGCGACGAGGAGTCCGTTCGGATTTGGCAGGATCAGTTTACGAAGGCCGGAGTCGAAGTGGGAGTAACGGATGAAGACAAGATAGTTAATGATAAGAAAAGAATTATTCCCCTAGGAGCTGATGACAACTGGTGGGGGCCCGCCGGCGAAACCGGTCCTTGCGGACCTTGTACAGAAATGTTTTATGATGTTTCTCCTGAAAAAGGAGCACTTAATGGGAATTTTGAAAATTTAGTCAAAAATAACCGGCTACTGGAAATTTGGAATGATGTTTTTATGGAATTTAACAAAAAAGCTGATGCGACTTTTGAAAGAATGAAACAGCAGAATGTGGATACGGGCATGGGCTTGGAGCGGACAATGGTTGTGATGAATGGCAAGGACGATATCTTTGATACAGAAATTTTTCATCCCATTGTCAGGAAAATTGAGGAATTGTCGGGAAAAAAATACGGCGATGAAGAAAATCAAAGGCCAATGAGAATTATTGCTGATCACCTGAAGTCGGCTTCTTTTGCGGTTGCCGACGGCGTCGAGCCTTCCAACGTCGAACGCGGATATGTTTTGCGCCGCTTAATCCGGCGGGCGATTCGGCAGGGAAAAATTCTGGGAATTGAGGATAATTTCACGTCGAGAATCGCGGAAGTTGTAGCTGATATATACAAAGACGTTTATCCGGAGCTTGAGCGGGAGAAAAATAAAATAACTGAAGAATTGACACAGGAAGAAGTGAGATTTCGGACGACGCTCGAAAAAGGTCTCAAAAAAATCAAGGAAATCATCGCCGAAAGCCGAAAAGAGGAAAAAATTTCC
>Ga0066639_10005282_pt1 | contig 10883 bp, 8 predicted proteins | sample CryGeyCG2114_010_2_FD_59504 | JGI IMG/M metagenome (GOLD analysis project Ga0066639, IMG submission 59504) | Groundwater microbial communities from aquifer - Crystal Geyser CG10_big_fil_rev_8/21/14_0.10 | ecosystem: Environmental > Aquatic > Deep subsurface > Groundwater | place: USA: Utah... | reverse complement strand
GTTGTCGTTAGTGACGAGGAGTTTTAATTTAGCGAGAATTCCAATTGACTCCAAAAGACTATTTGCTTCAACTAAGTGAACCTTATTCGAATCGATTTCCGATTTTATATTTTTACCCAGATCTAATTCGTCTGGACCGACGAAAATTAGTATTGAATATTTCTTAATGAGTCTATGAATAAGTTCTATAAACCTATCTTTTGGCCAACGCTTCATCAATCCTGCCAGCGACTGAGTAGATCCTGGATGAATTCCGATTGTTTGTTGTGGGTCAAAATCGATTTTTTTGTAATATTGAGTACCTTGTTGAACGTAGCGGTGGTCCAGATTTAAAGTATATCGAATTTTGTTGGGTTCAATAATGGATTTCCAATCAAACCCTAGTGCAGAAGTGAGATTAAGGTTATTGAGTACGTTGTGTTCGCCGGGACGATAATTGATTAAAATTTGATTCAAAAAATGAAGTTCTTTTATGTAGCCGGTTTGAAAACGGTGCGCAATGCGGGTTCGAGATCTAATAAGAAATTGAGCTAAGTGATACTCTTTTCTGTATGCTGGAAAACTAAGAATAGAAAAATCGTATTTATTATTTCGGAGGGCTAAAAGTTGTTTAAAGCCTTTTGTTTTTGACTCGCCATAGAGTGAAATCCGATGAACTTTTTTAACGTCTTCGTTTCCATCGAAAATATGTCGAACTCCGTCGAACATACATGCAATATCAATCTCACAATTGGGATAGGCAAGTTTAATCGCTTTTATCATTGGAGTTGCCATTAGGGCGTCTCCGATACCGGGAAGGCAAAATATAAGTCCTTTTTGCGGACTGGCTTTTGTGAAATTCGCAGGTGAATTATTGACTTGCATCGTTACTTTTTAACATATTGCCATTGCCATGGCCATTGGTTAGAAAAAAGAGATGAATCGTGTCCTAGATCCTAATCTTAAATCATCGGCTGGATCGCCCGAGGAATCACTGGGGGAATCTTTAGTGGACACAGCGACAAGATCGCGCTCGGGCTCAGTACTGGAAGCAATATTGGCGGTGATCTTTTTTGCGGTTATGGGCTGCCTATATTTATGGCCAGCACCGATGGAGGTATTGGCTGGAAAGACAATGGGGTATCAGTGGGATGATATTTCGCTTCCGTATTTTTATTGGTGGATTTCTGAGCTGTCTCGAATTTCATTTCCGGCGTTATTGAACGGCGCAATATATTCACCTAATCTAGGGTATCCCTCTGGTTCCGTGCTTTGGATTGCCTATTCTGAACGCATTATGCCGCTAATGCCGTTTGTTTCTCCCGAGTCGGCAAGCATGTGGTACATGTTGTTTCAATATATTTTATCGGGATTTTTATCCTATTTGGTCGGTCGAAAAATTGGTTTAGATATTATTTTATCTCTCGCTTTGGGCGTTTGCGTGACATTTACTCCGTATACTTATTGGCGAAGTATGATGCATATGTCGCTAGCAGGAGTATATGTCATTCCGGCGACAGTACTCGCATTTCTATATTTAAGGGATTTTAAGTCATGGAGGGGATTATTGGCCGGTTCGGGCATGTTGCTTTTAACTCTGACGTCGGCGCATTATTTGATTTTGGTGGTTCTGACGTTGCTTCCTTTTTTATTTTTTGTCTTGATTTGGAAATCCAGTTGGAGCAGGCGCGGCTTATTGGTTTTGGCGTTTATCCCATTTTTGCTTGGTTTAGTGTGGATCAAAAAGGGATTGGTCATTGGACTAGAGCCGATTCAAAATGAACGGATTTTATTCAAGTCGCCCCTACCGGCTCGGCGCGCATGGGATGTTTTAGTGTATTCCGCTCGCGCCACCGATTATCTCACCGGCAACTATAATTTTGACATCTGGGATTGGAATCCTTTGAGGCGTTATCTTACCGAGCGAATATTTGATGCCGAAAAAGACGACTTTTATCCGCAGGAGAGGAGTTCGGGAGTTCGATGGCATTTGCTACTTGGTTTAATTTTATTTTTTATTTATCGAAGGAAAATACCTCTCGGCTATCGACGGGGGATATTTTTAGGCGGAATAGTACTCATCGTGACCTATGTTTTTTCTCTATCTCCCCGAGCGATTTCTCCGCTGGGAATAGGGGTGATGCCGTCTCGGTGGCTACATGAACTTGTTCCTCAGATGAGATGTCCAAATCGGTGGTCAATAGGGGTCCAGATGGGAATATCAATGATCGGATTTTTGGTATTCGCATTTCTTATTTCAAAACTTAAATCTCGAAGACGCCGGGTTGCTGCGGTCTTGGCACTCCTTGTATTTTCAATTTTGGACTTTCCGCCTACTCTTGCAATACCCACTTATATGAGCGCGGAATCGGTTAAACGGCCGGACGATTGTGGAGTCGGCGCCTTTTTGCCTTATTCGGATCCGATGGGAGTGGTTACGGCCTCACAATACGTTCGACTTCGCAGTACTAACTGTAAAACGATTAATCATCAGCAGTCTTATGTATTTAAGTACTATAAAGACGTGTTTTCTAAAGAGACACTTTTCGATAAGCCGTTTGATGATCTGAGTTGGGTTGGGGCGAGAAAGAGTTTGGATTGTCTGTCAATTCATTGGATTTCTCTGGAGGACCAGTACCGAAAAAACGGAAAGCTTATTTGTTCGCAATTAGGATACAATAAATTCACCGATGGCGAATTTTGCGATGAGCCCGAGGTGCCTCGAAAAGCGAACCTCACCGAATCTGATTGGCGAAGTTGCGTTCCCGCTGAGTTTTTTGAAGCAGCAGAAAAGCAATAGTCAATTAGGGTTAGTAACGGGAAGACCGGCCGATACCCAGGCAGAATACCCGCCCATATTTCGAGTTTTAAAACCGAGAGCGCTTAATTTTTTTGCAACTTGCCCAGCTCTTCCCCCCGATTTGCAATAGAGTACAATTTCTTTATTTTTATCAAGTCCCTCAACAAAAGAGCGCCACCTTGGATTATCTTCAGTAGCCGCAGAAGACGGCATCCACATGGCTCCATCGGCCATGCCAGATTCGATTTCGACTTGTTCACGCACGTCGATAAGAATCGCAAAATCATTATTCAGCAGTCCAACGGTTTCAATGGGAGTAATGGACGAAGTGGCCGGATCATGATTTTTTGTGCATGAGCTGAATGCAAGGAGAAAGCAGATTAATAGTGAAAAAATATGTCTGTGAATGTTCATTTAAAAATCTCCTATTTCAGTTTTAGGCAAGGGCGGTGTGGGCATTTAGTTCGTCTGAATTTTTAGACATAAAACGTTCAGTAGCAATGACTGCACCAATTCCAATAAGGGAGTGAACTATTGCAGCATAGGTGATGTATCCTTCAAAAGACTGAACTCCAACTAGCACTAATCCGATTGGAGAAATCAATACCGAGGCAGCAGTCAAGGCACATTTTTTAAGCTCTTTTGCGGATGCAAAAACTTGAATTGCGCTCATTAGCCCATAAAACGGCGCAATTGCAATACAGGCCAATGCAATTTCTTTAAATCCAAAACGAGTTATTCCGAATCCAATTTTAAGTCCAATCGGACCGATTAGCGCGAAAACTAGAGCCGCAGAATAAGTTCCAGCAAAACCCAAAAATTCAAATTTTCGCAAGGCCCTGCGATCATTGTGAGACGCCTCACCGCGATAGATGCGGGTATAATATGGTAGCGTCACCTGAAGTAAAATTACAGGCGCAAAAAAGAGCACTTTCGTGAAAATCTGTATTTGGCTATATAGTCCGGCCGGCGCGAGGCCCACGAGATAACGCAGGTTTAATATGTCGAAATTGGGCAAAAGCATGAACGCGAGGCCCGAAACGAATGACAGAGATAATTCTTTTTTAATATTCACGGCGCGAGCTTCTTCGTCAGTTTTCTTAATTTCGGGATGTAAATAGTCACGCTTAACGGTGAGGTAAATCACTGCAATGGAATTGGCGGCAACAGTAGAGAACAAGACCGTCAATGCTAATAGTTCTCTTGATTCCATAAAAAAGGCCATGCTGAATTTTGAAGCCCCCAATAGTAAGTTTATCATACCGAACAAAAAAAACTTTTTCTCGGATTGAAAAAATCCAGCCCAGCAGTGGAAAAAAAGTGCCGTGATGAGACTCACTGCAAGCATCGGACGAATGAAGTCGTCAGGTTGAGCTATCCAAAAATAAGCGAACGCAGTTGCCGACAATAAAGTTATTCCTATGGTAGCAAAATAGAGTTGCCGAAGTCGCTTTACGGTCGGAGTATTTAAATTCATGTAATATTGAATCAAAAATCCTAGCGATAAACTAAGGTTAAACCAGGACAGATCTACGTTCAATAATGCTAGATCGCCCACTGCTAAACGCTTGATACAAAGAATATGAAAAAGGTAGTGAAATCCTCCGGCAGCAAGAGTCAATATACCCATCACTGCTGAGTTTTTAAGCAATATTTTCAACATGATTTTTTTGAGATCTCCTCAGTTTTTTAATCTTTCGGTATACTTGAATTGAATCAGCTAAAACCGCCCAGGTGACTTTGGCAACGTGAAAGAGTTCTGAGAACCCTTTTCTGATATTTTTATCAAAATAATCCAGCCGAACCGGTGCTTCTAATATTTTTGTGAATCCGGAATATTGGGCCAAGCAGAGTAGTTCAAGGTCAAAACCGTATTTATCTATCGAGAGTTTTTCTTTTATTGCGTCAACAACTGGTTTTCTAAAGAGCTTAATACCCACCTGGGTGTCTGTGACATCAAGATTAAAAAATAGTTTAACAAGGCTTTGGTATCCAGCGCTAAGAAATCTCCGGTATATTGGGTAGTAGAGTTGTGACTGAGGATGGCGTTTCGATCCAATCACTATGTCAGCATCGTAAATGAGCATTAAGCCTAGGAATACCCGAATTTCTTTGGGATGGAGTTCCATTCCGCCATCGATGAAGAGAATGTATTGGCCAGTCGCTTCATAAAATCCTCGCTTAATCGCAAATCCTTTGCCGTGATTCTTTTCGAGTATGATCGATCGGACGTGTTCGAGGTTTTGAGTTGAAAGAATTTCATTGGTGCTGTCAGTGCTACCATCGCTGATCACAATTATTTCATAATTTGAAAAATGTGGCTTTAGTTCCGATTCAAGTAGAGCCAGGTTTTCAATCAGCCGATTTCCCTCATTGTAAACTGGTACTAGGACGCTAATTCGCTCGTTCTTGAGATCAGTAAAAGCCAGGGATGGTTCTTTCATTATCTGCGTTGCATCTAATCATATTATTAGGGCTTTGGAAATGTTATAACTAGGATGTAGAACTATGACCAAGCGCAATACACCTTGCAAAGACCGATTACAATTGGGGATGCGCCTAGATGAGTGTGCAGAACAGGCCCCAGGGGGCGTCTATTATGCCCCGTACTTACTGATGGGTTTAGTATTTTTGGGCCTAATGATCGAGTTAAATGGATTCAAATTTATTCGCTATACTCTTTGTTTGGCTCTAATTGCCGCTTGTTCTTGGGCTTGGCGAAAACAAGTTCCCATTTGGAACCTCAGCCGAGATTTCAGTTTACGGGTATTATTCTCGTTATCGACATTGGTTCCTGTATTTTTGTTATATGTTTTGTTCCTTACGTGGAACCAAGACTTTCCGCAGTCGGGCGATCACAATCATCATGTTCTTGCTGGTCTATCAGCAATTAAATTCTGGAAGTGGCGAATATTTTTGGTAATTGGCCTAGCAATTGTAGCATTCGGACTTCAAACAAAAAAAATTTGGTGGTGGCCGGTTTTTATTTTTTTGACTTTTTTGGTTTGGAGCTATGCGGACGGACCACCTCCTTGGTATTTCGCAAGATACCCGGCCGGCCAATATTTATTAACCTATCCGTTTTATGTTTTAGCAGATCTGTTTCGTTGGGATTCCTACCTAAATGCTTCCAGAATTCCTAACCTTTTGGCCGTGCCTATTTGGCTATGGATCCTTCGTCCGATTTTAGTGGGCGCTCGCCCTAACATTGCTTCTAGTATATTTGGATTTGTATTTTTTCTGAATCTTCAAGTACTCTATTATTTTCAAACAGCTTACTTGGAGGCTTGGGCCTGCATATTTGCCGCGCTTGCCGTTGAAAGAGTTCTTTATGCTCGTCGTTTTCGTAACTTTATTGATGTCGTACCAATTCTATTGGTGGGAATAGCGACCTGGTTTAAGGAGCAATCTATTTTACTTATTCCAGTGATAGCGCTGGTTGAATTGTTTCGGGTCTACCAAAAGGGCTCGTTTTGGCGCTCATGCCTCCATTTGGCATTTTCGTCGATAGTTTCGGCGATACCATTTTTGTTTTATTTACGGTTTCGTACGTCGAGACAAGTTTTTCGAGAACACGCGGCAATGCCATTTTCTCAAGCGCTAGATCTAAACAGAATGTCATTGTTCTTTGACAGGTTGGTTCTTGATTTCAGCCTATGGTTTTGGATAATTCTGTTTTTTGGGTTACTAGCTGTTGGATTCAATTACCTAAAGAAAAGACAGTATTTTAATTTGGTCGGAATTTTGGTTGTCTTTGGGGGACTATTATTTCAAATAATTTTCTATTGGGTCGATATTCATTCTATATATTGGACCGGGTATGCGCGATTCCTATTGATTCCCTTGTCTGGGTTTGTGGCGGCGGTATTTTTGAGTCCTGAGTGGACAAAGCCAGGATTGTCGAAAATATCTCGGGTTCTGATATTGGCAACGTCAATTGGTGTTGTTTCTAATTTGGCGCTCTATTCTGGAGTTGACGAGGCTCGAAACTTTTTTGAGCACCTAGACGCGCCTATTTATTATCCAGTAAATGATCTTTTAGGTGCAAACGTAGATAGATTAAAAAGTGCAAATATTGAACGGATTGGGTTTGCCGAGCCAAGGTCCAGTCAAATTGGGGGCCTCGTTAAAGAGGAGTATCCGGGTTTGGTTCGTAATTTTAAGCTCGAGTTTCCTAAAGAGTTCAGTCCAAACCGAGATTGTGAGTGCCTACCTGGTCGAGCGGTCCTAATGCTTTTGCCGGTAAGCGGAATTCGGTCCAGACCCGCGTTGACTGACAGTGAGGATCAAATGCGATTGGCGTGCCTTGATCAAATTTCAAGTTCATGCTCCTTCACGGAGAAAAAGCAAATTGGCTCAGAGTTGGCCGGCCTCCTGGGTTGGAATAATTAAACTAATATAATTGATAATCATCAGTAAATAGTCTGTTTTAGTTAAATTTTAATCAATAATACCAATAAGATATAAGTTTAACACACAATGTAAAAAATAATTGACATTACGCATCAATAATTTTATCCTGGGAGTGTACTTGGGCGAATAAAAATTTAGAGACAACAGGTGAGGTATAAATGCGGTACGTAATGCACTCCCGAATCTCGGGGATACTATTAGATGGATTAAAGGGGCTTTCGTTGTCCATTCTACTAGCGGGGTGTCTAGGATCAGAAAGTACGACGACTACAACGGGTGTTACTTCCGAAAGTAGTTCCAGCTCGACAGTTGAGCGGACTCGCGGGGCCGTTCCTAATCGATGGACGTCACGAACAGATTCAAACTACACGGTGGGCGAAGATGCCTATTATAATGACAGAATGACAACTGGTATGGATGCGATTGATGCGCCTGAGGCGTGGTCACAGCACAGCGACTGTCAAACCATTAAGGTCGGTGTGATTGATTCGGCGATTGATGTCGCCCATCCAGATCTCGTTGATAACGTAATATTTGGTTGGGATGAAGTTGGCTATGATTACGATCCATCGCCACCAGGCTACGATTCACTTTCACAAGAGGCGCGCTACATGGACAATCGTGATGTTCACGGGACTCACGTTGCTGGTATTGTTGCCGCTGTAGGGAACAATACGATTGGAGTTCCGGGAATGTGTTGGACGGCATCTATTGTTGCGATGAAAGCGCTGGATGGCCGATACGGATACGTCAGCGATATTATCGAGGCGATTGAGTATGCTGATCAACAAGGCGTTAGAATTATCAACGGATCTTGGGGCGTGAGTGCACATGTGCAAAGCTTATATGATGCAATGGCGTCGCGACCACATATATTGTTTGTGGTTTCTGCTGGAAACAATGGACAGAACATCGATAGTCTTTCTTATTCGCCTTCAACGTTTTCACGTTCATTGCCAAATGTGATTAGCGTGGCATCGGCTCAAATCAACGGAAGCTCTATTTCGCTTTCATATTTTTCGAACTACGGTACCAGTACTGTTTCTATTGCTGCTCCAGGTTCCAATATTATCTCTACTATTCCTAAGTCATGCGATAGATCAACCGGAGCTTGCTCTGAGTATGCAAGTTTAAGTGGTACTTCAATGGCAGCCCCAATGGTCACCGGCGCGGCAGCCCTGATTTGGAGCGATAATCCATCATTGGGCGCTCAGGATGTTAAGGCAGCGCTATTGGGGGACGCCACAACACCAGCGGGTAATCCATTCAGTGGTACGGTAGAGAATGGCAGGCTTATGAATATAGGGAATTCATTTTGATTAAAATTCTTTTCAAAATTGTAGGCGGAATAGGGGTCCTGTCCCTCGCAGTATTTATCTATCAAATTAATAGCATTCGAAAGGCAATAGAGCTTGAAAAGGAACCGGTCGCTGCTGAGGCTGTAGATTCGAAAACTATACCAGATCGAAAGCTTGCCTCTATTGAGCCGAAGCCGAAAATTAATTCTGACCAACCTGAGGTTAAAAAGCCCAGATACGATTTTGAAATATTAAGTATGGGAGAAGAGCCAGAATCTAGAGATGCCGATAATCGATTTTTAAGCAGCGCAAAGCTTCTCAAGCACTATCAACTTCGTTCTCGAAAAACTGGTGGAATCAAGGATGTTCGAATTTTCGAGAAAAAGGGCCAGAAATACGAGTTCATTCGAGTTGAAGCCCAATATATTTTTGGCGCAAATGGGGAAAAGAAGTCTGGTCCGCAAAACCTGATGGCTGCCGATCATGTAATTGTAGTCTTAAACTCAGATAAAACTGTTGATGATCTAGAGTCCGTATTGGGTGAGGTCGACGCAGAAATTCAATCCATGCCAAAGAGGGCTAATTTTTATTTAGTTGGCTTCAATGGTATTGAAGAAGGGGTCTTTGAGAGTGTGATTTCAGAGCTCAAAAGACGAAAAGACATCATTGCATCCGTCGATCCTGATTACATGATGTCGCCTTAATGTAGTTCCAATAATTGAAAATTCAGATATAAATATAGAGTGAATCGAAAATCGATATTTCTGTTGGCTTCTATTTTCATCGGGCTCTTACTGCATGCTTCAACGATTGGGCTAACGGATGATGAGGCCTACTATTGGGCGCTGGCTCAAAGTCCAAGTTGGGGCTATGCCTATCATCCGCCGGTAGTTGCGTGGTGCATATGGTTGTCGGAGCAATTGTTCGGCTGGGTAAGCTCAAATCCTCAACCCGGAGTCGTTCGTCTTCCGGCGGTGCTTTTAACCGTTTTATTGATTTTGGGCGCTATCTTATTTTTAAAGTTCGCGCGCCATGATCTAAAAAGGTTTCATCTTATCGAGGGGGCCCAATCACCCGGCTCGCTTCGGCGCGGAGTTGTCGCATTTATTGGATTTGCCGGAATATTTGGGGTTAGTTGGATGATCGTTCCGGATCTCCCATTGGTGGGAGCGTGGCTAGGCTTGTATTTATTAACTTGGAAAATCTGTTTTCAAGGGTATACGAGAAATCGTGCGGTCCTCCTTGGCTTCAGTGTGGCGCTCGGTGCGATGTCAAAATTTTCAGCCCTCTTTCCCGTGATTTCTTCTTTTATTTGTTTAGTCATTTGGACAAGTCGGGCGGAAAAAAAATCAGACCTATACAAATCAATTGCGGCCATCCTCATCGGTGGTCTAATTGGCATCATTCCAACGCTCATATGGAATGCACAGAATGACTGGGGTTCGATTTTATATCAAATACGTGACCGACATCATGGATCGGAGTTCAATTTATCCCGTTATTTTCGGTTTTGGCTGATTACTCTGGTTGGAGCGGGCCCGGCATTATTTACATTTTTTTTCCAAATTATCGGAAGACTTAGGTCCAAATCTCCCCAAATGAAAACCCTAGCCCGGTTTACGTTTATTTGGATTGTACCTGCGGCGATTGTTTTCTGCGTTCAGCCCGCATTTTCAGATTTTAAACCTCATTGGGTATTAATTGTATTTATTCCGGTTCTTTTTGAATTTGCATTTCATGCAGATCAAAGGTGGATAAATAAACTATTTAAGCTTCACGTAGCTTACGGATATACGATTATAGTTATGGTATTCCTTAGCTTTCAGGTTCCAATAATATCGTGGACAACCGCACTTATTACTGGAAAACAGTTGGATTCCAGGCTTGATATTACGAATGATGTTTATGGGTGGGATGGTATTGCAGAATATGTTGCTCAAGTTGGAGGAGCCAGGCTTTTGGAATTGCCCATGGCTGGTTCCAGATATCAAACTGCCGCACAAGCTAGATTCGTTTGGCCCCATCCAGAGAATGTGAGCAGAATTCCCAGAACAAAAAAAGAATTCAAAGAGTGGCCTACTTTAGCGTCCGTAAGTGAGCAGGGACCTGATTGGCCAATGCTCAATAGCGAAATGCTGTTTGTAGCCGATACCCGATATCACCAACCGCCCGAATTCCGAAATTCAAGTTGTGTCCTTCTTGGCAGAAAGAAAACCTTTCGATTTTCAGTCGAGTCTAGATGGGTAGAAGTTTATCACTGTAAACCGATTGAATAAATTTCACTATTTAATCGGAGCAATGAATTCACTGACTCGATGGAGCAACACTTGCGCTCCGTCTTCTTCAAATCGAAACGGAACCCATACCTTAATATGATTCTTAAGCTCTGCACG
>Ga0066639_10005281_pt1 | contig 10884 bp, 8 predicted proteins | sample CryGeyCG2114_010_2_FD_59504 | JGI IMG/M metagenome (GOLD analysis project Ga0066639, IMG submission 59504) | Groundwater microbial communities from aquifer - Crystal Geyser CG10_big_fil_rev_8/21/14_0.10 | ecosystem: Environmental > Aquatic > Deep subsurface > Groundwater | place: USA: Utah... | reverse complement strand
ACGGAATGAATTGAGGTTTTTGATTTCAGTTTTCGTCCCGCGAGCACCGTCAATGCCGATACTGATGTTTGCTTCCACCCGCATATGTCCCTTTTCCATATCCGCATCAGAGACACCGAGGTAGCGGAGCAGTAATTGCAGTTCGCGCGCGAATGCGCCGGCGTCTTCGGCCGAATGAATAACCGGTTCGGTCACCAGCTCCATCAACGGCACTCCCGCACGATTGAAGTCCACCAAACTCTCTCCCGTTTTTTGGTCATGAATTGAACGCGCGGTATCTTCTTCCAAATGCACGCGCGTAATAGCCACACCGTTCAGTTCTCCACCTGAAACAAGCGGATGTACGTATTGACTTATTTGATACCCTTTTGGAATGTCGGGGTAGAAATAATTTTTTCTATCAAACTCCGTGTAGTCGGCGAATGTGCCATTGAGTGCCACCCCCACCCGAAGTACGTGTCGTACCGCCTCTTTGTTGATGACCGGCAACGTGCCCGGGTGCCCCATGCACACCGGACACACATTGACGTTTGGTCGCCTCTCTTCCAAGTCATTCTTGGAGTTGCAAAACATCTTTGTGTGGGTTTTTAACTCCGCATGAATCTCCAACCCTATTGTTGGTTTATAATTTGTCATAATCAATTCAACACCTCACTTGGCGGTCCGACCGCCAAGTGAGAGCATCAAGTTATTCCAAAAGAAGTTTTTCTAACTCCTCTTCTAACCTCTTCGCTTTCTTATTCGTCACAATATCACGCAGTGATGTTTTAGCAAATATGTCGTATGCCTTTTTGTCTTTGAATTGGTTGAGAACAACACCCTTCCCCGTACATATTTCACCAAACCTCGTGTCACGCATATTGCCACAATACTCATCCCAACTACTCCGCACCAACTTGGCGGTCGGACCGCCAAGTTGGTGCGCCCTATCATTTAAGTTTATGTACACGCTCAAGTGCGTAAGATACCCATCGGTAGTAATATGTTTTGCCTTAAACTTCCCCTGAAATAGAACCCCGGAACGCTTGTGTTTTGTGTTGTAATACCCCGTATACCCACCTCCAAGACGCTTCATAAATTCGCTGATGCCTCCATCCATATTTTCGCGTACGAGCAAATGATAGTGATTCGGGTTCAAACAATATGCCACAAATTCAACAAGCTTCCCCCCATCTCTTGTCCTATGCCCCATCTTCCAAAGATTATCAAAAGATAGTTCGTAAATGCTCCCTATCGGTTTTCGTGCATTAAACAATTTCATGCTTTTAATAAATCGTTCTGAATCTTCTTTATCACTCACAATTTCTCGTTTGTCAGTACCTCTGTTGTAAATGTGATAATATTCTCCGGGAGCAAATGCAATATTCCTCATATACCCACAATTCTATCACTTGGCGGTCGGACCGCCAAGTGGAATACGCGCGCTATTGGCGGAGTTTTTGAATGAGCGCGTCGTGAAATATCTTTACCTGCGCATCGTCGAGCACAGAGATTGCGTACACGGGGGATGTGGTGTGTGTGGCAAGACGCATCCGCGCACCGTCTGTCGCTTCATCGCCCACGGTATCGGTCTTGGTGAGCACAACCCACTCCGGTTTCTTTGTCAGAGCTTCATCGTGTGCGGCAAGCTCTTTCCGAATCATTTGATATTCGGCTACAACGTCCGACACGTCAATCGGAATGAGCGTGAGAAGCATTTTGACACGCGAAATGTGGCGCAAAAATTTGTGCCCGAGCCCTTTTCCTTCAGAAGCCCCTTCTATAAGCCCCGGGATATCCGCGAGAACATGGCCGTGAAATTCTCCCAGGTGCGGCTCAAGTGTGGTGAACGGATACGCACCAATGCGTGACTGTGCGTTCGTGAGTGTATTCAGAAGTGTGCTCTTGCCTGCGTTCGGCGGACCAATCAAACCCACATCCGCGATCAGGCGCACCTCAATGGCAATCGTCGCCCACCCCCCTTCTTTACCATCCGTCTGCTCCATCGGCTTGATATTTTTGGAACCTTTGAAATGTGTGTTGCCATACCCTCCGCGACCACCTTGGGCAAGAAGTGCCATCTCTCCTTCGGTGAGAATCTCGTGCACGGCACCTGTCTTGGCGTTGGTGATGACCGAACCAATGGGCACATCCACATACGCATCCTCCCCGTTGGCACCATACTCATTGTGACTTCTCCCGTGTTCGCCGTTCTGTGCACGAATCTCATCTACCCCCACAAGTTTGGCGAGCGCGGCCGCGTCACGCACACCGCGCGCATAGACACTCCCGCCATTCCCACCATTGCCGCCTGCCGGACCGGAAAACTCTTTTCCTTTAAGGTGTAGCCAGCGCACGACTCCATTGCCACCATTGCCGGCAACAACGCGTATTTTTATTTCATCAACAAATGCCATTATGCTTCAAGTGCCTTATAAACAAGGGCGAGTGCCCCTTCTTTCGTTTTTGCCACGGCCATAAAACGTTTGTTGTGGCAGAAAATGGAATCCGCAACCCCTGTAATTTGCGCGAGTTCCTCCCCTCTCTTCCCAGCCCAAGCTTCAGGAAGATCCTTTCTGCGAGAAAATAGATTCTCCGGCTCGTTCACACAAACGAGTTGCCACGTTCCGTCCTCGTGTTTACGAACAAAAAAGAGCGGCTCTGGAAATTCGGAAAGTACTTTGGCAATGAGAGTGCGCGATATTGGAAGACCTTCATCAACAACAATCAAACGCTTATCGCCCGAAGATTCATAGGCATTGAGAATAATTTTCGCAGAAACAGAGTCCGCCCTGGCGTGCAAAATCAAACGATGTATATAAGACCTCGCAAAAGCAACCGCCTCAAGAAATCCTGCGTCCTGCGTCTTATCTTCACCGCGAAATGGCCTAAAGGAAGTGAACACCCCACCAGCATTGGATGGTTTGATCTTTGACGCGTGCGATAGCTCATAAAGGGTCACCCCATTGTCTCTGGAATCAATCTGCTGAACGAGGTTTTTATCAAGAATCTCTGCGGACTCAACCGACCCGGCTACGCGGACACCAAACTTTTTCCACACCAAACCGAAAGCCGCATACGGAATCTTATTTTCTCGTTCACCCGCTCCACCCTCTTGATGATGGTCAAAACGATTCCTCTCGGGGTCATATTCATTCCCCACATCCACCACATAGTCGCCCGTTTTTATAATCTCCGGGTCACGCGTGCGGATGATTTCCACATCTGCATCGTCTCCGAGATACATAAGCAGTGTTGCCACCGCAAATACGTCATCGGCGTGAAATCCGGCACTGTGCGTGATAATGCGTACTTTTTTCTTTTCCATACTAATCGAGAATTCTGTCGGCAACCCACCCGACAAATGAGATAATCGCCGCACCAAGGAGCGCCGCCCAAAAACTTGAAACCGCAAACCCTTCCACGAATGACGCCACAAACCACAAAAGCGCGCCATTAATCACCAGTGAAAAAAGCCCAAGAGTAAGCAGGGTGATGGGAAAGGTGAGGATGAGCAAGATTGGGCGCACAAGGATATTCAAGAGCCCCAGTATGAACGCCACGGCAAGCGCCGACCAAAATCCGGAAACGCTAAACCCCGGCAAAAAATATGACACGCCAAGGAGTGCCAACGCGGTGATGAGAAACTTCGCCAAATATCGCATACGTTTTTATTTTTTTATCACCACAAGATTTGCGGGTGCTCCGTTTGCAAATGCGGTGATGTTCTCTGTTGTCGTTTGTAAAATCCGCTCAAGCGCCTCTTGTGTTTGAAATGCGTTGTGCGGCGTCATAATCACATTTGGGTGGTCGATCAAATACTGATTTTCCAAGATGGTCTTCAGGCGTTCCGCTTCCGGATGCTCCGCAAGCAACAGAGATGTGTCGTCATTGATGAAATACCCCTCCTCTTCAAACACATCAAGGCCGGCTCCGGCAAGCGTTCCGTCTTTAAGTGCCGACACAAGAGCATTGGTTTCCACCAAGCCACCGCGCGCGGTGTTAATCAGATACGCGCCTTTTTTAATTTGCGACATATTTTCATGGTTGAGCATGTGGTGTGTGTGTTCGTTGTATGGTGCGTGGAGCGTGACGATGTCTGAACCGGCAAGCAGTTCATCAAGCGACACGTATGAAAATCCCGCCTCTTTTGCATATGTTTCGTCTTGCTTTACGTCAAAGGCGAGTACATTCATACCAAACCCTTTCGCAATACTGATACTGAAGCGCCCGATATGCCCCGTGCCCACCACACCAAGTGTTTTGCCGAGAAGGTCAAAGCCGCGAAGTCCGTTTTGAGAAAAATTGCCTTCGCGGCGCACGCGGTCGTATGCGTCCGGGACTTTGCGTGAAAGCGCGAGGATGAGCGCAAAGGCAAACTCGGCGACGGTGTTTTCGCCATATGTTGGTACGTTTGACACCACGATTCCTTTTCCTGATGTGGAGGCAAGGTCAATGTGGTCAAAGCCGGTTGAGCGCGTCGCGATGTATTTGAGCTTGGGGAATCGCGCAAGTACCTCGCTGTTGATTTTTGAATTCACAAATACAGAAAGCACTTCTGCGTTCGGACCAGACACACTGGCATGCTCCTCAATCGTGCCTTGGTAAAACACCACCTCGTGCTCGGCGAGCGCTTTCCCCATATATTCCTTCTCCCACTCTTCGTTGTAGAAATAGATAATTTTCATTCTATGAGTATATCATGCTAGGCCCCATGACATTTCTTATACTTCTTACCTGAACCGCACGGGCACGGGTCATTGCGGCCGGGTTCTTCTTTTTTCTGGATTGGCGTTTGTGTGCGTCGTCCTTCACCTGCGTTTACCGAACCCCCAACCGCCTGTGCGGCGTCATGTCTGCGCTTGAGGTCGGCCTCGGCGGCACGAATCATGTCTTCGCCGAGCTTTGGGAGCAGTGACGCAATCTGCTCGCGCATTCCCATTTGCAATTCACGAAACAGGCGCAACCCCTCTCGTTTATACTCCACCAGCGGGTCACGCTGGCCATACGCGCGCAAATTCACGCTTGAGCGCGTATGGTCCATAAGTTCCAAATGCTCCGTCCAAAACATATCAATTGTCTGAAGAATCATCCTGCGCGCAAGCGCGTAAAACACACCATCACCGAGCGCCTGCTTCCGTGCGTCCACCAGTGCCCGTGTCTCTGCGTCTTCTCCAATGATTTCAACAAGCACCTCCGCCACATCTTCATTCCCGCCCACCAAAAGCGCGCGACGCTGTGCGTAGATGGTTTGTCGGTGGGTATTCAAAACGGTGTCAAATTCAAGCACGTGTTTGCGCGCATCAAAGTTGAGCCCTTCAATCTTTTTCTGTGCCGACTCAAGCGAGCGTGTAATCATCTTGTTTTGGATTGGCTCGTCCTCGGGGATTTTGAGGCGTTCCATGAGCCCTTTGACGGTATCTGATGCGAAAATGCGCATGAGCGAGTCTTCGAGCGACACAAAGAATTGCGTCTCTCCCGGGTCACCCTGACGCCCCGAGCGCCCACGAAGCTGGTTGTCAATACGCCGCGCATCGTGCCGTTCGGTACCAAGCACGAAAAGCCCTCCCATGGCTTTCACTTTTTCATACGCGCCCGCCTCACCCGGATTACCGCCCAATTTGATATCAACACCGCGCCCCGCCATGTTTGTCGCAACGGTCACCGCGCCCGGTCGCCCCGCCTGCGCGATAATTTCACCTTCACGTTCGTGGTTTTTTGCGTTCAAAAGTTCGTGGGCAATACCTCCCTGCGTGAGCGCTTGTGAAAGTTCCTCATTTTTCTGCACCGACACCGTACCAATCAAAACCGGTTGTTCGCGTTCTTGCAATTCTTTCACCTTTCGCACAATTGCCGCGAGTTTCCCGCGTTCATTTTGATAAATGAGGTCGTCATTATCAATGCGCGCGATTGGCTGATTGGTGGGAATCACAATCGTCTCCAATTGATACACCTTGTAAAACTCCTCCGCGGAAGTTTCCGCAGTTCCCGTCATACCGGCAAGTTTGTCGTACAAGCGAAAAAAGTTTTGGAACGTGATAGACGCCAATGTGCGGGATTCTTTTTGCACACGCACCCCCTCTTTTGCCTCAATCGCCTGATGGAGCCCTTCCGACCATCTGCGCCCCGGTTGCATGCGCCCCGTGAATTCGTCCACAATAATCACTTCCCCTTCCCGCACCACGTACTCTTTCCCTTCGCGATAGAGCGCCTTCGCTTTCACCGCGTTTTCCAGATGGTGCACAAATTTAATCCCCGCGTCGGTGTAGATGTTGTCAATTCCGAGTATTTTCTCTGCTTTTTCAATCCCCGCTTCCGTGAGCGAAATCGCGCGGCGCTTCTCATCAATCGTGAAATCGTCCTCGTTCTTGAGCCCGCGGGCGATGTCGGCAAAGGTGCGATACAAATCTTCCGACTCCTCGGCCGGCATTGAGATAATAAGCGGCGTGCGCGCCTCATCAATCAAAATAGAGTCGATTTCGTCCACAATCGCATAGGCATGTTTTTGCTGAACGATATCGCTCGCTTGGTAGGCAATGTTGTCGCGCAGATAATCAAAGCCGAATTCGTTGTTGGTGCCGTAGGTAATATCCGCGGCATATGCTTCTTTCTTCTCAACGGGACGCAGGAATTCATACACCACCTTAAACGACCCCTCTTCATCACGCACTTTGTCTGCCTCCGTGTGCCCCGTGTCATAGAGATACGCCGCGCGCCCCGTGTTGATAACACCAATAGACAATCCGAGGAACGCGTAAATCTGCCCCATCCACACTGCGTCACGGCGCGCGAGGTAGTCGTTTACCGTCACCACATGGACCCCGCTTCCGGTAAGCGCGTTCAAATAGACCGGCAGTGTCGCGACAAGCGTCTTTCCTTCACCGGTTCGCATCTCCGCAATTTTTCCTTGATGGAGCACGATGCCACCCAAAATCTGCACGTCGTAGTGACGCTGATTCAGGGTGCGACGCGCGGCTTCGCGCACAACGGCAAATGCCTCCGGCAGAATGTCATCGAGCGTTTTTCCGTTTTTGAGCTCTTGTTTGAATCTTTCTGTTTCGGCGCGAAGCGCGTCATCCGTGTACCCCGTGTAGCGCTCCTCAAAACTCCCGACCTGTGCCACAAGTGGCTGGATACCTTTCGAAAAACGTTCACTCTCCGTGCCAAAAATGCTTCCCAATATTCCCATAGAGCCATATTCTAGCACACCGGGCACCAAAAAGCGCCCCTTTTCGGGGGCGCTTTTCTTCGTCTATTACTTGCGACGAGCTCGGCGACGCTTGCGAGGAGCTGCCTTCTTTGCCGCTTTGCGGCGACGCTTTGGAGCCGCTTTCTTTGCGGTCTTTCGGCGGCGCGCTGTCTTGCGGCGCTTTGGTGCTGCCTTCTTTGCAGTCTTGCGTCGACGACGTGGTGCAGCTTTCTTTGCTGCTGATTTGCGACGTCGTGTTGCCATATATGTGTGGCAATTTTTACTGCGCAGTAAAAATTGGATTAACTTTCAAAATGCATGTCGACCATATTTTTTGTTTGCGTCATATTTTGCTAAAACAAAAAATATTTTTGTCTGCATTCATTATCGTACACAACACGCGCAAAACAATATTCGTGCATGTGTTTTTGTGGATAACTTTTCAAAGTTGTAAAAATTTTTTACGCACCAGTTTAAAAAGTTTTCTAACAACTTTGAGAACCCCGCACTGTTTTTACAACAACATTCTTATAAAAAATATATCCTGCGTCATTCTAACATTTTGCAAAATGTTAGAATGACATTTGGAAACAAAAAACACCCGTCAAAAAATCTGGGTGTTTTTTGTTCGCGCATGCGCGCGGCCAGCAGATGCGAGCTCCTAAACAAAAGTTCTATGTGAGTGCAGGGCTGCTGGCCACGCCCATGCACGACACCCTCATGGTATATGAGTACTATCAGCCTCGCAATACCGCCAAAAGAAAAAGCCCCCGAAGGGGCCCTTTCTTAGAACTTTGGTGTCAGAACACGCTGTTCCACACTCACGAAGAGAGTATAGCACACCCCACCCGATAATGCAAGCTCCTCACTAAAACTGTATTGTTCCGTCTCGAATCTGTTGGATAATCTGCTGGCCTTGAGCCTCAAATTCCGGATCAAGCTTAATGACTTTTTGAACAGTGGCAATCGCGGACTCCGCATCCCCCGCCTGCAAATACGCCGCCGCAAGCGACAAATTCGTTTGTGGATCGTCTGGTAACTCCTCAACTCGAGCACTCCAGAGACGCACGAGCATCAATGGTTGGTTGGTATCCGCATATGCCTGGAGAATAAGTGGCTCCCTGGCGAGCACAAGGTCCGGGACGCCATCCGAAAGATCTTGTACTAATACTAAGTCTCCTGCGTATATGGCAGCTGCTATGTAGAATCGACGAGCCTCCGTAAAATGTGTATCCAGCTCAAAGGCTTTACGATATGTCGCCAATGCATTGTTGTAATCCTGCTTCTGGAGATAAGAATTGCCAATCTCAAACAGTAATAACTGTCGGCGCGGAGATTTTTCAAGGGCACCGTTGAGAACCATCAACGCATCATCATACGCACCTAGACGGTTTAACAATGCTCCAAGAAAGATGGGGTAGCGCGGGTTTTCGGGGTCTGTTTCTATCTCTGCAAGAAGCTCTCTTTGGGCAGCTTTGGCAAACATGCTTTTGATCTCACTTGTTGTATTCAACCGGAGAACTGTAACTGCCGCCTGACTGAGCTGTTCGCGGGCTTCTTGTCTCCCAATACTGTTGTACTCTATTGTCTTTTCGTAAAGCGCTAGATTCTTTTCGAGCCCTTCTTGCTGTGGAGCTAATGACTGCAAGAGTGCGTGGTTCGCAAAAATGGGCCGTGCATTAAAGAAATAGAGTGAAAATCCCAACACAATAACTATAGCTACCACACCAATATGTGCCCATGTCCCCGGTTGATTAAGATGTGGCTCTGATGCTTCACCTGCCGAAAGAAGATTATTTGCGTACCGGGAGTGCAGCATACCGAGGAGTGAGACAAACAACACATAGCTCGTTATGTTATCAAACACGAAGAGGTTGTGGAAAAGATACGCGACAAACAATCCTGTTAACAGAGCTTTCTCTGGTGGTGAGAAATTTTCTCCCCTCCACAAAACAAATAGCCCCGCGCCAAAGATACCCAGGTATGACAGGAGTCCCAGTAAACCGCCAGCAATAGCCCAATCGAAGATGATATTGTGTGCGCGGTCAAACCACGGCTCTTGGTTATACATGCGCGAATCATAATACTTGCCAAACACATAGATGAAATTTTCCTGTCCCCATCCCAGTATTGGGCGCTCTTTAACACCTTGCCACGCCATATTCCATATCAAAAAACGGGATGTGGTCGTACGCTCCTGTAGAGAAAGTTCGCTGAATCGACTCAACACTGGACTTGTACGAACAAATTCTGTATTTCGTAGAAACATAAAACTACCAACAAGGACGACGGTGCCAAGCATCATGACAGCCGAGAGTCGACGAGCGCCTCTGGGGAACTGCCTGTGCAGTAGCCCAATTAACGCAACAAGAAGTGCTCCCCCAATGAGACCAAGAATCGCGCCACGTGTTGCAGTAAAATACAGAATTGTAGTAAACAAAACACCAAGTGCTCCGTATACCCAGCGAAGAGGGTGGGAATTTGAGTTTTTGTACGCAAGCCAAGCAACTAAAAATATATGAAATAACATGTACACCGCCAGATATGTTGCGTTCCCAAATGTGGCGTCCAAACGAACACCACCTTGATGTATTTCCAATGCCCCACCAAGCTGAAAGAGGCCATACATACAAATAAAGGATGCCACCCCCACGGACACATGGAAAAACCGTTTCCATAGTTTCTCTGTATCTAACACGGTGCCAGCAACCAAGAAAAAGCCGAACAAATGAAGAAGGCCGAGCAATCCTTCCATACGTTCGAAGTTCGACCAGAAACTTTTAAAAAGATTTTCCCCAGCAATATCTGAGATACCAATGAGCACAATGAAGGTTAGAAACGACCAGAGAACTGCTGATCGTTTTGGTCGATACGATGCATCATAGAGCGAAAGTATACCCCATGCCGCTATCGCAACCTCAACAAGTATACGAAACATGAAGTTCTTCCCTGTAATAAAAGGAAAAAACATCGATCCTGAAACAATAAGCGGAACAAACGGAACCGCAAATAGTGTGGCGAAAAGTATGTATCTGAGTACCCTCTTTATAGACATGGGGTCAAGTGTATCATAAGCAAAGAATTCCCTCTAGCCCCCAGAGCGAATTCGCCATGGTGTGACGAGGCCCTCAACAATAATATTCCGGGGTATTTTTGAGTGTCCCCGTTGTCTATCCTTAAAGATTATCGGAAACTCGGTGTACGAAGCACCTCTCTTCAAAAGAAAATCCTTTAGGGCCATGAGAAAAGTATACCCTGTGAAGGATTCAAGCTTATCGAGGGGTAATTTTTTGAGGTAACCCATCGAGATGCAGTTAAACCCTCCTGTGATATCTGTGATGGGCATGCCGGTGACAAGACGTGTGTAGAGATTACCGTAACGAGAGATAAACTTGCGCCAAGTGCTCCACCCTTGTGTCCCACCACCCTTAGTATACCGTGAACCTATAACAAGATCTGAGTTTTGCGCCAAAGCGCACATGTGAGGAATGAGTGTGGGGTCGTGTGAAAGGTCTGCATCCATAGTAATTACGTGTGTATATTCTGGATAGTCTCTGAGTACTTTACGAAACGCATCAACATACGCCTTACCAAGCCCTTCTTTTTGTGGGCGAACATACAACATCACACCAGACATGTCTCTCTGGAAGTTACGTACGATGTCTGCGGTTCCGTCGGGAGAATTGTCATCAATCACCAACACATCAATAATCCCC
>Ga0066639_10005280_pt1 | contig 10884 bp, 15 predicted proteins | sample CryGeyCG2114_010_2_FD_59504 | JGI IMG/M metagenome (GOLD analysis project Ga0066639, IMG submission 59504) | Groundwater microbial communities from aquifer - Crystal Geyser CG10_big_fil_rev_8/21/14_0.10 | ecosystem: Environmental > Aquatic > Deep subsurface > Groundwater | place: USA: Utah... | reverse complement strand
AGTTTATTATTATATTTCTTAACATAAAAAGCGCCTTGGCCAACACCTGCTTTTAATTTTCCTTTTATATTCCCATTCTCACTAAAAAGATTATTCAATAAATCATGCTTATTCTTCAGAAAAGCGAAACCCTCTTCTTTGATGATAATCTTCAAACCCCTTGGAGAAACTCTTCTCTTGATCAAGCCTTTCTTTTCCATCTCGATAAGTTTTCTGCTTATTGTTTGCTGAGAAATTCCTGTTTCTTTTGCAATCTTATTTGTAGAAGTATCTCCTATTTTCCCAGCAACATGCAGTAATAAATCAAAATCCCCCATATCAACCAAGAATCAATAAGTTACTTAAATAGTTTATGGTACTCAGGAATGGGTATGTGTGTTTAATAGAATAGTATACTCATCAACTCCTAGTTCATAGAAAATTCATAACACAAAATCAAAGACTTCGAAGAATAAAGATTTCGTGCGAAATCTTTATAAACAACCCTCAAATCCAATAGTATACTAATCATTAAAAATTAGGGAGGAAAATTAAAAATGGCTGAATTTAAACTTACAATATCAGACCCAAAAACAGGAAAAAGCATCCAAAGAGAAGCAAAAGAAGCAGATGCAGCTCCGTTTGTTGGGAAAAAGATTGGAGATAAGATAGCTGGTGAAGTAATCAACTTAACTGGTTATGAGTTTGAGATTACAGGAGGCTCAGACAACTGCGGTTTTCCTATGAGAAGGGATGTTAGAGGACCTGCAAGAGCAAAGATTCTTGCTATAAAAGGTGTTGGTATCCAAACTGTCAAAGGAAAAGGGATAAGGCAGAGGAAAACAGTAAGGGGCAACACAATAAGTGATGCAGTAGTTCAAATAAATCTTAAAGTTATAAAGCAGGGAAAAGAGGACATATTCGGAGGAGCTAAAGAAGGAGAAGCTGAAGAAAAGAAAGAAGCTCCTAAAGAGGAGAAAGCTGAAAAACCAGAAGAAGAAAAGGAGAAGTCAGCTAAAAAAGAAGAAAAGCCAGCTAAGGAGGAGAAAGCTGAAGAAAAGAAAGAAGCTCCTAAAGAGGAAAGTAAATAATTATGGCTGCAAAAAAGAAAGCTGCAGATAAAGAATCAATTCAGCCAGAGATGAATATAGGGATGGTTGGCCATGTTGATCATGGAAAAACAACATTACTTGAGCGTTTGAGCAGCAAGTGGGCAGATACTCATTCTGAAGAACTAAAAAAAGGAATTACTATTAGATTAGGATATGCAGACGTAATAATAAGAAAATGCCCTAAATGTAAAGGATCAAAAGCATTCACTGTAAAAGAAGAATGCCCTGAGTGCAAGTCAAAATCAGAGATACTAAGAAAGATAAGTTTTGTAGATGCTCCTGGCCACGAGTCTTTAATGGCAACAATGCTTGCAGGAGCTACGATAATGGATGCTGCACTCTTGCTAGTTTCAGCAGCAGAAGAATGCCCTCAGCCACAGACAAGAGAACATTTGATGGCATTGGAGATAATCGGAATTGACAAGATAATAATCGTTCAGAACAAAATCGATCTTGTTTCAAAAGAACAGGCATTAAAGAATTACAAGCAGATTAAAGAGTTTATCAAAGGAACAAAATACCAGGATTCGCCTATAATCCCTATCTCAGCTCAACACAGGGTTAACATAGACGCCTTGATAGAAACAATTGAAACATATCTAAAAACCCCAAAACGAGATTTAAAAAAAAATCCAATGATGGTTGTTGCGAGAAGTTTTGACATAAATCGTCCTGGAACAACAATTGAAAATATAACAGGGGGAATTTTAGGTGGATGTGTAAAACAGGGAAAACTTAAGATTAATGATGATATAGAGATAAAACCTGGAATAAAATTAGAAGAAAAGAACCAGACAATATGGAAGCCAGTAACTACAAAGATTAAAGACATAATCAGCGGCGGTTCAAGTGTAAAAGAAGCAACTCCTGGAGGCTCAATTGGACTGCAAACTCTCCTAGACCCTTCAATTGTAAAGTCAGACGCATTCACAGGCTCTGTTGTCGGCACCCCCGGAAAACTTCCGGAAGTCTGGCATAAGCTTAACATGGAAGTTCATCTGTTAAAAAGAGTTGTTGGAACAAAAGAAGACCTAGAAGTAGATCAAATTAAGATGAACGAGATACTAATGCTTAATGTAAACTCAGCATCAACAGTGGGAGTTGTAACAAAGGCAGTCAAAGACAAAGTAGCCTGCACCCTAAAACTCCCTGTCTGCGCAGATAAAGGAGCAAGAGTCACAATCTCCAGAAGGATTGGAAACAGGTTTAGGTTGATTGGTTATGGTGTTATTTCTTAATTTTTCAGAAAGATTTTTATACTTCAAATCCAATATTATAAATGGGGTGTATAACATGGAAGCATTAGAATCTATTAATATGATAAACAGGATGGCAGCTAAGATTATGACGTCTAGAAATATTAATGAGCAAACAGCTTATGAAATTGCCAGAAGATGGTTTAAAACAAGTTAAATTTGTTTGTAAATATTTTTCCTATGTCCTACTTTAATTACATTGATAACTTGATCTTTAGTATTAATCATAAGAATTGCTCTATATTCTCCAATTCTTAGTTTCCATAAACGACTATCTTGCAATCTCTCAATGTATCTCAAAGGATTATTTTTAATAGAAAAAAGTTTTCTTAAGATTGTTTCCCTTTGCAAAGAAGGTAATTTTTTAATTTCTTTTTTTGCATTAGGGAGGATTATAAGATTCATAACTTAACACCAAACTCTTTTGCAACATCTTCAATAGGTTCTCCTTTCCCTTCCTTAATATGCTTTAAACCTATTCTAATGTCATTTATGGTTTCTTCTGTTAATTCACCTTCCTCCACTTCATCTAAAACATTATTTATTACTTCATCATAGCTTTCTTTAGAAGTGCTCTTAAAAAATTTTAATCTTTCTAAAGTGTCTTCTTTGATTTGAATTGTTGTTGGCATTAATATCACCTAGTTATATAGTTGTTATAGCAACTATATAAGTCTTTCGTTCTTAAACAGGTGTAGCCTTTTTCCAGATAAAATCAAAATAATGCGCATATCATTGAGGGTTAAATAAATAAAGAATTGATGAATCTTATCATGATACAAAGAAGAATTCAAAACAAGAGATAATTAAAGCAGGACAATCACTAAGGTATCATAAAGAAGAAATAAAAAAATAAAAAATTTAAGAATTATCTTTTCTTTTTCTTTTTAGAGGCCTTCTTTTTCTTTCCGCCTCTCTGCATCTTTGCTTCACAGACATTTCCTTTTTTGTCTATATAATAAAGATAGCCTATTTTTCTCTTTATGCCGACTTTAGCGACAGTCTCTATCTTTTTTCTGTAAGGCTTTCCCTGTCTTTTCATGTTGACTCTTGCAACATTGCCTTTCTTGTCAACATAGTAAAGGTAACCTTTTGCTCTCTTTACTTCTGTCTTCTCAATTACTTTTCCCATTTAGTTTCACCCCATTTATTTGGTTTAATATCCCATAACGTCACTAGTTTATATACTTTACGCTTTTTTCCCGTCTTAAACCCGTCGGAAGAAGTAGTAACTGTTTAGAACTAAAAAATTAATTATCAACAAACAACCTATGTTTTTCATCGCCTTCAATCTCTTTGAGGATTCTCTTGATAACTGCTTTCTTTGGATCAGGAAGCAGCTTAACTCTTTTCTTTATGTCATCAAAGCTTTCAAATTTTTTCTCTTCTCTTGCATTTATTATTTCCCACATATGCTTCTTACCCAATCCAGGAAGTAATTCTAGTTGATGCATCCTCGTACTTAAAGGTCTTGCTTCATTAAAAAAATCAACAAATTGTTTTTCATTTTGTTTGATTATATCATCAATGATATACTGAAGCTCAGCTTTCGCTGTTGTAGTCAGCTTATTATAAGGCAGCTTTCCAACAATGTGGTGGATTTCATCCCTTTTTCCTTCTCCGATATAGATTCTCTTTCCTGGCTGCATTGCAGCTGCTTCTTTTTTCGGAGCTAGTTCTAGCAAAACAAATTTCTGCGCGCCAATTGCCTGCACGATTGCTGTTTTCCTGTGAGACGGCCTGCTGTCAAAGGGATATCCATTTGGCAGATAATCAAGTACAACACCGTACTCTTCTTTTTCTTTTGTTTCCATAGTTTGCCTATTTCCTGATAACATCAACTATCTTTTTCATATTTTCATTATTGACAGTTAGAGTGTATCCTTGTAGAACAACTTTTAGATCCTCAACAGTCTTAGGCATAAGATCAATTATCTTTTTGATATGCTGTTCTTTTAATCTTGGAATGTTCAGTTTCTCAATTTTGACATATATCTCTTGTGACTTCTTCTCATCAAGTTCCAGAAACTGATTTATGTGCTCAAAAGTTTTCAATGCCCTTAAATTAAACTCTTTCTCCCGCTTCTGTATTTTCTCCAATTCTGAACGCATCTCAACCATAGTTATTGGTGTTTCAATTACAATTTCTTCATTTGACATTTTCTAAACCCCCTATTTATTTGGATCATTCAGAAATCATTTATGATTCCTGACACCTAAAAATATTATTATACTTTTGTTAGATGAACTGGATGGACTATAATAGTCTTTATCTTTCCGCCATCAGTTATCTGAACTTCATAACAGGTTCCTTTCTTTTCTTTTATAGTAGCTATCTTTGAATAAAATCTCCTGTGATAAGTTCCTTTATGGATACTTGGCTCTGCGCCTAGTGAAACCTTATCTCCTGGATTAAATCTCTGCAGGTATTTCTTTATGCTAATCTTTCCTTTTTTCTTTATGCTCTTGCTTAGCTTTCCTCTTGTCTTTCTTCTAGCTCCGCCTATTCTTTTTGCCATAATTTACCACTCCCTGTACTTATATCTAATTAAATCAAGATAATATAACTATTATAAAAACCTTTGCTTTTGCGAGGAAAAAACGCAACCTTTATATAGATGTTTAGTAAACTATTTTACAAATTGGGTGATTTAAACGGAGGGTTATAAATGAAACAGTTCTTTTCAAAAATCAAAGAGACGTTCAGCGGAAGTACAAAAGACGATCTTCTAGAAGATGAGGGCGAAGAGTACGTTGAGATTGATACTGAGAAAGCAGAAGATATAACTTCTAAAATTATCGTAAGGCCTTTCGCAATAAATGCTTTTGATGATATTAAGCCAATCCTTGATGCATTAAGAGAAGGAAACACAATTGCTATTATTAATATAAGGCCTTTAAAAGAAAAAGACTTGATTGAACTTAAAAGAGCAATCAACAAGCTAAAGAAAACATGCGATGCAATTGAAGGAGAAATCGCAGGCTTCGGAGAAGACTATATTGTTGCGACACCAGCCTTTGCTCACATCCACAGGGCGCATGGCGAAACGACAGAAGTCAAGAAAGAGATAACTGAACATATGGAATAATTCTTTTTTTGGATATTTTATTTATATCTTCAACAACCGCAAACTATTTATACCCTTTTCTATAACAAAAGCCTATGGCAAAGAATGAATTAAAAGCACAGCCTTGTCCAGTCTGTCTTAAAAAAACACTAACATTAATGGAAGCAGATATGGATGTTCCTTACTTTGGCAAAGTCTTTTTATTTTCAATGAAATGCGAAGACAAAGACTGCGACTTCTACAAAGCAGATGTTGAGTTTGAAAAACCTCAGAATCCAACAAAATACACTTTTGAAATCACCTCAGAAAAAGATATGAACATAAGGTTCATCAAATCAAGCGCAGCAACAGTCAAGATACCTCATATAGTAACAATCTCACCAGGACCGGATGCAGAAGGATACGTATCAAACATTGAAGGATTACTTCAGAGAGTAAAAAAAATCATCGAACAGACAAGAGATGAAGCAGAAGACAACTCTGACAGAAAGAAAGCAAAGAATATGTTAAAAAAGCTTCAAAACGTAATGTGGGGCAGAGAAAAACTAAAAATCATAGTCGAAGACCCGACTGGAAACTCAGCAATTATTAGTGATAAAGCGAAAAAGACAAAACTTTAGTTTTGGATTTTTTGATTTAGCAAAATCTCTGATTTTGTGTGAAGCAGTAAAGTCAAAACTAAAGTAATCACCAATGACCAAAAGCTCTTTCTCCTGTTGCAACCAAAGCGATCCCTAATTTATTAGCAGTGTCAATAACATTATCATCTCTAACAGAGCCAAATGGCTCGATTACAGCTCTGCACCCAACCTTAGCAAGCAGCTCAAGAGAATCACCAAAAGGAAAAAAGCCGTCTGAACTGAAAGCAGAGCCTTCAAAAGGATTGTCTTTCAATCTATCATAACCACTAACACCATGAAGAGCATCAAATCTGATTCCTTCTTTCTGCATTGCCTTCTGCATCCCTTTAATTATCGCATAAGTAACAGCATCCACCCTTGAAACCTGTCCAGAGCCCATTGCAATCGAAACACCTCTCCTAACACCAACAATCCCATTGCTTCTTGCTCCAGATATATTGATCCACCATGATGTAAGAAGATCATCCTTCTCCTGCTCAGTAGGCTCTCTCTCAACCTGTAATTTAACACTATCCTTAACAAGATAAGGCTTAACGATCAGATCATCTTTTGTCTTAACACTAGTCAAATAAATATCCTGAACACCGACAATTCCGCCAGGCATCTCTTTGATAGAAAATAAGCCAAGCGTATCATCTCCCTGAAACTTAGGCAATCTCTCCATCCCGCTAAACTGAGCGATCCTTATTGTTTTAGACTGCGACTGGATATAATCAATAACACCTTCTTCATAACCAGGAGCTGCAACAACATCAACAAAAAACAGATCTTCTCCTCTTAACTCATAAAGAGCCTTAGCATTATCCATTGTCAAAACTCGGTTAGTAACAGCAACACCGCCAAAATTACTAAGCAAATCAGAATCTCTTGCTAATCTAAAAAGATCAGTAGTACTCTGACTATCTTTAGTCTGCTTTGCAAAACCCGACAATAGAACATGCTTCATGATGGCCCATGCAGGAACATCAAAATATTTCAGAACATCAATAGCCCTAGTAATGTCCATCATATTCGTCAAGGACAGACCGCCCTTGCCTAAAGAATCTGTACGCACAGACTTCAGATCAAGAACATCAGATAAAATTTTTGCATTAATCCCATTGACCAGATACATTACACCTTGCTGACCAGGATTCTCTCCATAGCGCAAGTTCCACAACTTTCTAAGATTAATAAGCATCTCATCTGGAAAATCTCCTTCATTCCTTTCCCGATACTTAACCTTAAAATTGGTAATATCAATATCCCTTGGCATCTAATCACCTTTGTTTATTATAAAATGCTCTCCATCCAGCATCATGACAGCAACAGAAACCCTAAATTCTCCAATGACTGAGTAAATAGATTTTGCAATCTCTTCAGCACTCTCAGAATCAATAGAAACATCCAAAGGTTCGCCAGTAAATGGCTTCAAAGGATTTTCATTTCCTCCGGAATAAGTTGTTATTAATTTTCCTTTGCCATTCTCAAGCTCAAGAGGATAAAACTTTTTTCTAGATTTAGATCCATCAAAATATGCGCTGTACATTGCAGCATTATTCTCAACAAAACACAAAGCGATCCTAGGGGTATTATTAGGAGGGTCCGGCTCAAAAGAGGTGATATCAATTTCTCCTTCAAAAAAAGGATTTTCAAAAGCATTCATCAGAACATCCTCAGCCATCATCCCTTCATTAAAAGTATTATAAACAAGCTTTGTCTGTGCACCATTACTTGCAACAATACCTTTCTCAACAGCTATCAAAGCATCATAAACAAGCAGCGCAGGATTTCCTTTCTCCAGCTCAGATTTATCAGTAACCTCTATCCTAATAATTCCTTCTTCGTAAACCAGTTTTCTTGCCTGGCTTGACGCACTCCTCCCAGTAAGAAAATAAACAACATACCCTTTTCCCTGCAAAGTCAAGCCTGCAATGATTCCTCTTCCTAGATAAGGTTTTTTCAGGCAGTTCATCTTTAATCAATTTCTTTTCTGATTATAATATCTTTATCAGCAGGTCCTGTACCAACAAGAACAACTGGCTTTCCAGTTTGTTCTTCTATGAAATCAACATACTTTTGCGCATTAGAGGTCAGTTTACCGTCTTCAACTGTCTTTTCCCATGGCTCAAATTCTTTATAGATTGGCTTGGCATTTCTAAGCACTCCTCGGTTATTAAATGCCACATCCCATTTATTAAATTCTTTTCCATCTAATTCATAAGCAACAGCAATCTTTATCTTCTCACCAGCTTTAAACAATTCCTCAAGCTTATCAAGGCAGGTAATTGAGATATAATCAACAAAAGCGCAGTTCAATGCCTGTTTTGCAGCAACTAGATCAAACCACCCAATATGTCTTGGCTTGCCTGTTTTTGTCCCAAACTCTCCCCAAGACCTGCGCAGATTATCCTGTAAATCATCCATCTCAGTAACAAAAGGCCTGTCGCCAATGCCAACACTGCTTGGATATGCTTTAAAGACACCAATGATTTTATCAGGCCTGCCAACAGGCAAGCAAGGATGAGAAGAAGTTACGCCTGGGTACTGGCCATGATCAACATCAAGCCCCCATCCTTGGGCGCCTTCAATCAGCCATAATGAAAAATCAGGATTAGCAAGAACATCCTGCTCCAGAATAAGGAATTTCCTCAAGAATTCTCTTTCTTCATCATACTCTCCAGCAAAACCTTCATAAGTTCCAAGCTGTTCCGGCATTCCTTTTGGAAACTTTTTCTCTTTCAGAATTGAGATCATCAGCTCTTTATCTAAGAATTCTCCGAACCTGATTCCAATACGGCTGTACTTGTCAATCGCAGTCTGCTTTATTCCGCTTCCTGTAGAAGTATGTTCAGCAAGATTATAGGAAGCCTGGTCATCCAGAAGGTGATGTTTTAAAGTTATATGCGCATTTGAGGATATCCCAAGATTCTCCGGAGAAAGAGAAACATTCATTTCAATCAGTTTCTTAATCTCCGCAACAAGGCTTTTTGGGTCAATATACATTCCGCTTCCTAAAAGGCAGTAAACCTTTGAGTTTACTATTGCGCTTGGAACCTGGTTTAGCTTATATGTCTCTCCATTTACAACAACAGTATGGCCTGCATTATTTCCACCCTGATAACGAAATGATAAAACCTTGTTAGAACTAAACTTATCCAGAAAATAAGAGATAACTTTTCCTTTGCCTTCATCACCATACTGGCAACCTACAAAGGCAATCTTTCTTGCCATTAATAACCACCCCTTGGATTTTTTTTAAATATTCTCTTTTATATTATGAGGATTACTTATTATAATGCTTGAATGAGGAGATATCAGCTCAAGAACTGCATTTTCCCTATACTCAACTAAGTTTCTGCATCCAGCATTGCTTAACGCAGCCTTTATCTTCATAAGATCTTTTTTTAGTGTTGGCTTTAACCTGCCCATATAAGGAACCTTTCCTTCAACACCTTCTGCAAAGAAGGTTTTTCTTGTAAGATGGCCGTATCTACCAAGATTCATTGCCTTCTCACTGCCTTCACCCCAATAAGAGACCCATTTCATCTCTCTTTCATCCCGTGTTTCTTTGCCGTTCTCATTAAACTTCTCTGCAGGAGATTCATAAAATCTATTAAAATATCCGCCCATCATAAGGGCATCTGCAATCGAAAGTGCAATCACCATATCAGAAGCAGATGCAATCCCTCCATCCATTATGATAGGAACATATTTTCCTTTTTCTGAAAGAAACTTTTTTCTGGCTTTTTCAGCAGCCATCAATGCAGACATTGGAGCCCTTCCAACTGCTTTCTCACGCTGAGTTGTGCATATTGAGCCGGATGACATGCCTACCTTCACCATATCAGCCCCGTTTTCCATCAAAAATAGAGCCCCTTCTTCAGTTATGATATTTCCTGCGCAGATTGGAATGCCTAAGTTCATTGATTTATATTTTTTAAGGACATCAACAACAAACTCATTATAAGCATCAGAAGTATCAACAACAATAAGGTCAGCACCAGCTTCAACAACAGATTTTACCCTTTCTTCCCATCCCTCATGAGTTGAAATAGCTGCGCCAATCTTTATCTTCTCAATATCTTTCTTAAAAGCAAGTTTAACTAGCCTTTTCTGCCCGTCAAGAATAACAAGATAATTTGCTTTTTTCTTTTCAAGCAGTTGTTTTGCCTCATCCAAAGAAACATTTTGATTTTCATGGCACGCTATTTCTTCTGGCTTAATCATAGCCTCTGTTACCTTATCCTGATAACTCACTTTTGATTTCCAATAGTTTTCCTGAGTAAACATGCCCAGAAAAACATTGTTTCTGTCAACAACAGGAACTTTTGAGTGTCCTCTTCTTGTTATCATGTTCATAGCATGCTCAACAGTAGAAGTTTCCCTTATCTTCAAAGGCTCCTCAACAAAACTCATTTCATAATTTTTTATTTCTTTTATGATTCTAACTTGCTCCCTTATATGGAGTCTTGATGGCAAGATCCCAATGCCTCCTTCTTTTCCAAGTGCAAGAGCCATCTCATATCCAGTAACAGCAGTCATCGCTGCACTCAACATGGGTATCTTGAGCTGAAGCCCTGCAAGATCAGTAACTAGGTTCACAATAGGGGCAATATTATTCTTCATAGTATAACCTGTCATAAGTGAGAATTCGCTGAAAGTTCTTCCTGGTTCGAATATTATTTCCTTGACCACCTTGCTTTAGGGTTATATATGTTATTTAAATAGTTTTGCATATGTAAATGGGTTCCTCAGACTATTTAGGATATTTTTACCACCAACACGAACAGGAAAAGTATTTATAATTCTTTGCGCTACTTTTTTTGGGGTTGTGTTAAAATTAATT
>Ga0066639_10005279_pt1 | contig 10885 bp, 11 predicted proteins | sample CryGeyCG2114_010_2_FD_59504 | JGI IMG/M metagenome (GOLD analysis project Ga0066639, IMG submission 59504) | Groundwater microbial communities from aquifer - Crystal Geyser CG10_big_fil_rev_8/21/14_0.10 | ecosystem: Environmental > Aquatic > Deep subsurface > Groundwater | place: USA: Utah... | reverse complement strand
GAGTACGATTTTAGTGACGGGGAATTGGCAACAAGCGGAAATTTTATTGCAACCAAATTAGACAGCGATGCAAATATACTAATGCATACTAATTTTACGAATATAAAAAGCCGAAAAGGTTTTTCGCTAATTGAAGTGATTATCTTCGCGGCGATTGGAGGGGCAATTCTTTTTGTGGTGGCGAACATGACCAAGAACGTTTCGGTAATCGAGGATTTTGTGAATCAGAAACTGAAATCTAGAGGCGATCTGGAACAAACTTTTCAAATTTTGGTGACTGATATTCGTTCGGCCGGGCCTTCAAGTAACGGGTCGTATCCGATTGAATCAGCCACCACGAGTTCGCTGGTTTTCTACAGCGATATTGACCAAGACGGAATTACAGAGAAGGTGCGTTATGCGTTTGGTACGAGTACAATTGTAAGGGGAGTGGTTGAGCCAAGCGGGAATCCTTTGGTTTACGCGTCATCGAGCGAGATCACGAAAAATTTGGTGGAAAACGTGATTAATACCACTAGCTCGAATTTTTTGGATTACTATGACGACACCTTTTTTGGTTCCGGGTCACCGCTTCCTTCGCCGATTGTTGTTTCCGATGTCAGAGTGGTTAAGGTTTCGGTTTACGTTGACACCAATCCCGGCCAGACGCCAAAGCCAACGCTTTTTTCGGATACTATCACGATTAGGAACTTGAGGAGCAACTGACACACTAAAATATGAAACATGAAATATGGAGCATGAAGCATAAAGACAGAAGGAGATATTGGAAACACAATCACTAAAATGAAGGGTAAAAACAATTTTCAATTTTCAATTTTCAATTTTCGAATAAAAGAGGGGCAGCTTAGTTTGCAGATGATTTTTTTCGCGGCGATCGTGGTTGTGTTGGTGACTGGGTTTAGTTTTTCGGCGCTTTCTTTTTTGAAACTTTCGGTTCGATCTTTTAATAAAGCTTCAGCTTTCGCGGTGGCTGAAGGTGGGATTGAGTATTACCGGTGGCATTTGGCGCATGCGGCGACTGATTATTGGGACGGGCAGGGCGCTTCGAGCACTGGGCCTTATATTCATGATTACTACGATAAAAACGGAAATGTGATTGGAAGTTTTTCGCTCGAGATTACTCCACCGATGTTTGGTTCGACAATCGTGACGATTGAGAGCACTGGAAAATTTTTAGCGGATGATTCAATAGAAAAAGTAATCAAGGTTAGGCTTGGCATTCTGTCTTTGGCTAAATTCGCAGTGGCGGCCAACGACAATATGAGATTTGGGGAGGGGACGGAAGTTTTTGGGGAAATTATGTCGAACGGGGGAATTCATTTTGATGGATTAGCTCATAATTTTATCAAAAGCGCTCAATCTTCTTATAACGATCCAGACCACGGAGGAAATCTGGAATTTGGCGTTCATACCCACGTTAATCCTCCTCCGGGAACCGGAATTGATCCGACTTTTCGGGTGAATGAGGCGCCGCCGACATCTCCCGTTCCATCTCGACCGGATGTTTTTGAGGTGGGAAGAGAATTTCCGGTTCCAGCTTTAGATTTTGCCGGTCTAACTCAAAACCTTGCCCAAATCAAAGCCGATGCCCAAGCCCAAGGATATTATTTTGGAGACTCTGGAGAATTTGGATATCATGTTGTACTTAAAACGGATGACACTTTTGATTTATATCAAGTCGAAGATTTGGTGCCGAGGCCGAACGGATGCGTGAGTGTGCTCGGTGAGCACGATTGGGACACCTGGAGTATTGAACCAGGAGGCGAGACTTTACTAGATAATTATGATTTTCCCGTCAACGGATTGGTTTTTTTTGAAGACGATATTTGGGTGGACGGAAAAATAGACGAGGCTCGACTCACTATTGCCGTGGCAAGATTTCCAGAAAATTCTTCAACTTATGCCCACATTACCGTGAATAATGATTTGCTTTATACGAATTATGATGGGAGCGACTCGCTGGCTTTAATGGCTCAAGGCAATCTTAACGCGGGTTTGGTGAGCGAGGATGATTTAAGGATTGATGGCGCTCTAGTTTCTCAAAGCGAAAGGATAGGCCGATATTATTATCGACCTCCGACCCAAAACCAAGATCGTTGCGCTCCCTATCATATTCGCGACACGATCACGCTTTATGGAACAGTGATTACAAATAAGCGGTATGGATTTGCTTATACTGATGGCACGGGGTATCAGAATCGAAATTTGATTTATGATTCTAATCTGCTGTATTCGCCCCCGCCAAGCTTTCCTTTAACGAGCGACAACTATCAAATTATTTCGTGGGAGGAGGTTCGGTGATAGGTGATAGGTTAAAGGTTTTAGGTTATAATGAGAAAAAGAAAGCTATGATTTATAGCAAAAAAAGGGGTGTGACGATTCTTGAGCTGATGATTTCGATCGCGGTTTTGGCGATTTTGCTTGCGATTAGCATCCGAGCGCTTAATCCCTCCGGCCAATTCGCGGCCTCGCGAAATTCACAGAGGAGCTTGCACACCCTTTCGATTCTAAACGCCATTCGATCGAACATCGCGGACACGCGGACGGGGATTTTTACCTGCGTCGCTGGTGACATCTCAACAGCGACAAAGCGGATGGCGAGCGGAGCGGGCAATTTTGATATCGCGCCGTGCTTGATTCCGAATTACATGAATGTGATTCCTTTTGATCCGTCGGCTTCGAGTTCGTATTTTACAAGCCTTACCGACTACAACACGGGCTATAATGTGTTTAAAAGCAGTTCAACGGGGGCGATTACAGTTTCGGCGCCCTTTGCGGAATTAGGGAAGACAATTCAGTCAACGAGGTGACAGGTTTTAGGTTATAGGTTTTAGAAGATACAGTACGGAGATATAGTTGAGATGCAGTAGATATGCAATAGAAATTTTGAGCTAAGGAGAGAGGGGGATTGGGAATAAACTATCCCTGGGGAGGCGTGTTTTGTGATATACTTCTTTTATGAGAGAGGAGGATGTTATTTTGTCACAGGCAGTTAATCCGAGTGTAAAAAAACGGGGTAGGTTTTGGTCGAATATCTGGTTTTGGTGGTTTACACTTACAGTCTTTTATCTTTGGGGATCTTTTTGGAGTGGTTTATTTACTTATCAGTCGGGTAGAATAATAAAGAGTTTATCGTTTTTAATCGGTTTGTTCGTGCCTTTTGGGTTTTGGAATTTGTTCGCTTCTTTTGATGATTTAGGGGAGCCTCATCCTTCCTACTATTTTCTTGGTTTGTCGCCGGCAGTAATTGTTTTTCCCGTTTTCATTATTTGCATGATCTTGGCTATTAGGTTTGGACGGAGGATAGGTGGTGGGGCGATAAGGATTTTGTTTAATTTAGGAGTTCTCCTCCTGCTTACTTTATTTGTGGATTTGGTGATTTGGCATCAATGGTCTTCGTGGCATTTGTTCTGGCAACATTTTACCTACCTATTTTAAGGAACTCTCTTATTCTCTATAACCGCTACTTCCAGAGGGACGATGGGGAAGGGCGAGTAGCGGATTTCGGTGTAGGCGGTAATGAGGGATTTTAAAAATTTGATTTGAGTTTCGGTGTCGGAAAGCGCGGTGAGTTTTTTGAGTTGATTGATTTCTTCGGCAGTAAGTTCGTTTTCGAAAAATTTTTCCAGGCTGGGGTTGGTTTTGATGGCTAAGACTTTTCGGAGGTAATGGATGAGGTCTTTGGCAAGCGCGGCTAGATTAACGCCTTCGTCATTTAGGCGGTGGAGGTGGGTTAAGGCATCCCCTGTTTTGCCTTCCAAAATCATCCTTGTCAACTCGCTCACTTTTTTCAAGCCCGTGCGGCCGGTGAGATTTTCGGCGATGGCCACATTGATTTTTTCACCCGCAGAACTTAGCTGGTCAAGGAGAGATTCGGCGTCGCGGAAAGAGCCATCGCCAGAGGCGGCCACGATTTCGAGGGCGTCGTCGTCGATTGAAATGTTTTCAGCGGCGACAATAATTTTAAGCTTTTCGAGAATTTTGATTTTGGGGATTTTTTTGAAAACGAAGCGTTGGGCTCGGGAGGTAATGGTGGGCGGGACTTTTTCAAATTCGGTGGTGGCAAGGACAAAAACGGCGTGCGCCGGAGGTTCTTCGAGAGTTTTAAGGAGAGCGTTCCAGGCGGGGCCGGTCAGCATATGGACTTCGTCGATGATGTAAACTTTGGAGCCGCCCTTCGCCGGCGCGGTGCGGACGGCGTCTTTGAGATTTCTGATCTCGTCGATGCCTCGATTTGAGGCGGCGTCGATTTCCACAACATCAAAAGAGAAGCCGGATTCGATTTCTTTGCACGAAACGCATTCGTTGCAAGGCTCTCCTTCTGTGTGAAATTTTTTATCCAACTTTCTTTTTTCACAGTTTAAGAGTTTGGCAATCAAGCGGGCGGTGGAGGTTTTGCCGGTGCCCCGTGGGCCGTAGAAAAGGTAGGCGTGGCCGAGGCGATCGGCTCTCGCGGCATTTCGGATAATTTGAGTGGTGGATTCTTGACCCACCAGCTCATCCATTTTTTGAGGGCGATATTTGCGATAAAAGGCGAGGGACATTTTAATTAGGTGTTAGGTTGTAGGTTTTAGAAAATATAAGTAGAAATGCAGTCGAGATGCAATGGAGACAAAATAATGAAGACGCGGAAAATTATTCTAATCAAGCTCCAATTCACAATTACTAATATAGTTTAAATTTGGGGAATTGGCTAATGCCTATTGCCTTAGGTCAGTCTTTTACGCTACAATAGTCGGCAACACTCACCGTTTTATAAGGAGGGGTCAGCGATGGGTAATTCAAAAAACGCAGTGGAAGGACGAGAGGTGTTACAAGGAATCCTGGAGAAGATTGCAATTGCTTTCGTGATTGCCAAGCTAGGTTTTATCTTCTGCTTAGTGGTTGGAGCGATCCTTTACTCCTTTCATGCTTGAATTTGGGAATGGAAGTGTTTCAGACAATTGCCCCAAAACGACGGGGCTTTTTGTTTGCTTTTTACTATGTCATAATGGGCTTAAAGTTGATGCCGGCCGGGAGATTTTTTATTTACGCGATGGTTTTGGGATTAGCCCTGTTTGGGGGCTGGTTTCTTTTTGGGCGGGGCGGGGAGGTGGTGATTTATGGAGAAAATAGTCCGGCAGTTTCCAATCAAAGTTCAAGCGAGACTTTGGTGAAGGCGGGCGAATTACCGTCAGATTTCAGGGAAAAAGAGCCCGAGCCGGAGAAGAAGCCGAATCAAGACATTGAGTTTCAGCCACAACTTAGCGCGCGGCCGGAGATTGTAAGGGCGATTTACGCTACCGGTTGGTCGGCGGGGTCTCGAAGTAAGGCAGACTCACTGATTAAACTAATAGATGAGACGGAGTTAAACGCGATTGTGGTGGACGTGAAGGACTATTCAGGTTTTATTTCGTACAGGATAAGCAGTCCTATCTTTGAGGACTCGGGAGCGCTTGGAGAATTAAGGATTATCAAGCCTAACGAGCTTATCAAAAAGTTTCACGATAAAGAAATTTATGTGATTGCCCGGATTTCGGTTTTTCAAGATCCGATCCTCGCCCAAGCTCATCCGGAGTGGGCGATTCATTCAAGTAGTACCGAGAAGCTCTGGCGGGATAGAAAGGGGCTGGCATGGATGGATCCGGCATCTCGAGAAGTTTGGAATTACAACCTTGAAATCGCAAAAGACGCGTTGGCTCGCGGATTTGATGAGGTGAATTTTGATTATATCCGTTTTCCGTCGGATGGAAACTTGGAGGACACGGTCTATCCTTTTTGGGATGACATTGCGCCGCGGTCGCTGGTAATGGAAAATTTTTTTCGGTTTCTCCGCGAAAATTTAAAGGGCGAGGTGATTTCGGCGGATTTATTCGGGCTGGTCACAATCGCGAGTGATGACTTGGGAATTGGGCAGATTATTGAAAAAGCTTTCCCGTACTTTGACTATATTGCCCCGATGACGTATCCATCCCATTACGCTTCGGGTGTGCTGGGTTATAAAAATCCAGCCGAAAACCCATATGAAATCGTGAAAGAGTCTATTGAGTTAGCCGCCCAAAGACTGGTAAAATATAAGAGCCGACTTGAGACTTCGACTGTGTCGGACGCTGAAGATAAAAAATCGGCGGCCAAGATCAGGCCGTGGCTTCAGGATTTTGATTTAGGGGCGGATTATGACGCCGCCAAAGTAAGGGCGCAGATTGACGCCAGCGAGCAGGCGGGCGGGGTGGGCTGGATGCTTTGGGACCCTCGAAATATTTATACTCGAGAGGCATTACATGCCGATTGAAACTTGGAGCGTGAAACATGAAACGTAAGATCGAAGAAAGAACATGGTGAGGAAAATTTTTAACAGTCCGATACCTTCGTGGGTGGTAATGGTTCTTGTGGCCATTCTCATTGTTGGAGTGGGTATTTTTTTGAATCAGTTTGGAAAAATCACTTACAATTACGATTTAGTTTTTGGCGATTCTTTTGGAGGGAAAGAGGAATTCGAATATGGTTCCTGGCCGGCGCTTCAGAACGCGGAGTTTTTTAAAACCGTCAAGGATAAATTTATTGATGAAAATGCCGATTTTATCGAAGGGGATCTTTCGACGATGCGATTAAAAGTTTACAAAAAAGGAATAGTGGTCGGTGATTTTGAGATTCTTTCAAAGGGTAGGGAGGGTTCGTGGTGGGAGACGCCGGCGGGAGTTTACCGGATTCAGACGAAAGAAGAGAGTCATTTTTCATCATTCGGCCGAGTTTACATGCCCTACTCGATGGCTTTTCAAGGTAATTTTTTTATTCACGGATGGCCGTATTATCCAGGAGGGGAGCCGGTGGCGGAGGGGTATTCAGGCGGGTGTATTCGATTGGCCGATAAGGACGTGAAGCAGGTTTACGCGCTCGTTGAAATTGGGACGCCTGTCTTGGTTTTTGAGAAGGATTTTATTAAGGATGACTTTACTTATGATTTTGAAATACCGGATGTAACGGCGGAAGCGTATTTGGCGGCGGACTTGAGAAATAATTTTGTTTTCCTTGAAAAAAATTCCTCAAAAAAAATGTCGATTGCCTCACTCACAAAATTGATGACGGCGGTGATCTCAACGGAGTATATTAATCTTGATCAAAAAGTAGTCATCGATTATTCGATGAAGGCAACCACTTCTTTACCAAGACTGAAAACAGGCCAAGAAATCTCCGCCTATAATTTACTTTTCCCTTTATTAGAGGAGTCTTCAAATGAAGCGGCTGTCGCGCTTTCTTTCTTTTTGGGGCGAGTGAGGTTTGTGGAGTTAATGAATTTGAAATCGGGTTCGCTTGGAATGGCGAATACTCATTTTTCCGATTCAAGCGGAGCGCACGAGGATAACATTTCAACCGCCGCCGATTTGTTCGCGCTCTCCAAGTATCTTTACAATAACCGGAGTTTTATTTTGAAATTGAGCGCCGGAGAGCTCGAGTGGTCGGCATACGGAGCGTCCACCTTCCAAGACTTGAAGAATTTGAATGTTTTTGACGGAGATCCAGATTTTGTGGGCGGGAAGGTGGGAATGAGCACGGCCGCGAAGCAGACTATCCTTTCAATTTTTGATTTGAATTTAAGAAGCGGAGAGAGGCCGGTCACGATTGTGGTTTTGGGTTCGGAGGACAATGCCGGCGACGCGCGGAGAATTTTGGATTACGTAAAAAAATACTATTAAATCCATGGAAGCGGGATATGAACTACGGTTAGAAAATTTTACCGGGCCACTTGAAAAGCTTTTAGAGTTGATTGAAGAAAAACAACTTGAGATTACCCAGGTGAGTTTGGCGGCGGTGACGGAAGATTTTTTGAAATATATTTCGAGTTTGCAAAGAGTGGAGTTTCCGCTCCTCGCCGATTTTATCGCGGTCGCGAGCCGACTAGTGCTTCTGAAATCGAAATCGCTTTTGCCGGGACTTGAGCTCTCCGAAGAGGACGAAGAGGGGATTAAAGATTTGGAGAATCGGCTTAAACTTTATAACGAACTAAAACCAGCGACGAAGATAATCGCCAGGCTTTGGCGGGAGAGAAACTGGGAGTTGTCTCGACCATATTTTTTTGAAGGGACGATTGGAAAATCATCGGGAGCGAACTATTTTTCCGCCTACGATTTTTTTTACCCGGGTGTAAATCTGGATCTTCAAACAATTTTGAAAGCAATGAGGCAAGTGGCGGAGAGCTTTGAGGGGGTGAAGGTGGAGACGGCAACCATTAAAGAAAGGGTGATATCACTCGAAGATAAAATTAAGGAAGTCGTTAGCTGGATTGAAAGCAAGGTGAGCGACAGTTTCAGTAATCTTTCAAACGCGAAAACCAAATCTGAAGTTATCGTGATTTTTCTCGCTATCCTTCATTTGGCCAGAGAACAACTCGTGCACCTTGAACAACAGACTTATTTTTCTGATATAATGATAACAAAAAGATAAATCAGAACACTCTTGAAATCGAGCCTCTTTTTGAGAGGAGAGATACCGCTTTAAAAATATGGATGAAAAAATGATTGATTCAAAAAAATAGCGGAGCTTGAGGCGTTGCTTTTCATACACGGCGAGCCGAGCCCCGAACCGTATATCACTTGTTATATTCCCCGAAGGGAAATTTCAGAGTTCGGGCTGGGACATTATAAATTACTTCTAATCAATTTAGCAACTTCGACTAGTTCCTGTTCTGGAGAGTCAGGGCGTTCGCCTGGCCTATAAAGAAACCTTCTCGGCTCATATTCAAAAATGCCTGGATCACCTTTTTTTCTTGGAAGCATGTGTAAGTGTAAATGGTTCACATTTTGTCCAGCAATTTTGCCTTCGTTCCAAGCGTAATTAAAACCTTCGGAATCAAATACCTTTACCATTGCCTGTTTTAACTCTTTCTGCAAAAGCAAAATTGCGTGAAGTTCATCATTGGTTAAATCATCTATTTTTGAAACATGTCTCTTGGGACAAATCAAAGTGTGTCCTGGAACGATAGGCATGTTTGATGGAAAGGCGAACGCTCGCTCATTTTCAGCGATTAACCTGCTCTTTATTTTGGGATCATTGATGTCGAAGTATTCCATAGAATTAGTAAATTGATGTCAGTATATAAAACACTTGCCCCAGCCCGAATTGAATATAACGTTTGCGATTTAACGAAGTCGGCGAAGCCGATTTGGGCGTAGCGAACCGCAGGCGAGCGAAACCGCTAAATCGCTGTTATGCTCTTTGAACGAAGTGAAGACGAAATTTTAGCGCAACGATGCCGAAGGCAAGAATTTCGAGTTCAGAAAAAATGTTATTATGGGCTATTTTTTATCTTATAGATAGAGTAGATTACAAACATCAAACCAACCCCAATCTGAAGATAGTAATTGAAATTGCTTCCTTCCAAAAAAACCAATACTAAATTAATTATTGCCATAAGAATTCCAAGAATTAGAAATAAATACCACAGTTTATTTTTAAGGTTTGCAATCGAAACGCGATACTTAAAACCTATTATTGCACTTATTGTCATAATAGGAACAACGATTGCAAAACCAATTAAAATGGCACTTGGAATTCTACCATATTGTAAGTATGTAAATATTAAAGTAAAGATGATTGAACCTGCTAAGATTATTAGAAATCTTTTTATCGCTGTTTTTTTTGGTGAGATTTTGGGGTTGGTTTGTATCCATTTAATGTATTAATATAAATCTATTATAAAAAACTATCTATTACAAACTGTGTTGAGCATTTTTTCTGAATTGAGCATAACGTATCCGAATATGAGAAGTTTTTTGCCCGTCTCCCTAATTATAAATGAAGAAAAGGGCAAAAATTTGGGTAAAAAATGAAAATTAAGTCCATGACCCACAAAAGAGAATTTCTTTTTTTTCCTCATATTCGGTGTTGTGCGATGTTTCGTTCGCCCTTAATCTAAGCCCTTTTCAATTTTAAAAAATTTTTGCCACCTTGACATGGAGTTGATTTTCTGCTATTCTGATCATGATGCTAATTTAGAGCATTAATTTCCGTTTAAATTAGTGAAAATAGCTCCTTGATAAGAGAGAGAAAAGAAACGGTTAATTCTCCTTTCATACTCTGTGAGTAGCACATTGGACATCTAATATAGGTATCTAATGCGCTACTCATTATAAGTGGATGAGATCAAACAAATCCCAAACCGAAACAAAAGGAGAATTCAATGGAAAAGCCCAAGTTGAAGACGATGCTCGAAAAGGCCCTCGGTGTCGAGGATCCGTACCTAAGAGGCTGGCGATGTGCTGAGGTAATCGTTAGTCTTGGCCCTGTCGAAGAACTCGAAATGGCATGGGCCATCATTAACGCCGACGACAACCTGAGTGAGAAGGCCTCCAAGGACAGGCTTGACGAGATCAAGTACGAGATTGAACTGCGGCAGAAGTGGGTGTCTGAACTGCCCTCGGTCGATCAGTCCCTCGCTCGCTATCCTCGGGTGGCAGAACGAGCAAAGGGCGTCGGCTACAAGGTCGCTCTGCTGGCGTTCAGTGATTTCTGCTCGTGCGATGTGAGCTACGTCTGCATGGTTCTCGAAGAAGTGATTGCGGAGTTTGAGTCGGGAGCCAATAATGTGGAGCGTCGTTGCGGTAGATATGGCGACGGTCAGTGGCCACGCAACCATTACCCGTCGGTTCTAGCAGCCATGGCGATGTTCACGCAACGTCCCTGCTGGATCCTTCGCCATCTCTTCCTGTCCGAAGTTAGCAGCTCTGGTTTGCGTGACTTCGACACGGTCGTGTTCGAGCGAAAGTAAACAGAGCTCCAGCTACGTCTCCCGCCGTTTCAAACAACGCGTCATGTCTTCGGACCTCTGGCGCGTTTTTTTAAAATTGAAAAAGGAGGCGAAATTTGGGTGAAAGAAAAAGTGCAACCTTTGAAAATTATTAACGCACTT
>Ga0066639_10005278_pt1 | contig 10889 bp, 11 predicted proteins | sample CryGeyCG2114_010_2_FD_59504 | JGI IMG/M metagenome (GOLD analysis project Ga0066639, IMG submission 59504) | Groundwater microbial communities from aquifer - Crystal Geyser CG10_big_fil_rev_8/21/14_0.10 | ecosystem: Environmental > Aquatic > Deep subsurface > Groundwater | place: USA: Utah... | reverse complement strand
AATTGTTTATTATCTGATCGAAGATTTAAGTATGCTGGATTTGATTCAAAACTTTCAGGAAAAAACAACGAGCGATAAATTTGTAAAAGAAAACGACTGTAAATTCTTAGCAAGCGCAGGTTTTTACACTGAGGACTCAAAACCTATTGGCTACTTCGTTACCAACGGGACAGAGGTTTCAGAATTTAAGAGTAATTCGCTTTTGAATGGTGTTTTGTCTATTAATTATTTCGACACGCCGAGAATTACTCGTGATGTGCCAAAGGACGCGCTTCGCATCGCCATTCAAACAGGCCCAGTATTAGTTGAAAATGGCAGTAAATTAGATTTATCAATGACACGTGATCAGAATGCAAGAAGAGTTGTGGCTTTGGTTACTGGTTCGAATGAATTATATTTTGTGGTCGTATATGATTCGCAATCATTATACATGGGGCCTGAGCTGGTAGAAATGAAACCTGTTTTGTCTGAATTTGAAAAAAGTACAGGGATAATAATTGCGGATGCAATTAATTTGGATGGAGGAACTGCGTCGGCTTTTTACATAAGCGGTGAGAACTCTGCAAATCAAAAAGCCTTTGGACTTTCAGAGCTCTCACCTGTCGGATCTTTCTTTTGCTCTAGGTAGAGCCTTTTATTATATGAACCTCAAAAAATTTCCAGCAGCGCTTGGTGCTTGGGTTTCGGTTTATTTTGAGGTGTTTTAAGAAGATGCCTTGTTCTTCAAGTCTGACTGTCATACTGGGAATTGCATTAACTGCCTTTTTGCCTTTATATCTGCTTACTGACCCATTGAGCAAATCAGTGTTGGATTTAATTATTAAAATGTCGTTATCCACACCCTCAAGAATTGACAACAACCCCACTTGAGTTGTTTCTATTTCTGACATCTTCCCCTCCGTCTTTGTATGTGCCTTAAACAAAGTATAACTCCTTGCAAAGTTTAGTCAATTAAATATAATCCTACATAGCACATTGGAAGTATTGAAAGGTGTATAGAAATGCATTTCCACGAAGGAAGACTTGAGGTTATTACCGGAGAGATGTTTGCAGGCAAAACCGAAGAGCTTTTAAAAAGACTTAAGCATGCAGTGCTCGCCAAGCAGGACGTACGAGTTTTTAAATCATCTGTTGACAATCGTTATGGAATTGACAAAGTTGTTAGTCATAATGGAACAAGTATTAAGGCAGTTGCTGTGAAGGAGTCACAAGATATTGCAAAATTAGCCGGTCCGGCAACGGTCATCGGAATTGATGAAGCGCAGTTTTTCGATGACGACCAGATTGTGAGAGTAGTTGATTCCTTAGTTGTGCAAGGTAAAAGAGTTATAGTTGCTGGCCTTGATAATGATTTTCGAGGAATGCCATTTGGTTCAATGCCTGAGCTTTTGTGTATGGCAACTGAGGTAACTAAGCTACATGCGATTTGTGTCGTTTGTGGTGAAAATGCTTGCCGAACTCAACGTTTGGTTAATGGTGAGCCAGCACATTACGATGATCCGATAATAGTTGTTGGTGCAAGTGAAAAGTATGAAGCTCGTTGCATTACGCATCATGTAGTGCCACGAAAGTGATTTTTGTTAGCCGATCTGAATGAAAATTTGGATCGGCTAAATTACTAGTGATACATTCGTTCGTTTGCTACTATTGTTTCATCTCCATGGCCAGGATAAATCACGGTTTGCTCTGGCAAATCTAATATCTTTTTGATTGATTTACTAAGATCAACCGGATTGGCATATGACAAATCAGTTCTTCCCACCCCTCCACCTGAAAATATTAAATCACCAACAAAAATTTTGTCATCCTGCTCTGAATACAAACAAATACTACCAGGTGTGTGGCCAGGTGTATGTAAAATCTGCATCGTCATATTTCTTAGAAGCAATTTAGTCCCCTCTTTAATGTATTGAATTTTCATAGGAGGCGGTCCGGCATCTACTTTAGTGAAATGAAGTGCAGTATCGCGTTGCCTATCGAGCAGAAATTGATCTTTTTCATGAATCAAAAATGGAATATTAAATGCAAGTTGTAGTTCAAGAGCCGCCAGTACGTGATCAAAATGTCCGTGTGTTGCTACTATTTGGCTCGGGTTCAGCCCTAGATCGTTGATTCTCCTGATTATAAAATCTGCATCATCTCCAGGGTCGATTATTACACAGTCCTCCTCACCTGTTTGCCAAACAATGTAACAATTAGATTGAAGCTGTCCTACTGGCAGTTTAACGACTTCCATTAATAAGAATCTATTCGTGGTTTGTAGTAGTGAATTGTGCTTTGTAAACTGAATAAACCAACACTAGCGCTCCTGCTCCGAGAAATAGTAAGTGAGTATTAGTTAGCACTTTGGTTGAAACAATGATTGGTGCTATCAAAAGCCCTACCAAGTTCATTACTTTAATCAAAGGATTAATCGCAGGCCCAGCAGTGTCTTTCAACGGATCTCCAACTGTGTCCCCCACGACTGTGGCTTTGTGTGAGTCTGAACCTTTGCCTCCATACAGGCCTTCTTCGATCATCTTCTTTGCATTATCCCAAGCTCCACCAGTATTAGACATGAACACTGCCAATAGCTGACCAGTTAAAATAGTGCCTGCCAAAAATCCTCCAAGCGCTTCAGCTTTTAGTAAAAATCCAACTAAAATTGGAACAATTATTGCGACCAATGCGGGAGTAATTAAAGCGGCCAAAGCTGCTTTTGTTGTCAAATCTACGACTTTTGCATAATCGGGCTTCTGAGTTCCTTTCATTATTCCAGGCATTTCTCTAAATTGCCTTCTGACTTCATTAATTACAGAGTGTGTGCTATCAGACACCGCTTTGATAGTAAGAGATGAAAACAAAAACGGAACAGCTCCACCAATGAGTAGTCCGACAAAAACCGTTGGGAGGGCAATGTCGATATGAGTTAGGTGTGCATCTGTTAAGTAAGACTCAAACAAGGATACCGCAGCAACAACTGCGGATGCGATAGCAAAACCTTTAGTAGTAGCCTTTGTGGTATTTCCGATTGAATCTAGTTTCGGCAAGATTGATGCGGCTTTTCCTTTCATCCCAGTTAGTTCAGCAATCCCTTGGGCATTGTCTGCAATTGGGCCATAGGAATCCATTGAGACAATTAGTCCGGTCGTAGTTAGCATTCCCATACCTGCAAGTGCAACTCCGTACATGGCGGTTAGTGGATCACTAAACAACAAGAATGAAGCAAGAATTGTTACTCCGATTGCCAAAATTGCCCATACAGTTGAAGAAAAACCAGAAACCAAGCCTGACAAAATGACTGTTGCTGCTCCTGTTTTGGATTGTCTTGCAATGTCTTGCGCTGGTGCATGATCCCCTGTTGCATATTCAGTTAGTACAAAGATCACTACAGAAAGGATTATTCCAATAGTCGTAGCGATAGCTAATCTAGAGTCCCCTGTAATTGTGTTTGCCAACCAGAAAAATCCGACTGTAGAAATCGCGGCTGACAAGCCGAATGATTTTAGAATTGCATTAACTCCGTCTTTGATTTGGGATTTACCTTTAGCACTAACTGTGAATATTCCGATTGTTGAGGTGAATACACCTAATGCCCTAACCGCAAGTGGGAATAGTACACCTGGAAGGCCAAAAGTTGCGGCTCCAAGAATCATTGCGGCAACAAGAGTCACTTCATAAGATTCGAATAAATCTGCGGCCATTCCTGCACAATCTCCCACATTGTCGCCTACCAAATCAGCTATAACTGCCGCATTTCTAGGGTCATCCTCTGGAATATTTTTTTCAACTTTTCCTACCAAATCAGCTCCGACATCTGCAGCTTTAGTGTAAATTCCACCACCAACACGCATGAAAAGGGCTAATAAGCTTCCACCAAAACCGAATCCAAGAAGCACTTCAGTGGCTTTTTCTCCAAAATGCCAGTAAATAAGTGTCGCCCCTAATAGACCCAAACCAACAGTTAACATTCCGGTTGTAGCTCCTGCCTTAAAGGCAATGTCCAATGCAGAGTGGAAGCTGTCTTTTGCACCCTGTGCGACTCTAACGTTTGTTTTGGTAGCAATGTTCATTCCTATTGTCCCAATCAAAGCGGAGAAAAATGCTCCCATTAAAAATGCTCCTGCTCGGCCAAGCGCCAAATCAGGATCTGGTGCTGTGAAATATAGGAATGCTGTAAGAATCACTACAACAGGAGCGATAGAAGTGAATTGTCTTTTAAGATAAGCGTTTGCTCCGTCGTGAATTGCATCGCCTACCTCCTTCATTTTTTTGTCGCCTGCGTCTTTTGATAAAACCAGCCGTGCCAAATAAAAAGCGACACCAATTCCTGCAAGTGCAGAAATCAAAATTACTGTTAAAAATGTATTAGTATTCATTAGATCAAAATCGACTCGTAAAGCCGAGTCTACGGGTATTATAAAAAATGAAGTAAAAAAAAGCAAGCCAGGAGTTTTTGTGTGAATTTCTCCACCTCCTGGCTATTACATGTTACGCTGCTTCGCGTTTACCCAACAGGATGACAACGTTAGAATATCTGTTCTTGGCAACTGGCTTGAAACCTTGCCTTTCTATGTACTTAATATACTCAGTTTCATCTGAGTCACAGATCTGTACAACAGATTTTTCCGGATCGAAAACTGTCATCACACTCCAACCGTGTTGGAGCTTTGAGAAACGGACATCAAGACCAAGCCTGCGGAGCGAATTACTCATTTGTGTCACCAACTTTGTGAAAGGCTGACCGGGTCCATACTTAACGTTGATGAAAAAGTAACGCTTCGTGAACCGTAGCCTGGCCGCGAGGCGATCAGTGACAAATTCCCGAATGATGTTGGCGGCGAATGTTGTTGAAATAAATATTTCATTCCCCAGGATATCCCAGTTGGGATCCTTGCCTTCGATCGTCGTGTCCAGCTTTTTACATACCGAATAGAATGGCGCTTTGTGAATGTTCAACTTGCCACCATTCCTGATTGCAAATCTTACATATTTATTGCGAAAATCGTACCCAGGCATTAGATAGCTCATGCGAGCTATGATGTCTTTGGGAAAGATGTTCAATTTTTTGGCAACCGGCTTGATAGAAACCCAAGCAGTGCCCCCTTGAATAATCATTTCCACTTCACTTCCCAAGTGCTTCTGAACGTATACACGCGAATTCATTACCAACCTCCGTATAGGCTATTCGAGCTGATATGTGCTTTAGAACTAGAAGAATTATAGTCTAAGATTTAGTAAATTTCAACTATAGGGTAAAAAATAAAGCTGCAATGAAGAAGCTAATTCACTGCAGCTGAATTGTTAATCGGAACATATATATTGTTTTGGACATATTCTTTTAGTCGATCATGACCAACCATAAGAACCGCCCCCGAATCCGTTGTTAGCATGTACATCACTTTTCTTGCGAACGCGCCTTTCTCGGTAATGGTGTAAATATTTCCGTCTAGGTGCTGAAACCTTTGCCCTTTGTCCCAGGTACCAGAAATAGTTGGCACAATAACCTCCTTAATGTGCTAAATGTCTAAAGTTGCGCTTGATGCATGTGTTTGAATATACTTCTTTCTTGGTGGGACTTCATCGCCCATTAAAACTCTAAACATTTTATCTGCAGCTTCAGCATCATTAATTTGAACTTGACGTAGAATTCTGGTTTTGGGGTTCATTGTGGTTTCCCAGAGTTCAGTAGCATTCATTTCCCCCAAACCTTTAAACCTTTGCACAATATATTTGGAGCCATTTAAATTTTTTATATATTCACTAAGCTCTTCGTCGGTGTAAACATATTGGTGCTGTTTGCCATGGATTACCTTATATAAAGGTGGGACTGCAACATATAAATATCCTGCTTTTACAATTTCTGTTAAGTGTCTGAAAAAGAAAGTCAGATAAAGGCTTTTAATATGTTCTCCATCCACATCAGCATCAGCCATAATTATTATTCTGTGATAACGAAGTTTACTAAGATTAAAGCTGTCCCCTATCCCAGTACCAACGGCTATAACCAACATTTTGAATTTGTCTGATTTAACAATCTGATCAAGTCTTGCACGCTCGGTGTTTAATACTTTTCCAAATAAAGGCAAAATCGCCTGGAATTTTCTATCACGTCCGTTTTTAGCACTACCACCAGCAGAGTCTCCCTCAACTATGTATAGTTCAGAGATTGAGGCATCGGATGATTGACAATCAGCAAGCTTTCCAGGTAGACCTGATCCGTCTAGTGCACCTTTTCGAAGGACCGCATCTTTAGCGGCACGAGCAGCTAATCTGGCTCTTGCTGCTAACATAACCTTTTCTATAATCTTTTTGGCCTCGCTCGGGTTTTCTTCAAAGAACATGTCAAGCCCTTCTTTTACGGCGGACTGCACAAATCCCTGAATCTCGGGATTATTAAGTTTGGCTTTTGTTTGAGATTCAAATTGCAAGCTTTCTGAAGGCATTTTTACGTAGATCACAGCATTTAGGCCTTCCTTCAAGTCATCGCCGGTGAGTATGGCTTTACTGTTTCCATTTCCGTTTTGCATTTTTTTGAGGTAATCACCGACCGACCTTGTCAATGCTATTCGAAAACCCGTAACATGCGTTCCCCCATCTGTGGTATTTATCCCATTAACGAAGCCTTTTACGTTCTCAGAATAAGTATCTGTATATTGAATCGCCACCCCGACACTTACTGGATCTTCTTCTTTTTGAACATAAATAACATCTGAAATTAATTCTTTCCCTCGGTTGCTGTGCGCAACCATGGTTTTAATTCCACCTTCAAAGTAGTAATTGTCTTCTTCTTGATTACGCTCATCATAAAAATTAAAACTTAATCCTCCGACCAAATATGCACGATCTTTCAATAAGTTTTTGACTTTATTATCTTCAAAAACCAAGTCTTTAAAAATTTCATCATCTGGAATGAATTTTGTCAGGGTTCCTGTTTGGTTACTATTTAGCTTAATCCCCCATTCTTTTGGGAACCACGCATCAAGTTGATCTTGTGTTGCTTCGGTTACTTTTTTCTTTGGTTTTCCTCTGGTATATTCTTGGAAATAAGCCTTATTATCGCGCAAAACAACAACAAGCATGTAGCTTGATAATGCATTAACAACTGAAGATCCAACTCCGTGAAGTCCACCTGAAATTTTGTAAGCACCACCGCCAAATTTTCCTCCAGCATGAAGCTTGGTCATGGTCAATTCCAGCGCACTTACTCCTGAAGAATGAATATCTACTGGAATTCCACGCCCGTTATCACGGATGTACGCGGAATTGTCAGTTCCTATACGGACCCACACTCCTGTCGCAATCCCGGCCAGTGATTCGTCTACAGAATTATCAACAATTTCTCTTAAACATTCATGAAGCCCTCTAGAATCGGTTGATCCGATGTACATTCCAGGTCGTTTTCGAACGGGCTCCAATCCTTCGAGAACTTGAATTTGACTAGCTGTATAATCGTTATCTGCCATAATAAAGGGGTAATTCTAGCTCAATTTTACCACAAAGCTAGCAAGTTGTAAGTTTACATTACCATTTGCCTTTAGTCGAGAGAGTGTTTTTGTCGCCTCTTCTAAGTAATTGTGTGAATCTGGATTATTTTGTAAATTTGCGTGTCCGCCATATATTAAATCGCTCACAAAATTAATTGCGTCGTCTCTTGAAGTAATTTTCGACACAGAAAGTAATTTGTTTGCTGTATCTTGCTCATAAAATTCATTGAATAGTATGATCTGCTCCTCAGTTGCTTTTTTGTTGTTTTTTAATCTGACAACTTCGCATCGGGATAAAATTGTTGTGAGAATATTTTTTTCACTGCTTGCCGTTAATATAAAGATTAAATTTTTTTGGGGTTCTTCTATTAATTTTAATAGCGCGTTTTGAGATTCGGTTGTAGCTTTATCAAAATTTTCTAACAGTAAAGCAGTTTTATCTTTTATTGATAATTTAGTGAATTGAAGTAGCTCTCTGACGTCTCCTATTTTTTGAATTGGATTATTAAGAATTTTTGCTTTCTCATTCTCTGCGATCTTATCTGCTTTTTCTAACGCTGATTTTTCTTCGCCGATTATTAAATACGCGTGCATTTTTTGGGATTGAAACTTTGATCTAATGAAGTGTCAAATTTCTCTTTGGAAATACCTGAACAGCTGACCAAATCAATGTGAATCATATTCTTTTCTGGCCATGTGTGGATTGCTAAATGTGATTCTGACAAAATATAAATAATAGTTTCTCCAACCGGCTTAAATAAATGATTAACACGCTTCACAACATGTAAATCTAGCCTGTTAATAAATGTATTGATACATTTCTCTAAGTTGTCGAGATTATCAATAGTAATTAATGCTGAGTAGTGATTAATTATTGGTGTAGATTGGCTTGTCATAATCTTCTTTGATAAGGCTTTTTGTTTTTGGCGTGATATCGAGTATATAAATAGTGCTTGCGCTCCCAATAGAAACGGCCCCATCATAGCGATTGAATTTATCTATGACGCGCCTGATCATCATTCCACTATCTGTGATTATCTTCTGAATTTCTAAAAATCTTTCTCGAGCTTTGTCGCTATTGCCGTAACAAATATATATTCTCGCAGCATTGTTTGATTTATCCAAGGCATCAATCGCGCGTGACAAAAAAAGATTAAACCCTTCAGGTATATAAGGAGGATCAGTGAAAACAACGTCAAACTTTCCAATTAAATTGTGAGGTTTTCTTGCATCATATTTTTGAGTTTTTATATTTAGATTCATCTCGTCAGACAATCTGCCAATTTTTTTGAGAATTTTTTTATCAATATCCAAAACCATTATTTCGTTTGCGCTTTGCAGCATTGCAACTGCAACAGAAGTCATGTCATCATCCCCCAGAAACAAAATTTTCTTATCTCTAATATCTGCTTCTTTATCTAATAATCTCACTCGCTTATTGATAGTTTTATTCGTAGCAATAAATTGATCATAGTTTCTTTTTGGTGGAAGTCTTTTAATTTTAAATAACTGCTGTACTTCTTTTGCCTTATCACTCTTTAGTTCTGTGAAATTAGAAGCTGGCATTAAATAATCTTCAAACTCTTTTTTTATTTGATTTAGGGCATTTTTAGCAATGCCAGTTTTTTTGAGTAAAATATTATTATCAATTTTTGGATTATTATTTAAGTTCTCAAAAATCTCCAAGATATTTTTAACAGGCACACCAACTTTTTTCGAAACTTCTACAATTTTTTTATACATGAAGCCTATTTTACCACTGGATTGGTGGAAAGCTTAATAATTACGTCAAAGTCGTCATTTTCAGAAGATTTGTTTCTTTTTTCAAAACCACATTTGTTGCAGCTGTGAATTATAATGTACTCGCTGTTTTTGATTTCGACCCCAATCGGCTCCATCATTCCATGACAGCTTGATTTTCTATCTCCAGGATTAATATCAACATGCTTACTCCAAAGACATTTTGGGCAATGATTGGTGTATCCAGTTCCTTCTACTTTGAATCCACAGTTCTCGCATTCAAAATTTTCTACGTTTTTTTGGAATTTTTTAGCGGACATTTACTGCGGCAACACTTCTTTCCAAGAGAGAATGTTTGGAATAAGGTCGGGTGGGTAGTTAAGAAATGCTTCTGGTGCAAATTCAAAGTATTCACTTGGGCCGTAGAGATTTTGAAATGGATTGACTAAGCCTCTGTTTCGTTCCATCTGAATTTCACCAAGTGCCACAACTGCTCCTTTGACATGAAGCTCTGCAACGTCAGTCCCCGTGTTAAAGTTGCCATCTGTGAAGAATATCCCCTCAATTGCAGGTGTGCCAATTGGAGTGGTCACCGATGGTGAGACGTAGATGTTTCCACTGACAAATACGAGGAACAATGAGTCTAGGGTGTCTGCTCCGACAAGTCTGTTTTGGATGTAAAGATCTCCATCAACAAATATGACTACTTTTCTTCCTGATGGCATGACAACTGGAGTAAGTATGTCAAGGTCACCATTTCTTTTGAACCAAGTATATCCACCTGAGTCCGTTGTCCCTCCGCTTTGAACTTCAACGGCTGGTATTACACCAGGAAGATCATTCACAGTTACATCATCTGGTATTTTGTCTTCAAAATATTTGTAATCGTAAATTGCTGCAGAGAAAGAAGTATTTGCATTCCAATCGGTTGAAGATACATGTCCATTCGTTCCCGTTCCCGACCCGTCAACCACATCAATGTTGTTGGCATAAGTAGCAATACCAGGATAACCTCCAGGCCCATCAAGAATGAGTTTGTCTTCACAAGCTACAGTCTCTGATCCAACCACTATTCCTGCGCTACAATTTGGCATTTGAGATTTAAGATCTCCATTGGTAGTTACGTTTCCACCAATGATTTGGTACCAAGGCTCTGGGAATTTTGACTGCACCCATTTTGTTGCAGTATCACAGGTATAGCTTTCACACTCATAGACATACCCGTGCCAACCGCAACACTTCCCTCTTTGGTCATATGCGTTTGCATACACCCTCAACCAATGAGATTTGGTGGTTGGTCTTAAGGGTTCAACGGTTGCGCGAGCGTTGTGTGTTGTGTATACAGTGTACTCATCGTGTGGAGCTTCAACATATTTGATCACAAAATAATTTTCGGTATCAAATCGGTATTTATACACACTCTGATCATGTGCCTTGTCATCCCAATCAACAATTTGTGCCAGAGATGGGTAGGTTAACCCAACATACATAAGACTGGGAACTCCTGTCCAATCTATACTACAGTCCCATTCTCCACATTCATCACCACTGCCACCTCCGCCTCCTCCACCACCAGAAACTGGGACACAACACAAAGGCTGGCCATCACTACAAGAATAACTGGTATCAGCCAAACCAAATTCACCACAATTGGCACCTGTCATACAAACTCCACCATTGTCC
>Ga0066639_10005277_pt1 | contig 10889 bp, 12 predicted proteins | sample CryGeyCG2114_010_2_FD_59504 | JGI IMG/M metagenome (GOLD analysis project Ga0066639, IMG submission 59504) | Groundwater microbial communities from aquifer - Crystal Geyser CG10_big_fil_rev_8/21/14_0.10 | ecosystem: Environmental > Aquatic > Deep subsurface > Groundwater | place: USA: Utah... | reverse complement strand
TAATGAAGCAGGCTGCAGATTTGAAAATTTCCAAGAATGTTATTTTTGCAGGATTTTTAAGGGGCATCGACCTCTCAAGAGTTTATAGGGCTGCTGATTTGTTTGTCATGCCATCAGTTTCCGAACCCTTTGGTTTAACTCCGTTAGAATCGCAATTACATGGCACTCCGGTCCTTTTATCCAAGCAATCAGGAGTGTCAGAACTTTTAAATCATGTTTTAAAAGTAGATTTTTGGGATACAGAAGAAATGGCGGATAAAATACTGTCTGTGGTCAATCATAATTCTTTAAAAAACACACTTCGAATGAATGGCTCAAGAGAAGCTCTTACTTGTGATTGGGATAAAGCAGCTGACAAATGTATTAATATTTATCAACACCTAATATGAGCGCAATTTGCTTTTATTTTCAAGTTCATCAACCATTAAGAATTAAAAAGTATCGCCATTTTGATATTGGGCAAGATGGTAAATATTTTAATGACAAGAGCGATACTGATTTAAATAATAAAAATATCCTAAACAAAGTGGCACGCAAGAGCTATTTGCCTGCGAATGAAATATTTTTAGAACTTCTCAATAAATATCCGGATTTCAAAATCAGTTATTCTATTTCTGGAATCACACTAGAGCAGTTTGAAAAATATTCTCCTGAAACACTTGAATCCTTTAAGCGGCTAATAGGCACTGGTCGTGTTGAGATTCTAGGAGAGACTTATTATCATTCGCTTGCATTCTTTTATTCGCTTCCTGAATTTGAAAAACAAGTCCGTCTTCATAAACAGAAGGTTAAAGATATTTTTGGGGTTAATCCTAAAATATTTCGAAATACTGAACTTGCTTATACAAATGATTTGGGGCTGTGGGCCGACAAAAAAGGGTACAACGGAATATTAACTGAAGGTTGGGATTATGTTTTGGGCTGGAGGAGTCCTAACTTTGTTTACAGACCCAGAGGGTCTGCAAAAATAAAACTTCTTCTTAAAAATTACAAGTTAAGTGATGATGTGGCATTTCGTTTTTCTGAGCGAACATGGTCCGGCTGGCCATTAACTGCGGAAAAATTTGCTCATTGGGTTGGGGCCACAAATGGAAATGCAGACACGATAAATCTCTTTATGGATTATGAAACCTTTGGGGAGCATCAATGGGAAGCGGATGGAATATTTGAGTTTTTGCGCTCTCTCCCAGGCGAGCTCATGAAACACCCAGATAATTACTTTTTGACACCCTCGGAAGTCGTTAAAAAATTCCCTGTTCGTGATGAGTTGGATGTGCAGCATGTTTTGACTTGGGCTGACACAGAGCGCGACCTGTCTGCTTGGAATGGCAACGAGATGCAAACTGATGCTCTCAATCAGGTTTATGCATTAGAACATAAGATTATGAAAAGTAAGAATGATAAGTTAATAAGTAAATGGAGAAAATTAACAACATCAGACCATTTTTATTATATGTGTACAAAATGGTTTAATGATGGAGATGTGCATGCGTATTTTAATCCATATGATTCACCGTACGATAGTTTTAGATATTTTATGAATGTTCTCAAAGATATTGAGCTTCGCCTAGATTCTAATTTTATTGCAAGTAAAAAAAATGCCTAAATCCTTAAGCCTCGGCAATGGAAGTGTTTTGGTCTTAATAGACGAAAATGCTCAAATAAAAGACTTTTATTATGACTATGTTGGTTTGGAAAACCAAATGGAAGGCGGAGTAAATAAAGTAGGTGTATGGGTTGATGGGAATTACAGCTGGTTTGATTCGGGTGAATGGGAATTTGAAATTGACTACAAAAAAGAAACGATGTCAGGATTTACCTTGGCTAAAAACCAACGCCTTGAGATAGAGCTTAGTATTACCGATACGGTTTATAACGAAAAAAATATTTTTATGAGAAAAGTATTGGTAAAAAATATGGCCAATAGAAAACGCGACATAAAAGTGTATTTGAATCACCAATTTTGCATGTACAGCATGAAGCGTGGAGACACCGTCTATTTTGATCCGGAAGACTCAACGATTGTTCATTACAAAGGGCGACGTGTTGCGCTTGTTGGTGGGAATCTGGGCGGAAGAAGTTTTGATGATTATACTGTTGGGCTAATTGGAATCGAAGGGAAGGCTGGGACTTGGAAAGATGCTGAGGATGGGTTGCTTTCAAAGAACTCTGTTGAGCATGGAAGAGTAGATTCGACTGTCTCGTTCGAAGAGACGGTTGACGCCAACCGGGATTTCGTTTTTACGACCTGGATTGTGATGGGAAAGACTTTTCAGGAAGCCAAAGATCTTCATCGCTATGTGATTAAAAGAACGCCCGATTATCTAATGGAAACGACTGAAGATTATTGGAATGCATGGGTGAATAAAAGTGAAATTGATTTTGGCGATCTTGAACCACGAATCGTTGAAGAATTTAAAAAGTCGTTACTAGTTTTACGAACTCACCTTGACAATACAGGAGCGATTATAGCGTCGGGGGACTCGGATTTATTAAAAGCTGGAAGGGATGCTTATGCATATATTTGGCCGAGAGATGCTGCTTATGTGGTTTTGGCACTAGACCGTGCAGGATTTCATGATTCTACAAAAAGATTTTTCGCTTTTGCAAACGATGTAATAACGGCTGAGGGATTTTTCTTTCATAAGTACCGATGCGATAGAAGCTGGGGAAGCTCTTGGCATCCATGGATAAAAGATGGAGTTCGTCAGCTTCCGATTCAAGAAGATGAGACGGCCTTGGTAATTTATGCGTTGTGGGAACATTACAAACTTACAAAAGATTTAGAATTTATCGAGAATATTTATAATAGCTTGATCAAAAGAGCCAGCAATTTCATGTTGGGTTTTAGAAATGAATTGAAATTACCATATTCGACATATGGAATTTGGGAAGAAAAGTTTGGCACTCACACTTTTACATCTTGCGCTGTCTACGCCGCTCTTAAAAGATCTGCGAAATTTGCCGAGCTTTTGGGAAAAGAGAAAGATGAGAAATACTTTTCTCAAGCCGCTGACGAAATAAAAGAGGGAATAATTAATAATCTTTACAATGCGGATGAAAATTATTTTTATAAGCTTATTGATTTAGCGGAGCAAGATGTTTTACACGATAACACTATCGACGCCAGCAGCTTTTACGGAGTGTTTAATTTTGACGTGCTTCCTGTAGATGATGAAAAAGTTTTATCAAGCCTTGAAACTTTTGAAAAAAGATTGAGTTGCCCTGGGGATGTGGGAGGCTTTGCCCGCTATGAGGGGGATAAGTATTTCAGATCATCAGAAAATATACCTGGCAATTCTTGGATTATTACTACGCTTTGGCACGCGCAATATAAAATAAAATCTGCAAAATCCGAGTCTGATTTAAAGGAAACTCTCGGCGCGCTAAATTGGGTCGTTGATCGCGCGACAAAATCTGGAATTTTATCTGAACAAGTCAATCCATATACTGGTGAGCAAATTTCAGCCGCCCCACTGGTTTGGTCTCATGCTGAATATGTGATTACAGTGATTCTATATTTAGACAAACTTAACGACCTAAAGAAGAAATGAAATATTTATTATTTGATATAGGGGCTTCTAGGACAAGGCTCGCCATAAGTGAAGACGGCGTAACACTTGGTGAGCCAGTGATTTTTAATACTCCTCAGAGCTTTGAAGAGGGAATTAATGCAATCTCTGAAAAGGCTAAACAGTTTGGTGGTGGTTTTGGGATTGCTGCGGGTGGAATTGCGGGCCCAATTAATCGCGATAAAACAATAATTAATAAGGCTCCCAATCTACCGAATTGGTGTGATAAGCCACTAAAAGAATCGCTTTCAGAAGTTCTTGAAACAGAAGTTTATTTAGAAAATGATACAGCGCTTGTCGGTCTGGGAGAAGCTGTTGCGGGTGCTGGTAAGAGTAATTCAGTTGTGGCATACGTAACCGTAAGCACTGGCATTAACGGTGTAAAAATAGTTGACAATAAGATAGATAAGAACTATTTAGGTTATGAAATTGGAAAACAAATAATTGATTTTGATGAATCGACGATTAAAGGAAATTGGGAGGATGCAATTTCGGGAGCAAATCTAGAAAATAAATATTCCAAAAACCCGGATGAAATTGAGGACGAAGAGATTTGGAATGAAGAAGTAAACTTATTAAGTTATGGGCTTTATAATGTAATTTTATTTTGGTCACCAGAAATATTAATTTTAGGCGGAGGGTTAATGAAAAAAATAGATACCCAAAAAGTTGAGGGTAAGATAAAAGAAATATTTACGGTTTTTCCAGTTTTACCTGAAATTAAGAAGTCAGAGTTGGGAGATGTAGGTGGACTTTACGGAGCACTCCATTTTGTGAAATCACTCCAATAATCCCATAGTGTGATATAATATCTTCGTTCTTTTTCAATTCGATCGATTAATTTACGGAGGTGAACTGTGGAAACAACAATTAATTTGTGGAATCCAATAACATTTGTTTGGGATCTATTAATCTGGATTCTGAAGGTCCCTCTCGAGCCAATTGATATTGTGGTTCAAATGGCAGCAGTATGGGCAAATTCTGAGCCCGAGCTGGCTGATTCAAGGTGGAGAATTATTTTGATCGTGTCGTCCGCGCTGAGTGTTATCTCGGTTTTGCCATTTGCAGATTGGTGGGCCGCGATTCTGTTTGTTTTCAGCGTATTGGTGCACGAGTATTTTCACGCGATGAGTTCGAAATATTGGGGAGTTCCTGCCAGGCTGATAACAATATTAATCCTAGGGGCGGCTGCCATAATGGACACGAAGAAGTTTAATAAACTTTCACATATTGCCCAAGCTGGGGTGTTTATATCTGGCCCAATTGGCAGCTTGGCAGTTGGCCTGTTTTTTATGGGTTCAGGGTATGCGGCGTTGTCTATCGGATTCACCGAATTGGCAACTGTTTTTATGCAGTTTGCCAACTTTAATATCATGTTGGTGCTCTTTAACGCGTTCGTGTTTGGAGCACTTGATGGTGGGCGATTATTCAAAGTTGTTTACGCATCGCTGCTTGAGAAAGATGAGAAGTACGTGATGATTCCGATTGCGATTTTGACAGTAATATCATTCTGGGTCATTTTCAAGAACACAAGGAATTTTGAGATACTTCTCTTAATCCCTCTCTTGATAGGGGGATACCTTTTGACAAGTTTCACGGATGATCCAGAAGAGGCGTACTCGCCGAAACGAATGAGTAGGGCTCAGGTGGTACGTGTTGTGGTGATGTATTCGATTGTCGTCATTGTCGCGGCGTTATTGTATCCACATTTGCCAAGTTGGATTTCGCTGCTTCATGCACCTTAATCGTTTGAGTTTTTAGGAATTTATACCCAGTTGAAGTACTTAACTGGGTATTTTTTTGATTTTAAGTATTGACTGGGTTTTGGTTCACCGATATATTGGAGAAGCAAATGGGGGTTACAAATTTAACAGATAAAGATTTTGAAGAGAAGGTTATGAAGTCTGACACTCCAGTCTTTGTGGATTTTTGGGCTCCATGGTGTGGACCCTGCAAAATGGCAGGTCCTGTTATTGATGAGCTTGCTGAGAATTATGATGGCAAAGTTACTTTTTACAAAGTTAATGTTGATGAAAATCAAGAGTCGGCAGGTAAGCATGGCGTAATGTCTATACCGACGACAGTTATTTATAAGGGTGGTAAAGAATTAGACAGACAAATAGGATTTGCAGGAAAAGAACCTTTTGAGAAACTTATCAAGAAAGGTTTAGGAGAGGGAGGTGATTGATTTGGATCCAAATAATACTTCTGGTACACCAGCAACAGGTTCTATGACAACACCGGGAGCTGGAGTAGATACAACTACACCTTCTGCACCAGCAGCAGGTACACCAGCAACACCAAGTATGGGGACAGATACTACCCCAGCTGCAACACCGACCCCTATGGGAGGAGCTGCAACAACACAAGAACCAACAAGTCCAAGCGTACCAGCTTCTAATGAGCCAGCAGTGGGTGCGACGACACCTCCAGTAGGAGGCCCAGTTGGAGCAACTGGTACAGGTGGAACTGGAACACCTGGTTCGACCGTTTAAATTATTTTGAATTATGGCAGAGCAGACTTTTGCTCAAAAACCTAGTGAAGGTGAGCCTTGGGATGTCGTGATAGTTGGTTCTGGGCCGTCGGCCTTGACAGCTGCGATATATACGACTCGAGGGGCAGCATCGACTTTGATAGTTGGTGGTTCCTCTTGGGGTGGTCAATTGATGCTCACAACAACAGTTGATAACTTCCCAGGTTTCCCTGAAGGAGTACAGGGCCCAGATCTCATGAATTTGATGAGAAAACAGGCTGTGCGTTTTGGTGCTGAGTTTTTGGAAAAGGATGTGACTTCTATTGATATTAATAATTCTCCTTATAAAGTGACTGCCGAAAAAGAATATTTGGCCAAAACTGTAATTCTGGCAACAGGTGCAATTACCAGGTGGCTGGGAATACCAGGAGAAGAAAAGCTTCGAGGCCGAGGTGTTAGCTCTTGCGCTCCCTGTGACGCTCCATTTTTTAAGGACAAAAGGGTTGCAGTTGTTGGTGGTGGGGATTCAGCCATGGAAGAAGCTTTGGTTTTGACCAAATATGCCACTGAAGTTAATCTTATACATCGACGCGATTCATTCAAAGCAACGGAAGCGATGCAGCAAAAGGTTAAATCTAACGACAAAATAAAAATCATTTGGGATACTGAAGTCATTGAAATGGTTGGGGACACAAAACTCGAATCCATTAAGTTGAAAACAAAACCGGACAAAGTTTGGGATATGGATATTGATGGAGTTTTTGTGGCGATTGGGCACATGCCTGCAACTGAAATATTTAAAGGTAAGATTGATCTCGATGAAAAGGGGTATATAAAGAAAATGCCAAAAGGGGAGTTTCAAATGACAACCAGCAAAGATAATATATTTGTCGCCGGAGATGTCCACGACATTCATTACAAACAAGCAATCACAGCTGCAGGTTTCGGATGTATGGCTGGAATGGAAGCACTAAAGGTTCTAGACAAGTCTGGACCATCGTGGTAATGTTAAACCTTAGTTATGAAAAAGGATAACTACTTCGAAAAATTAGGCCCAATTTTAATGTTTGTGGTTGTTATTATGGCATTTGGAATTGGTGTTTTGTGGCAGAGAGTGAGTAGCCTAGAATCGGTTTTAGGGAGCGGTAAAGTGGCGGGTAATGCTGTTGCTCCTACGAACACTGGCGACAGTGCTGCGCCAGCTGATGATCAAGCTGGGAACTTAGATCCTGTTACTACAGAAGATCATATTAGAGGTTCATATGACAATGCCGAGCTGTTTTTGGTTGAATATTCTGACTATCAGTGTCCTTTTTGTGCACGATTCCACCCAACAACAAATGATGTGTTGAAGGCTTATGGTGACAAGGTAGCACTGGTGTATAGGCATTTCCCCCTTGATTCACTTCACCCTCAGGCTAGGCCAGCGGCTGTTGCCTCAGAGTGTGTGGCTGAAATCGGTGGAGAGGATGCTTTCTGGTCCTATACTGATTATTTGTTTGAAAACCAAGAAACAGCGCTCAACGACCTTGCAGCTTCTGCGGCCGCCATCGGTGTTGATTCAAGTGCGGTTCAGAATTGTATAGACTCAGGGAAATACGCATCGCTCATTAATGACGACTATCAGAGCGGTCTGAATGCTGGGGTGACTGGTACGCCTGGGAATTTTGTTACTAATAAAAAGGGTGACGTTTGGGTTTTGCCAGGTGCAGTTCCGTTCGCGACAGTTAAACAGGTTATCGACGAAGCCCTGTCAAGCTAGATCTTCTAATATTTTGTAAGCAATAACGGCTGTTGTTCCCCAAACATTAAAGCTTTTATTAATTCCAAACATTGGCAGTTCAACCACAACATCTGCTTCGTTTAAAACCTCTTTAGGCAAACCTTCTGATTCATGTCCAGCAATAATAGCTACGGGAAAATCGGCTTTTAATCCTTTGTAATTAGTAGAATTTTTGCTTTGTTCAATAGCAATAATTTGCACGCCTCTCTTCTTTAATTCTCGTACGGTTTCAATTGTAGAATCAGTTTTTTCCCAAGGAACCCAATTTTCCGTGCCAACGCTTGCTTTATGAATTCTTGAATTTGGAGGATATTCCATTTCTCCGCATAAATACACTTTTTCAGCAGCAATTGCGTCAGCCAGTCGGAATAGAGAGCCAATATTATAAGTATCGTTAATTCTATCGAGAACCAAATAAATTGGATTTCGTTTTATATTTTTAATTTCTTCCTCCGTCGGCTCCGATTTTCTTAATTGTTTTGAATTTAGTTTCATAACCTCCATATTATCTAAGAAAAATGGCGAGTTGGCAAAGATTAGAGTATATTTAAAATATGAAGGATGTTGATAAAAAGGTTACCAAAGAAGTTATTAGGCTTGGAAAACATTTAACTGAAATTACTACGGTTAAGGATTCAGGAGGAAAGGTGTTGCATGAGCTAGTAAGGCCGGTCATGCACGAGTTTTATTTTCGGGATGTGGTTCAAGTGATCGTTGGTGCAACTCTTTTAGCTATCCCAATTGGTTTTACTGAAGAGGTGTGGAAATTGGGGAACACAATGCCATGGCTAAATATTGTATTGTTGGTCTTGATTTCAGCCAGCTTCATCTCCCTCTTTGTATATTACAATTACTATCGAGGAGAATTTTCCAAAAATATTTTTAATTTCTTAAAAAGGGTGTCGACCACATATTTTGTTTCGGTAATAGTTGTTGGAGTTTTGATGACTGTAATTTTGCAGGTAGATTGGATAAACGCACTAGATTTGAGTATTAAAAAGGTTTTGATTGTTGCATTCCCGGCTTCAATGAGTGCAGTTATTGCAGATGTGGTTAAATAGGTTTATCTAGTGAAAAATAAAAAGGAAAGTAGTCCAATTAAAACACCAAGCCCTAGGACTGCCAATAAAATATATTTAACCCTCATCATTTCAGGGGTTCGCTTTCTGTTCTTTTTGGCCACGAATACAGGTACAAAAACAGCTATCCAGATAATCCAAAATGGGAATATTGATTCGCTTTCTCTAACGGTTTGAAGGACATCCTTATGCTGCGTTTTCAAATATAGCATTAAGAGAATTGAAACCTGCATTCCAAGTAAGGCTATTAATATATATCGCAACCTCTTATTTTGTTTGAGAATCTCTTTCTTTTTTGCAGCCATTTATTTAATTGATTATATATTATTTTAAAACCCAAAGTCTTCTATAAATATTTTATTTTTATTTACGCCCGAATCTAATAGCATTTTTTTAATGCCTTCATTAAAGCTTGGCGATCCACAAATAAATATTCTTGATTTATTTAGTAAGTTTTTACCAACTGCCATTTCAATTGCCTTGTAAGTTAATCTACCATTTATGACCTTTTCGTCTTTTATGTTTTCTTTAGTTATTACATCAAAATAATTATTTTTTAATATTTTTTTAACCTCGGATCTATAAATTGCATTTTTGAGAAATGGATTTGAATAAAATAAATATGTGTTTTTATCTCCAAATCGCTTTACAAGTTCAATAAAAGGAGTAATTCCTATTCCTCCCGCAATTAATATTTTGGGCTCGTTATTTTGTCCTTCAAGTGTAAATTTCCCGTGCGGTCCGTCTAAGTAAAAAACGTGTCCCCTTTTTAGGCTTGTGATCTTGTTTGTAAATTTACCTGTGGCTTTAATTCCAAAAACCAATTCACCGGTTTTTTCGTTATATTCTGTGACTGAGAATGGATGTGATTCTCCAAAAAAATGAGTCTTAATATAGGCAAATTGCCCTGGGAGAAATAATATCCTTTTGTTTATCGGCTGCAGGGTATAAGCAAAAATATTACCGTCGCTTTTGACGACTTTAGACAATTTGAAAGTCTTTTTGTCGAAATTTAGTACAGCGTAAGCTTTAACCGCCATTACCACTAAGTAGCCAGCCATTAATAAGTAAAAATACAATTTAATGAATGGAATTGTATTTAGGAATGTGCCTAATTCTCTTGCATGTAAAAACACAAAAAACATTATTGGATAGCTTAAATAGTGAAGATAAATCCAAGGCCTGTATTTCATACTCTTTCTGATGATTGCACTCGTAAGCCAGATTGTTGCTGCCATGAAAAAAGCTGCACGTCCGACGGTGATTTGTCTCCCAAATTCAGTTGTGAAATCGGGCAAAGTAAATACTAGATTTTGGGCATAGCTATAACTTTCAAGAAATGGATGGATTAAAACAAATATCGTGCCATATTTTCCTAGTAATTTGTGGATTTTAACTGTGCTTGAATAATCCCCTGTGATATTTTTGATGATCAGCCTTACACCTAGAAGCATTTGCCAAAAAAGCATGACAACTCCAATTAAACCGCAAATGTTTGCAAAGGCATAAATAGGCCCGCCTAAATACTTAGATTGTGTGAGGAGCCATAAAAACGGAAGAGTAGAGATGATAACCAGCGACAGAATTATTTTATTTAGCTTAACCACAAGCCAATTATATGCTACTTTTTGTCGGGGATAAACTTGAGGGATAGGGAGTTTACACAGTGACGAGTGTCTTTTTGGGTTAATTTTTCACCAAAGAAAACGTGGCCCAGATGCGCCCCACACTTAGCACAAGTGATTTCGGTCCGCATTCCATCGGCATCTGTGGATTGTTTTACGGCTCCCGGGAAATTTTCATCGAATGACGGCCATCCACAACCGGCATCAAATTTTGCTTTTGAAGAAAAAAGAGGATTATCACAGCGCTTACAGACATATTTCCCTTTTTTGTAAAAATTGTCATATTCACCCGTAAACGGCTTCTCTGTACCTTTATCTTCGATTACATGCTTTTCCTCATCAGTGAGTTTATTGAG
>Ga0066639_10005276_pt1 | contig 10892 bp, 9 predicted proteins | sample CryGeyCG2114_010_2_FD_59504 | JGI IMG/M metagenome (GOLD analysis project Ga0066639, IMG submission 59504) | Groundwater microbial communities from aquifer - Crystal Geyser CG10_big_fil_rev_8/21/14_0.10 | ecosystem: Environmental > Aquatic > Deep subsurface > Groundwater | place: USA: Utah... | reverse complement strand
TAAAAAAGAGGAAACCAAAAAAGAGGGTAAAGAAGATGGTTGGGAGATTACACCTATCAATAAAGAAGAAGCCGAAGGAGAGGTTATTGATGGAGAAAAAACCGAGGAGGAAAAACTGCCAGGAGTTTCCATTCAAAGATACAAGGGTTTAGGAGAAATGAATCCTGGCCAGCTTTGGGAAACTACAATGGATCCAGAGAAAAGAACGCTTTTACAGGTGACAGTGGAAGATGCAGAAAAAGCCGATGAAATATTTGATATATTAATGGGAAGTAATGTTCTTCCTCGAAAGAAATTTATCCAGACTCACGCAAAAGATGTTAAAAATCTAGACGTTTAGGTCTTTTTTAGACAAACTTAATTTTATGATTTTGGTTGACTTTAAGACGCAAGTGGTGGTATGATGTAGTTGCCCTTAAGGGCGTTTTAAAATACTTTAATTATGCCTAAATTATCATCTTTTTTTAAAGAGGTTCGCTCTGAAATGTCTAGAGTGAATTGGCCAACAAAACAAGAAACAACAAAATATACTCTTATTGTTATGGGAGTTAGTCTATTCGTAGCCATTTTTTTGGGCTCATTAGATTTTATTTTTACTTTTATAATAAATAAGTCTGTTATATAAAATGCCTAGACAGATAGAAACACAAGAAAGAAGTTGGTACGCAATTCATACCTATTCAGGATATGAAGACAGTGTATTCAGAAGCCTCAAACAACGTATTGAGTCTTTAGGGATGGAAGATAAGATTTTTAATGTTATTGTTCCAAAAGAGAAAAAGATAAAGATAAAAGGCGGGAAGAGGGAAGTTTTTGAAGAAAAAATATATCCCGGATATGTTTTAGTTGAAATGGTTGTGGACGATGCTTCTTGGTATGTTGTTCGAAATACGCCTCATGTGACAGGATTTATTGGAGCAGGAACAATACCCACCCCACTAATGAAAAGCGAAGTGGATGAGCTTATGAAAAGAATGGGGGTTAATGAGCCTAAATATAAAGTGGATGTAAAAGTTGGAGATAATGTAAAAATAGTAGACGGTCCATTTAAAGATTTTGATGGCCGAGTATCAGATGTAGATATGGAAAAAGGTAGAATAAAAGTTCTAGTTACAATATTTGGAAGAGAGACCCCCGTGGATCTTGATTTCTTACAAATAAAGAAAATATAGACAAATTTATTTCTTTATTATATTCTTAGTTTCTAAATTAATTTTAAATTATGGCAGATAAACCAATAAAAACAGTATTGAAAATCCAGTTAGAGGCAGGTAAAGCAACTCCTGCGCCTCCAGTTGGAACAGCACTTGGGCCCCACGGGTTGAATATTCAGGAATTTGTAACTAAATTCAATGATGCAACAAGAGAAAAAATGGGAGAAATTGTTCCGGTAGAACTTACAATTTACGAGGACAGAACATTCTCAATGAAATTCAAGACTCCTCCAGCCGCATTCTTAATAAGAAAGGCAGCTGGAATTGAAAAAGGATCAGGAGAACCAAACAAAAAGAAAGTTGGTAAAATAACGAAAGCTCAAGCGAAAGAGATAGCAGAAAAGAAAATGGAGGATCTTAATGCTCTAGATGTTGATCAGGCGACAAAGATAATTGAAGGAACAGCTAGATCAATGGGCATAGACGTTAAATAATATTTTAGACATTTGCAAACCCCCGATCCGGCGCATGCCGGGGCGGGGGTTTGCTTTTTTATTTATAATATTCGTGATAAATTAGATTTATGTCATATAAGCCAACAATCGGTTTAGAAATTCATGTGGAGTTAAAAACCAAAACAAAAATGTTTTGTGATTCTCCTAATGACCTATTAGAAAAACATCCAAATATTTATATTTGTCCTATTTGCATGGGGCATCCTGGTACTCTTCCAGTTATAAATAAAGAAGCAGTAAAAATGACTGTCTTGGCTGGGTTTGCCCTAAATTGCGATATCGACAAAGAGACTTTTTTTGAAAGAAAAAATTACTTTTACCCAGACATACCTAAGGGTTATCAGATAACTCAATTTCAAAAACCACTATGTTCAAATGGTTATCTTGAAATCGAATCTGAAAATAAAGTTAAAAAAATTAGGATAAAAAGGATTCATCTAGAAGAGGACACAGGAAAACTTATTCATCCCGAAAAAAGAGATTATAGTTTAGTGGATTATAACAGAGCAGGAGTTCCTCTAATGGAATTAGTGACAGAGCCTGATTTTGAAAATGGTGACGAAGTTAGAAAATTTGCCGAAGAGCTTCAGTTAATCTGCCGATATATTGGAATTTCTGATGCAGATATGGAAAAAGGGCAGATGAGAGTAGAGGTAAATATCAGTATATCCAAGAACGATAATTGGGGGACTAAGGTTGAGATAAAAAATCTAAATTCAATAAGAGCTGCAGCTCAATCAGTTGATTATGAGATAGAAAGGCAGGAAGAATTATTGGAGTCAGACAAAGAGATAAAACAAGAGACACGAGGCTGGGATGAAAATAAAAGAAAAACATTTGGCCAAAGAGTAAAAGAAGGATCGGCTGATTATAGATATTTCCCCGAGCCAGATCTACCCCCACTTAATCTAAGCGATGAATTTATAGAAGAAGTAAAATCTAGAATTACAGAATTACCAGTCGAAAAAAGAAATAGATTTAAAAAAGAATACAATTTACCAGAAACCGACATAGAGGTTCTAATTAAAAATAAGAATCTTTCAGAATTTTTTGAGAATACCGTGTCCGAACTTGATTCTTGGGATGAGCTGGAGCATTTAAATAGGCCAGAATCTGAGCATAGAACAAAGCTTGTGAAGCTAACGGCTAATTATATTATTAATGATTTTAAGAATCTTCTTGGAACTTTGGAAGAAGTTGAATTTGATGGCCTAAAAATAAACCCTCATCATATGGGAGAGTTTGTGGTTCGCATTTTTCATAAAGAAATTTCCTCAACTAATGCAGTTAAAGTTTTAGAAAAAATGTTCAGAGAGGGCAAGGACCCAGGCCAGATAATTGAAGAGGGTAACCTAGGACAGGTGTCAGATGTGGCAGAGCTAGAGAAAATTGTGATGGAAGTTATTTCAGAGACCCCCGATCCAGTTAAAGATTATAAATCAGGCAAAGTTGTCGCTATCCAGTCTTTAATCGGCAAAGTAATGGCAAAAACAAAAGGAAAGGCCAACCCCGGTATTGTAAAAGAAATAATAGAAAAACAACTTGTTTAAATATCAAAAATAGTTACAAGACAAAAAACCGTCCCTTCTAGCTAGGCGATTTTTTTGTTTTGAACCTCTTCTTTTATTAGGTTAACGAAATCTTTTGTTTTAATTGTCTCTACCTCTTTTCTCCCTCTTTTTCTAACAGCTACACTATCAATCTCTTTTTCTTTATCTCCCATAACTAGGATGTAGGGTATCTTTTGAAGTTCAGCTTCTCTTATTCTTTTTCCGACGGTGTCTCCAGGGTTATCTATCTCTATTCTAATCTCCCCATCTCTTAATTCTTTGGCGACAGAATTCACATAATCCATATGGCCATCGTTAATTGGTAGAAGCATTACTTGAACAGGCGATAGCCATGTTGGGAAATGTCCACCAGTATGTTCAATCAGAATAGAAATGAATCTCTCTAATGATCCCATTATTGCGGCATGAATCATCACAATCCTTTCTTTCTCACCAGATTCATTTATGCAAAACAGGTCAAAGCTTTCAGGCATATTCATATCAAGCTGGATGGTAGCGATTTGCCATTCTCGGCCCAGCGAATCCTTGCCAATAAAATCAATCTTAGGCCCATAAAATGCTGCCTCGCCCACATTCTCTATGGGGGCGATATTTCTTTCTTTGGCAATTTCTCTTAATTCATTCTCTGATTTTTGCCACATCTCTTCAGTCCCAAGATATTTTTCAGGAGATTTTGGATCCCTTAATGACAGATTTACCTCCAAGTCAAAGCCAAATGATTTATAAAATTCATCAACAATGTCCCATATTTTTGAAATTTCTTCTTTGACTTGAGAATATCGACAAAAGACATGAGCATCATCTTGAGTGATTGATCTTACTCGAGATAAGCCAGATAGCTCTCCTGACTGTTCATCCCTGTAAACCTTTGTTGTTTCTGTATATCGAGCCGGCAACTCCCTATAGCTATGCTGTTTTCTAGCATAAATTTGAGTGTGATGGGGGCAGTTCATTGGCTTCAAGGCAAAAATGTGGCCTTCCCTGGTTTCCATCTTAAATAACTCATCTTTAAATTTATCCCAGTGTCCACTTGTCTCATATAAATCCTTTTTAGTTATGTGAGGAATATCAACTTTTTCGTAGCCCTTTGCCTTTCTAAGATTCCAAACGTATTCATCTAATAGATTACGAAGTAGGGTACCTTTTGGAGACCAAAGAGGAAGACCTGATCCAACAAGATCAGAGAAGGTGAATAAATCTAGCTCCTTTCCAAGTTTTCGATGATCTCTCTTTTTTGCCTCTTCAATAATATTTAAATAATTTTCTAGCTCTTCTTTCGTATTGAAAGCTACGGCATAAATCCTTTGGAGTTGTTCTCTTTTCTGATCTCCCTTCCAATAAGCTCCGGCTACTCTAGTAAGTTTAAATCCGTCTTCTGGAATCTCCTTCGTATTACTTAAATGAGGTCCTTTGCATAAATCTCTAAAATTACCAATCAAATAATAACTTGCTTTACCATTATTTTGCTCAGCGTCTGTTTTGACGTTTGGCCTTTCTCCCGATTTTATTTCTTCGAGAAGCTCAGCTTTGTATTTTTGGCCAAGCGTTTTTTCTTCTTTTATGGCTTCATCTATATCCTTATATTCTTGTTCTACCGAAATGCCTTCTTTTATTATCTTGCGCATCCTTTTTTCTATTTCCTTAAAGTCTTTATCTGAAAGAGTATAGGGAATATTTTCCTCACTGCTTTCTGATGAGGACAAATCAAAATCATAATAGAAACCATCTTCAGTGATTGGGCCCATCCCAAATTTTACCCCAGGAAATAAGTCCTTAACAGCAGAGGCCATTATATGTGAGAGGGTATGTCTTATTTTCTCTAATTTTTCTTCTTTGTTTTTTTCTTGTGACATCAGATTAATCTTATCAAATGAAAGAGTCGGAATCAATAAATATGTTGCGATTAATGGATTAGTTTTTATGCCAATGATGCGATGCGTTGAACCTCATCTGCTAGAAGTTTTTTCTCACCATCTCGGTCGTTCAATTTTCCTTTTACAACTACAATGGCATTTTCATGCCAAATATCAGGATTTTGTTCAAGAAGATTAGGGAAAACAACAACTTCAATTTTAGAGCTGGTATCTTCAATCCAAGAGAAGAGCATCGGCTTCCCTGTTTTTGTTATTATCCTTTGGACTTTAGTAATTACTCCACCAATTGAAACCCTTGCCCCATTTGTGTCTATGGTACTAATTATGGGGGTAACATTCTGAAACTGCATTTCTTGCTGATAATCTTTGAGCGGGTGATCAGATACAAACAGTCCCAATAGTTCTTTCTCCCATAAAAGTTTCTCGGCCCTCGCTGCAGGCTCCGCCTCTGTTAACCGAAGTGCCGGTAAAATTGGAGCATCATCTCCGAGTGAGTCAAATAAACTAACCTGACCACCTAGATGGGCCTTTTGAGATTCTCTAGAGTAATTTAAAAGTTGATCGATGTTGCTAACCAAAGTGGCCCTTTCTCCAAAATCATCCAAAGCTCCACATTTAATTAAACTTTCAAGAGATTTCCTGTTCATATCTCTACCTTTTACTCTTGTTACTAAACCCTCTATTGATTTAAATGGTCCATTTTCTTTTCTTTCTTTTATTATTTCCTTAACTACATTCTCCCCAACATTTTTAACAGCCGAAAGTCCGAATCTTATTTTTTTTTCTGCCACAACAGTAAACTTGGCAAAACTTTCATTTATGTGAGGGGGGAGAACTTCTAAGCTCATCATCTTCGCTTCATCTATTAGAAAAGCAATTCTTTCAACATCGCCAGAATCAGAGTTCATTACAGCGGCCATAAATTCAACGGGGTAGTGAGCCTTAAGATATGCTGTTTGGTAGGCGATCATAGCATAGCAAGCAGCATGACTTTTATTGAACCCGTATTTACCGAATGGCTCCACTAGGCTCCAGAATTTATTTGCAATTTCCTCAGATAGCCCTTGTTTTTTTGCTCCTTCTTTAAATTTATGTTCCTGCTCCTTCATGAGCTTTGATATCTTCTTACCGACAGCTTTTCTCAAAGTATCTGCTTCAGCCAAGCTAAACCCAGCGAGAGCCCTAGCAGCGGCCATAAGTTGCTCCTGATATATCATTATCCCATTAGTTTCCTTCAGAATAGGTTCTAATTTAGGATGAAGATAAGATACCTCTCTAGTGCCATGTTTTCTGGCGACGTATTCAGGTATAAGCTCCATTGGTCCTGGGCGATAGAGAGAAACCATGGCTATAATATCTTCGAGTTGAGTTGGCTTTAAATCACGAAGATAGCGCTTCATGCCAGAAGACTCAAGTTGGAAAACAGAAGTAGTTCTCGCTTCCTGAAATAATTTGAATGTTTCGGGGTCATCTAGTGGGATTTTTTCTATTTTTATTTCTATCCCATGATTGTATTTTATTAATCTAATTGCTTGCTCTATGATGGTAAGATTTTTCAAGCCAAGGAAATCCATTTTCAATAGCCCGAGCGCCTCAACAGAATGCATCCCATATTGAGTTATGATATCCGTATCATTTTTGGTTGAGTGCTGAATAGGCAAGTAATCGGTCAGGGGGTCTTTAGTTATAACTACTCCACAGGCATGAGTTGATGCATGTCGAGCCACCCCCTCTAATCTAGAGGCGGAATCTATTAATTTTTTTGCATTGGCATCGGCGTTATATTCATATCGTAGGTCGGATACATTTTCCAAAGACTGCTTTAGGTTCATTCCAAAAGGAATCATCTTTGCTAATTTGTCACATAAATCATAAGGCATACCAAGAGCTCGCCCGGCATCCCTAATACTTCCTCTAGAGGCCATTGTTCCAAATGTTATAATCTGAGCTACATGATCTCGCCCATATTTTTGAGCTACGTATTCAAGCACTTCTCCTCTTCTGGCATCATCGAAATCCAAATCAATATCTGGCATTGAAATTCTGTCCGGGTTCATGAATCTCTCAAAGAGTAACCCGTATCTTAGAGGATCTATAGTAGTGATATTCAAAAGGTAAGAGATGATGCTTCCGGCAGCTGACCCTCTCCCCGGCCCTACAATAATTCCATTGTCTTTTGCCCAGTTTACGAAATCTTGGACAATCAACATGTAAGAAGCAAAACCAGTCTTCTGAATAACATCAAGTTCATAAGAAAGTCTTTCCTTAACTTCTTCTGTTATTTTGCCTGGGTATCTTTCTTCAATCCCTTCTTCACATAATTTTTTTAAGTAGGAATCCGCAGTATGGCCTTCGGGCAAATCATATTCGGGAAGTTGGCTTACCCCTAATTGTAAATTTAAATCACACGCATCTGCTATTTTTTGAGTATTTTCTATTGCCTCTGGTACATCTTTAAATTTTTCATACATTTCTTCAGGACTGTTTATGGAGTAATCATCATTTTTGAGAGTGAGCCTATCTTCGTCATCGAGATTATTACCAGTTTGAACAGCCAAAAGTATATCATGAGCTTCGGCATCTTCTTTTGTTAAATAGTGGGAGTCCGAAGTAGCTACTAACGGCATTTTTAATTCATGAGCCAAATTAATTAGTTTAGGAGTTACATAATTTTGATCAGAAACATTTGGGTGCCTTTGAATTTCTATAAAATAGTTTTCAGCTCCAAACATTTTTTGAAACTCAAGAGCAAGCTCTCTAGCTTTAGTATCTTGGTCTGATTTTAATAGTTGAGATAATTCTCCAGCAAGACACCCCGAAAGACATATTAGCCCCTCCGTATGTTCTTTCAGTAAATTTTTATCTATTCGGGGCTTATAATAAAATCCTTCGAGATGAGCTTTACTTACAAGTTTAACTAGATTCTTGTACCCAACTTCATTTTTAGCTAACAGGGTCAGGTGATTTCTCCTGTTGTTCATATGGGCCCTAGAATACATATCTGCTGTTGTGTAAACCTCACAACCTATAATTGGTTTTATGCCTTCTTTTTTTGCTTTTTGATAAAATTCAATAGCCCCATACATTATCCCATGATCTGTTATAGCCACGGAGTCCATTCCGAGCTCCTTCACTCTTTTTACTAGATTTTCTACTTTTGTTAATCCATCAAGCAGGGAATAATGAGTATGAACGTGAAGATGGGTAAATTTTATTTCATTCGGAGCGTCGCTTGTATCAGTCATTAAACCATTGTAACTTTTTGGTGGGCATGTCTTCAACTTGACGCTTTTTAAATCTAATGTGGATAACACAGATAATTTCTAAAAGTATCTATGTTTATATTGCAAAATCAATAATGATATGATATCGTAAACACCATGCCAGAACCGAAAAAGCGACAAACAAAAGGAAGTCAGGGGAGTAGAAGAGGTCACATCAAGCTAAAGCTAAAGACTCCTTCTTCTTGCCAAAATTGCGGGAAATCAACTTTATCTCATAGGGCTTGCATTTTTTGTGGGCATTACAGGGGCAGAGAAGTTACAAATGTTCTCGCTCGCGAATCAAAGCGCCAAGAAAAAGCCAAGCAGAGGAGCTAGCTTTCATTTACTTTAAATTATTTTTTATATGGCTTCACGACATCTTTCTCGTAGTATTGCGATGCAATCTCTTTATGAATGGGATTTTAAGGGTCAAGATGGATCCTTCATTGATGACATCGTAGACCATAATTCAAAAGAGTTTGGTCCCGGAATTAAAGAAATAGACTTTATAAAAGGTCTAGTTAACGGAGTTTTGGAAAATTTAGAGACCATAAATAAAATAATTGAAAAAGCAGCACCACAATGGCCACTTGATCAAATTGCCATAGTCGACCGAAATGTTTTAAGGCTTGGTATTTATGAATTGCTTTTTGGGAGCCGAGATGAAGTTCCCCCTAAGGTTGCCATAAATGAAGCCATTGAGTTGGCTAAGAATTTTGGGAGTGAATCGTCTGGTAAGTTTGTAAATGGTGTCTTAGGAACAATATACAGAGAAATTGGTGAACCTGGTAAAAATGATACGGCCGAGCACAAAAAATAAATTAAAAAATAATTGGTTTGGGATTTAAAATTTGCGATTTAAGAATCTATTCATAAATCACAAATTGTAAGTCATAAATCTGGTATTCGTGGATGCAAAAAAGGTAAAAAAACTTGAAAAAGAAATAGGAGTTGAATTTAATGATAAGAATATTCTTCTACAGGCGCTAACTCATAGATCTTATATAAATGAGAATCCGGGCTGGGGCATGGATCATAATGAGCGACTAGAATTTTTAGGAGATGCCGTTTTAGAATTAGTTGTTACAGATCATCTTTATGCAAATTATCCAAACCCAGAAGGGGAGCTGACAAACTGGAGAGCGTCAATTGTCAATTCATCACTTCTATCGGAAATATCCTCTAAATTTGATCTTAATGAATATCTTCTATTATCCAAAGGTGAATCAAGAGATACAGGGAGAGCTCGTCAATATATCTTGGCCAATACAGTAGAATCCTTGATAGGTTCCATTTACTTAGACCGAGGGTATGACAGTGCAAAGGAGTTTATACTAAAATTTATAGTGACAGAACTTTCCAGAATAATAGACGAAAAGTTATATAGAGATCCTAAATCAATTTTCCAAGAAAAGGCTCAAGAATATAATGGAGCGACGCCAACTTACGAGGTTATGAAGGAATGGGGACCTGACCATGCCAAGAATTTTGAGATAGGAGTTTATTTAGGAGACGAGTTGATGGGGAGCGGGGAAGGAACATCTAAACAAGAAGCACAACAAGAAGCAGCCAAAAATGCACTAGAAAAAAAGGGTTGGCAACAATATTAAATCTTGCCTTTTTGGCGAACCTATGATAGCCTAGAGTCCATGTTGAAACTGAGACTACAAAGAACAGGAAGAAAGGGTCACGCACAATATAGAATTGTTGTGACCGAACATACCGCCCCTCCTAAGAGCGGTAGTTTAGAGTTACTTGGATCGTATGATCCTCATTTAAAAAAACTTGCAATCAAAGAAGACCGTCTTAATCATTGGATTAGCAACGGGGCAAAACCTTCAGCAACATTAAACAACTTACTAATAAAAGAAGGCATTATAAAAGGTGACAAGATGGTGTCTTGGAAACCTAAGAAGAAAGAGGAGGTTATTGAAAAACCATCAACAGTGGTAAAGCCAACAGCTCCTAAGACCGAAGAAACACCTAAAGAAGCTGAACCAGAGAATAAGGAGCAATCCGAAGTTGTTGAGCCACAAGCTGAGCAACAGAAAGAAGAGGCCCCTATTGAGGAGGCTAAGGAAGATAAGCCCGAAGAAAAACTCGAGGTAAAATCAGAGTAAAACTTAGTTGACAAGGTATTTCTTATTTGATAAAAAAAGATATCCTTTAGATCATTGGAGGTCGACTTATAGATAGATAGATGTTCGATTAATCAAGCCCGCTTAAGCGGGCGAATAGACAAAAATGAGTGCACAAGAACAGGACAGAGAATTCGTCGAATACATTGTAAGGGCAATCGTTAATAACCCGGATGACGTTTCGGTCGTCAGAACAGTTGACGAGATGGGTGTTTTGCTTTCAGTCAGAGTAAACAAAGAAGATATGGGGCTGATAGTTGGGAAGAAAGGTTCAACTGCAAAAGCAATACGTACACTTGCAAAGATCGTAGGTATTCGAAATAATGCTCGTGTGAATTTACGCATTGAAGAGCCAGAGGGAAGCGAGAGGGCCTTAG
>Ga0066639_10005274_pt1 | contig 10895 bp, 8 predicted proteins | sample CryGeyCG2114_010_2_FD_59504 | JGI IMG/M metagenome (GOLD analysis project Ga0066639, IMG submission 59504) | Groundwater microbial communities from aquifer - Crystal Geyser CG10_big_fil_rev_8/21/14_0.10 | ecosystem: Environmental > Aquatic > Deep subsurface > Groundwater | place: USA: Utah... | reverse complement strand
GAGATGTTGCCGCGATTGGCACTACCGTCCTGCTTCTCGATTGTCCTTGGAATCAGGAATCGGTATCCGGAGGCATTATTAGAGTCTCTACTTGGGAGGATATTTTCAATTTTATAAACTCCGCCTGAATGCCTGCGAGCTAAAAGCTCGCAGGCATTCCCTTTGTCTTAGTAATTGAGGAGAGTGATGATAAAAAAATAAGTGTAAGTAGCGGAAAATTCTCATAATCCGAGTATCAGTGCTCGAGGCTCGTCGTTCGGGTAAGTTAAAGGGAAGTCAAACATAGTAAGGAGGGGTCTTGACTGTACCAGGTTCTAACACGAGACGCTCAGTAGCCATGTGAGACCGATAGAGATGCTGGTTATTGAGGTTAGTAGTTCGCATTTGATAAAAAATCTATGGTATACAGAGGGAAAATATTGTTGTAGGCTTTTATTAGTGACGTAGAGCGAGTGAAATACAAAAACGAAACGAGCTTCTGTATTTCCGAGAGGATGAGTTAATATGAGGTTAATACCCTAGCGAGCCCAAAGCTCGCTCCGGATATTACTATATATTAGTAAATTTTACGGAGGTAGATATGTCAAGAAAAGTGGTCTGTAGTATTTGTAGTCGCTCAAAGAGGGAAGATGCAGATCTTCTTCCTGCCATAGAGCGGTACACGGGAAGCCACATCCGTGCTGTGGAGGAAATTTCCAAAGAGCAGGGGCGCCCGTTCTTTGTACTTTCGGGAGTGTATGGAATCATCTCTAGCGAGGAGCTCATCCCGTACTATGATCACCTTTTTGTTAAAGATGAGATTCCGGAACTGCTTCCAAAAGTAATGCGTCAAATCAAAGAGGCGAATATCAGCTCGGTTGATTTCTACACAAAAGACAAACCGAATTGGGAGCCATATCGGCATGTGCTCTCTGTTGCTGCCGATAATTCTGGCATTCCTCTTAACATCATCTTACTAGAAGATGACGACTAACCGCTCAAAATAATGAGCGGTCTTCTTTTACTACAATAGTCTAAAGTTCTAAGATTAAGATCGTCCATGTGTCCACGACAGCCAACAAAACAATGCTATTGTTACTGTAAGAAGTATCACAAACTATCGTCTAGTTATCGTATGAGCACAACAAAAACAATACTATCGTTTATAGCAGTTGCTATTCTCGGTCTCATTGCATACGGGCTAATATCGTATGCACAAAATGATTTCGCGCCATTCAATAACGGCGCAAAAGAAAAAGTAGGAAGCACGGTGATGCGGGAAGGTACGGTACAGAGTGTAGATACCACACAAGCGGCTTTAGACGGGCCAGTTATCGTGCGGATTCTTACCGATAATAACAAAACAGCAACAATCTCTATCCCATCAATGGGGCTTCCTTTGTGTTCAGCGTTCGCGAATATTGATAATGTATGGAACCTCTCCGGGGGTGAGCGAATAATGATAAGCGGAACTATTTCTGCGGATGGCTCAATTACTCCGTGCGTAGAGGAGAGTCATTATTTGAAAATCGAAAACAAAAATGGGTCTGTTGGCGGAGATGAGATGATCGCTTGTACATTAGACGCTAAAATTTGCCCGGATGGCTCTGCGGTAGGGCGTGTCGGGCCAAACTGCGAATTTGCAGCGTGCCCTGGAGAGAGCGGCAATTCAACAGGGCAAAGAAGCATCACAGTGAGTGTGGGAATAAATGAAAGTATAAGCGGGCTTGGAGTAACGCTAACTCCGAAGGAGGTATTAGAAGATAGTAGGTGTCCGTTGGGCGTAGAGTGTATTTGGGCGGGTACTGTGAGATTGCAAGCAGCACTTTCAAGTGGACTCGGTACCGCGAATCAAGTTTTTGAATTGGGCGAACCAATTACCACAGAGGCCGAAATTGTAACGCTCGTGGCGGTACGCCCGGCGCCCGTTTCCACAATTGTAATTAATACAAACGAATACGAGTTTGATTTTTTCATTGAAAAGCGATAGGGGCGAGAGGTGTGTACAACTCGCTTTGACATCAAGACATGCTTTTATAATTAGCGCATATGGATTTATCAATATTTCTTGCTCAACTTTTTGGGCTGTATTTTGTACTCGGTGGGATGCTTATCATCATTCAACAAAAATCCCTCATTCCCGCAGTGCAAGAACTAGGGGGCAATCGCGGACTTCTTTTACTCATCGCATTTTTAGAGCTTTTTGCCGGAATTGCGCTTTCCATAGCACACCCGGTATATACACTTGACTGGCAAGGAGTCATTACATTCTTCGGTGCGTGGATGATTATTGAAAGTGTGTTCTTCCTTATGGTGCCAAATAAAATTGCGAAACGCTTTATCATGGCAGTGAACAAGCCAAAATGGTACTCAATTGGCGGTCTTGTATCTGTAGTAATTGGCGCATACCTTGCGGCTGGTGGCTTCGGTCTTATATAATACTCAGGTGAAATACATCGTTATATTTTTGGCTATTGCCATCATTTTGCTAGGGGGATTTTATCTCTTTGGCGGTGGAGGTAATGGCTCTGTTCCGACTGTGGTCACGACGTTCGAAGAATGCGTTGCTGCCGGAAATCCGGTGATGGAAAGTTATCCTCGGCAATGTCGTAGCGCTGACGGGGAGCTGTTTGTTGAGCATATTGGAAATGAGCTTGAGAAGAATGATCTTATTCAACTACATACACCGCGACCAAATCAGATCATTACGAGCCCACTTGAAATTACTGGCGAAGCGAGAGGGCATTGGTTTTTTGAGGCGAGTTTTCCTGTCATTCTTACCAACTGGGACGGACTCATTATTGCCGAGTATTACGCGAGTGCAAGTGACGAATGGATGACGGAAGATTTTGTGCCGTTTACATCAACACTTGAATTTGAGTCTCCGTATAAGAAGGGGGACCCCGATTTTTTCAAAAGAGGAACACTTATACTAAAAAAAGATAATCCATCAGGACTTCCTGAAAACGATGACGCACTTGAGATACCGATAGTGTTTGCTCCGAGTGAGTAATGTTGTCCACAGATAATGAAAATCTATTGACTTCTACGAAGAAGGCGTATAATTATTGGCGAACGTGATGAGCGTTTCGAGGGAACGAGGAACAGTTCTCTTGAGATAATGTAAGCTCCAGGGGAAACCATACTCCGAAAGCTGACTCTGATGAAAAAGCCAAAGGCAAAAGCTACGAAAGGTGGCAAGAAGAGCAAGTAGCTCTGAGAGAAACGCCCCGCATATTTGCGGGGCGTTTCTCGTTGTACACAGTTTGACATTGGTCGGTAGGTTCTATATATAGAGGATAGAGGGTTGGTGTACGGACGCCAGATCCTCTGGTCACATTTCCCAAGGAAGCCTCCCATAACCTCAACCGGCTCGTCGCCAACACGAGCCGGTTCTTTTTTATGCTATAGTTTTGCATTATGGCTACATTATCGGAATTACTTGAGTCCCGTGGGTATGTCTATCAACACTCCGGAGAGTCGCTTCAAGAAATTACTGACGGGCAAAAGCGCACGTTATATTTAGGCATTGATCCGACCGCAGATTCGCTTCATGTAGGACACTTGCAAAATCTTTTTCTGCTAAAGCATTTTATTGACGATGGGCACAAGGTTATTGCGCTCGTCGGCGGAGGCACAGGGATGATTGGCGATCCTTCAGGAAGAAACGAAGAGAGGAATTTACTTGACGCAAAAACGATAAGCGACAATGCAGAGGCGATTAGGAAGCAAATTGAGCTTGTTGTTGGAAAGGGTACGTTTGAGATGGTAAACAATGCTGACTGGCTTGGAGAACTTGCGCTCTTAGATTTTCTTCGCGATGTAGGGAAACATTTCACTGTTAACGATATGCTTCGCAAAGACGCCATAAAGGGTCGTATAGAAGGCAAGGATCAAGGTATTTCTTTTACCGAATTTTCGTACCAACTTCTTCAATCGTATGATTTTCTTCACCTGCACACAATGATGGGATGCGATTTACAAATCGGTGCCTCTGACCAGTGGGGGAATATTTCAGCAGGTATTGATTTCGTGAAAAAGAAAACAGGAGATGTGGTATATGGTTTTACGGCGCCTCTATTGGTTGATAAGAAAACAGGAAGGAAGTTTGGGAAAAGCGAAAAGGGCACTATCTGGTTAGACCCGCAAAAAACATCGGCCTTTAATTTCTATCAATTTTGGTTTAATACGGATGACGCATCAGTGGAAGAGCTTTTGACGAGGATGACGTTTATTACCCTTGCCGACATTGCAAAAGTTATGGAGAAACATAAAGCTTCTCCATCTGAGCGCATTGCCCAAAGAGAGCTGGCGCTTTCTGTGACGACACTCGCACACAGCAAACAGGCAGCAGAGGCAGCGGAGAAAGTATCAAAGACCGCGTTTGGAGAGGGCCAGGTTGCAAACCTTGCGCCCGATACGCAAACACTCCTTACAAAAGAAATTCCAACAACAGAGGTGCGTATCGGTCAAGATTTAGTTGATGTGCTTGTTTTATCCGAACTTGCGACATCAAAAAATGAAGCGCGAGGATACATCGAAAAAGAAGCTATTACACTAAATGGCGCGCGCGTGACCGATATAAATCGTAAAATCAGAATGGAAGACTTTCAAAACGCGGATGTTGCGCTTTTAAAGCGAGGTAAGAAAAATGTAGCCGTACTGACGCAGTCAAAGTAGGGTATAATGAACATATGAAAAATAAACGGCCGAATCAAAAACAAACGCCCCCGCGAGTTGCGCCTCGGCTTAAGGCAGTAGTAAAAAACAAGGGTATAAAACCAAAGAAAAAATAAAACAACAACATAAGGAACTTCACGATTCCTAACTGAGATTAAGCGCCATACTTTGAAAAAATGAAAAAGTGTGTATAGTGGAGGAACTACAAGTTAAATATATAAGTACCATGCCAAACAACGAAAAAAGAGTTAACCTGCAATCGGGATCATTATTGTGGATAGCCGCAGCTGTATTGGCGGTTTTACTGATTTTGGCGTGGATTTTTGTTATGAATAGATCAAATGATGATCAGGCTGCCGCCGCTCTAAGCTCTGGACAGGAAGAAGTCCTGCCAGCGGAGCTTGGTATAGAGGATGTGCAAGTGGGGACCGGCACAGAGGCGCGCTCTGGACAGACCATTGCCGTTCATTATGTCGGGACACTCGCGGATGGTACGGTGTTTGACAGCTCGCGCGAGCGTGGAGAGCCGTTTACATTTACACTCGGTGTCGGGCAGGTAATTCAAGGCTGGGACTTGGGTGTCTCCGGAATGAAAGAGGGTGGTATCAGAAATCTCACCATCCCGCCTTCGCTTGGCTACGGTGAAAGGGACCTCGGCGCGATACCGCCGAATTCAACTCTTTATTTTGAAGTCGAGCTGATAAGTGTTGTTGATACGAAGGGATAGTTTAATATAATTCGTGCGGCGAAAAAAATAAGCGACGCTAAATAGCGTCGCCATTTTTGTAGTGTTCACTTGCCACCTTCCATATTTTGGTGACGAGTTTCTCTTTATACGCATCAGTGCACCAACTTTCGTCAACACACATGCGCAGACAGTTCCTCATGTACTTGGGCTTAAACGCCTTACTTTTGTCGTGCGCCAACTCGACGCACTGCTCTATTAAGGGCCACGCTCTACTTAGTTTTTTAGCAAATAATATCCTTCCCCTCTCCTTGTCGGAGTAGCACAAGTGTTCACATGATACTCTCCCAACGTGTGAGCGGAGCAATTTCGTGAGCACGTCATCTGGTACAGCTCCGTTGACTTTATCTTTCATGGTGGCTTCCTCTCATTTGTCCACGGGCAGGATATCAGGTTTGCTTTCATTGCGCCATTCGTTTTTTGAAGGCACACTACATGCGTGAAAACATTCAGCCTTTCATCCGAGTATAAACCAGCGGGGGATCAGCCACAGGCGATACAGGCTCTTGCAGAGGGCCTTTCATCTGGCAAACAGCACCAGACACTTTTGGGCGTGACTGGCTCGGGAAAAACATATACCTGCGCAAATGTGATAGAAAATATTAATAAGCCGACATTGGTTATTGCACACAACAAAACACTTGCGGCCCAACTTGCTGCAGAGTATCGCGAGTTTTTCCCGGATGCAGCGGTGCACTACTTTGTGTCATATTATGACTACTATCAACCGGAGGCGTATATGCCAATTACCGACACATATATTGAAAAAGAGGCGCAGGTAAACGAGGATATTGAACGGCTTAGGCATGCGGCAACTCAGGCGCTCCTTACACGAAAAGACGTGATCGTCGTCGCATCGGTTTCTTGTATTTATGGATTAGGTTCTCCTGAGGAATATCAAAAAGTAAACCTCAAAATAGAAAAGGGAGAAACAGCAACAAGAGCCGGCTTTACTCGCAAACTCGTTAATATGTATTTCGAACGCACGAATGCAGATCTTACGCCTGGAAAATTTCGAGCAGTGGGAAGCAGTGTGGAGGTGATGCCGGCAAACGAACGCATTATTTACCGCGTGGATTTGTCAGGTGGAGAGGTCCAGAGTATTACACAATTGAACGTAATAACACGTGCCAAAGAAAAGGAGCACGAAGCAGTTTTTTTGTTCCCTGCGCGTCATTATGTGACACCTGAAAATGTTACAGAAATGGCCGTGAAAGATATTGAAAAAGAGCTCAAAAGTCAGCTTAAAAAGTTTGAAAAAGAGGGAAAGATATTGGAAGCAGAGCGCATCAAGCGGCGCACGCGCCAGGATCTCGCGCTTATTCGCGAGTTTGGATATTGCAATGGCATTGAGAATTATTCCCGGCATTTTGACAGGAGAAAAGAAGGCGAGCCGCCACACACACTCCTTTCCTATTTCCCAAAGAAAAAAACTAGGACGCCTGCCTTGCCGGCAGGCAGGTCCGATGTCCAAGTTCCAGATTTTTTGACAATTATTGATGAGTCGCACGTGACGGTCCCTCAGATTGGCGCGATGTATGCGGGGGACAGAGCAAGAAAGAGAATGCTTGTAGAGCATGGGTTTCGGTTGCCAAGCGCAGTTGATAACAGACCACTTATGTTTGAAGAATTTGAAAAGCGGGTGGGGCAAGTGATATACACATCAGCGACACCGGGACCATATGAATTAGATAAAAGCGGCAAGCCGGTAGAACAGATTATTCGCCCAACTGGCCTTGTCGATCCGGAAATTACTATCCGAGGTGTTGTAGGCAAATCCAAATCAGTACAAGGGGAGCTCTTGTACGAAGGGCAGGTACAAGATTTCATTAAGGAGGCAGAGGCGGTGACAAAGCGCGGGAACAGAACATTAGTGACCGTGCTTACAAAAAAAATGGCGGAAGATTTAGCAGAGTTTTTAGGAGAGCGCGGCGTGAAGGCGAAGTATATTCACTCGGACATAAAAACGATTGAGCGAATTGAAATTTTGACCGATTTTCGACGGGGTGAGTTTGATGTACTTGTAGGCGTGAATTTGCTCAGAGAAGGTCTTGATTTACCAGAAGTGGAGCTTGTGTGTATTTTGGACGCGGATAAAGAAGGATTCCTTCGCTCTGAAACTTCATTAATTCAGACAATGGGGCGTGCGGCACGAAATGTGGCAGGTCGAGTGATTTTATATGCAGATGTGATGACTGGTTCTTTGAAGCGGGCGATTGGCGAAAGTGAGCGTCGCCGTGAGGTACAGCTTTCATACAATAAAAAACACGGCATTACTCCAAAAACAATCAAAAAACAAATTAAAGACATTACGGGAGATATTCAAAAAGTGCGCAAACGTGCTGTGACACGTCTGGCAGAAATGGACGTCGCCGCCTACGGCGGCGACAAAAAGAAACTCATAAAAGAAAAACGCTTGCAAATGCTTGAAGCGTCCAAAAACTTAGACTTCGAAACAGCTGCACTTCTCAGAGATGAAATACGTGCGCTTGAGGAAGAATAAGAAGAATAATAAGTTTACTTTCTCAACGTCTTAAAAGCGTTGTACGAAAGAAAAAGGAGCGCTGCTGCTGCGACCCATGATACCGATGTTGGTACAATCAGGGCGTCAATAAACATCTCCCATCCGTAATATGCTCTTGTGCCATGCAAAAGTCCAACGACCAAAAACAGCGTACCGCTAATAATCATGTACCATCGATGAGATAACATAAAAAATTTCCTAATGAGTAATATACTAAGTGTAACAATATACATACAAAAAATCTTAATTGGGTGTGTAAAAAGAATGAGAGTTGTCAAAAAGTATTGGACATCCGATGTCCAATATTATGTTGGCAGAGAGGGTGAAAAAACAAATATGGTGGGAGTACGAAAAATGATGTGCTATAGTGCTTCCTGCCTGCTAGCAGGCAGGCGTACTCAACCCTCGGGCGAATCGAGGGAGATATTTGTATGGCCCTCCTTCGCTAACGCTACGGGCGGGTAAAAAGATAAAATTATGGAAAATGACATCATAGTAAGGGGTGCGCGCACGCATAATTTAAAAGATATTACGGTTAGCATGCCGCGCAACAAAATGATTGTATTCACGGGTCTCTCTGGCTCGGGGAAGTCTTCTTTGGCGTTTGATACTATTTTTGCCGAGGGGCAGAGAAAGTATGTGGAGTCCCTCTCGGCCTATGCAAGGCAGTTTTTGCGCCAGATGCAAAAGCCCGATGTAGAGGAGATTACGGGGCTCTCGCCGGCGATTTCTATTGATCAGAAAAGCCGTTCAAACAACCCACGCTCAACCGTGGCGACCATTACCGAGATATACGATTATCTGCGTGTCTTGTATGCGCGCGTGGGGGTGCCGCATTGTTTGGAATGTGGGCGACCAATACAGAAACTCTCCAATGAGGAAATAATGGATACCATTTTGAAAATTGTTGCCGAGAGCACAAAACAGAAACGTGGCCCTGGACGGGCAAGCACAAAAATAAAAGGAGTAAATATTGATACTGCTAAGGTGAGACTCTTTTCTCCTGTGGTGGTGGGGCGAAAAGGCGAGTATTACCAAATGCTCTATGATCAGCTTTCAAAAGGATATGAGAAAGCGGTAATTGATGGAAAGGAAGTGTCGCTTCGCGAGCGCCTGTCCGGCCAGGGAATAGAGCTCGCGAAGCACAAGAAACATGACATTGATATTGTGATTGATGAAATTTTCTTGAGTGAATTTAAAGACGATAAAAAGGGTACCCTTGAGCGTCTTTCCGAAGGTGTAGAAAAAGCACTTGATGAATCAGATGGACTCGTGCGCGTAGTGGCGCCAAATGGCGAGAGTAAAATAATTTCTGCGAAATTTATGTGCGCGTATGACGGGTTCTCATTTCCTGAAGTGGAACCGCGACTTTTTTCTTTTAACTCGCCATTTGGTGCGTGCGAAGAATGTAAGGGGTTAGGGACGCAACATTTCTTTGGTAATGAACCTTGCCCTGTGTGTAATGGTGCACGTCTTCGCCAGGAAGCGTTGTGTGTTTTTCTTGGTAGTGATGGAGGACGTCGGGTGTCCAAAGGACAACCGACGTCCAAGAAAGAAGAGCAACCGACGTCTAAAAAAGCGGGGCAAGCGACATTCGACAAGCCCAACAAAGGGGTTAATATCGTGGACTTAGTATCAATGTCAATAGATGACGCAATTGATTTCTTTTTAGAGCTTACGCTCTCCAAAAAAGAACAGGAAATTTCAAATGTCGTATTAAAAGAAATCACGAGCAGATTGGAATTTATGCAAAACGTCGGGATTGGCTATCTCACTTTAGATAGGCGCGCGAACACGCTCTCGGGTGGCGAGGCACAGCGTATTCGCCTCGCCAGCCAGCTCGGCTCAGGACTTGTTGGCGCTCTATATGTATTAGACGAGCCGACAATTGGGCTACACCAGCGCGATAACGACCGATTGGTGAAAACACTCACAAAGCTTCGTGATTTGGGAAATACGATTATCGTCGTGGAGCATGACGAAGACACAATTTTCGCAGCCGACTACATTGTAGATATAGGGCCGGGTGCAGGTGTGCACGGAGGGGAGATCGTGGTGGCGGATTATTTAGACAAGCTTCTTAAGATGAAAACAAATCCTAGCGGATCGGAAACACTCGCGTATTTGCGCGGTGATAAAAGAATTGAAATTCCCGAAAAACGACGAACGAGTGACAAAGGGAAGCTAAAGATTCGCGGAGGTAAAAAATTCAACATTAAGAATATGAGCGTGGATATTCCGCTTGGAAAACTAGTGAGCATTACTGGCGTATCTGGCTCTGGGAAATCAACTCTTATGTACGAGATACTGCATCAAAATTTAAAAGCGCGCTTTGATAGGCGATGGCGAAGTATTAAAACTTTCAACGCGGCGAGTTTTGAAGGAACAGAGTATCTTTCTCGCGCGATTTTGATAGATCAAAGCCCGATAGGGCGCACTCCTCGCTCGAATCCTGCAACATACACTGGCGCGTTCACGCATATTCGTGATCTGTTTACAATGACGGAAGAAGCACGCGCACGTGGGTGGAAGCCGGGCCGCTTTAGTTTCAATGTTAAAGGTGGCAGATGCGAGGCGTGTCAGGGAAATGGCTATGTAGCGGTGGAAATGCATTTCTTACCAACCGTGTACGTTACGTGCGATGTCTGTGGCGGAAAACGATTTATGAAGGAAACACTTGAGGTGAAATATAAAAGGAAAAATATTCATGAAGTGCTTTCTATGACAATAGAAGAAGCAACGGTATTTTTTGAAGACATTCCGGCTATTCACGATAGGTTGAGTACACTTTGTGAGGTAGGGCTTGCGTATTTGGAGCTTGGGCAGCCTGCAACAACGCTCAGTGGAGGAGAAGCGCAGCGAGTGAAGATTGCGAGCGAGTTGTATAGACCACTGCAGAATAAAAGTATTTATTTGCTGGATGAGCCAACGGTAGGGCTTCATTACGAGGATGTAAGAAAATTAATT
>Ga0066639_10005273_pt1 | contig 10896 bp, 11 predicted proteins | sample CryGeyCG2114_010_2_FD_59504 | JGI IMG/M metagenome (GOLD analysis project Ga0066639, IMG submission 59504) | Groundwater microbial communities from aquifer - Crystal Geyser CG10_big_fil_rev_8/21/14_0.10 | ecosystem: Environmental > Aquatic > Deep subsurface > Groundwater | place: USA: Utah... | reverse complement strand
TCAAATACAGAACCACTGTTACGTCTCAATCTGGAGGCGACCAGCCAGGAGATTATGGAACGGGAAAGAGATAAATTATTGGAAATTATTCGGAGGTAGAGTTTTAAAAGATAGTAGATATGAGAAACCGTCATTTTTTGGCGGTTTTTTAAGGAAAAGAGCCATTTTAATTTTTTTTTCGTCCAGTGAAAATTTCATGATTTGCTGAGAGTCCACACAATAATTTTTTAAATCAAGTGTGATTAATAACCAGCCTGTCATATAAAAACAATTAATTCAAAAATAGTTCCTGCTGGTTATAATAATATATCTCCACTTGTGATTTTGTGAATCTTCGATGCGTTATCTCCTTGCACAACTATCTCCAAAAAATTATTTTTGTCTATACCAGAACTACCAATAATGACTGCAGTCTGTCCATTCGGCACATCTTTCAACTTGTCATAAAATTCTATTTTAGGGATTTTATTTCTAATCAATCTTATTTTTGCTTCATTTAATTCTTCTGGAAGTAGTGTAGTTTTGCAATTTCCAAAATTATCTGTCCACCAAATTGCTTCTGGTGCGTTAGGTATTGTGTTGATATTTTGTTCTGTGAATACAATCTCCTTGCCTTTGGTTATCCATAGGGCTAGTAATGGTAGGAATTCCAGACTTCTGAATTGTGTGTTTATGATTTTTTCAGCTTCTGACGGAAGATTCTTTGTTACTGTATTAGCCAGATCAGTCACATAAATAGACTTGGTTAGCTTCAGTTTTTTTATCAAAGAGAGTGTTACTCCGTCAATTGATGAGATTATGAGAGTTTTCTTGAAAAAGAAGTAGGCAAATGGTGTTCCATTCGGCCATTTTTTCGCTTCGCCGTTTCTAGGGGCAACGTTTACTAGTATAATTCCTTTTTTACCATGACCCGCCTCTATGATGTCAATGAGATTTCCGGCAGCTTCAAGATCGGTATTTACGCCGATAAAGTTGACTGGAGATCGGAATAGGCTTGTCAGTCTGGTTTGTTGTCGTCCTTGGGCATTTGCGCAAAGACAGTCTGTGATAACAGTTATAAACATAGTGTTAAAAAATAAAAAGGCCTCCATTTATTTATGAAGGCTTTTTCTTATGTTAATTTTTTATATAAAATCAAACAGGCCTTCAAAGAAGGCTCATCATTATTGAATTTGTGAATATTTTCTTAATCATATATGCATGATAATTTATTATTTTAGTATTGTCAATATTGCTTATTTATTTGCTTATTTATTGCTTATGTATCAGTAATACTAGAGTTTATTGTGGTATTCGTGGAAATTATATTTTTTTGCTATAATTAAATTAAACACATAATTATGTATTATTTATTACTTCTTGGCATTTGCTTGGCCATTGCCTTCTATCTCAAATATAAATATAAATTTCGTTTGTTTTCCTCGTGGAAAAAAGGACTACTCTTTTATTTAATTTTGTTGATAATAATGATTCCGATGGATATTTTTGCGGTATCAAAAGGTCTATGGTATTTTCCTGGAAATGGAATATTAAATCTTTATCTATTTACTTTGCCGATAGAAGAATATCTGTTTGTCTTAGTGGTATCTTATTTTATACTCATGGTTTATCGAGTTGTTTCTGAAAGTAGTTTCCATAAAGCGTTTAGGGAAATTATAAAAAAAATATTTTAAAAATATGTTGATGCAAAAATTTAACAAAAAAATTGATTTTGTCGTGATAGTTTTATTGGTTGTGTTTGCGACCTTCACAACTGTAGTAGCGAGACCAAATTTATTGATAGCAACATTATTGTTTTTTGGTCTTCCTTCTTTATATTTAATTTTTCGAAATATCGGAATAGTAAAAAAGAGTTTTATTTTTGCTTTTCTTTTCTCTATCCCATTGTCTCTATTCGTTGATACACTTGCCGCTATCGATGGAGCATGGATAGTGCCTTGTACGGTTTTTCCATTTAAATTCTTCGGAGTAGCTACGGTAGAGGTATATATCTATGGTTTGTTGTGGGTATTGATGCTCGTGTTGTTTTATGAACATTTTTTTGATAAAGGGAAGAAAGGAGATAGGATTTCTAGAAATATCAGGTATCTCCTTTATTTATTTAGCGTATTATTGTTTTTTGTTGTGATCTTTTTCTTCGTCAATCCTTCTTTGTTAAAAATACCTTATGCGTATCTGTGGATAAGTCTAGTTTTCGTGTCTGTGCCACTTTTTATTTTCTTGTATTTTTATCCCAAATTTGTGAAACGCTATCTGGTAGTGGCTTTATTCTTTTTCTTCGTTATGTTGTTTTTTGAATTAGCCGCCTTGGAGACTGAGTTATGGCTGTTTCCCGGCACTAATTTTATTGGTTTCGTGGAAATGTTTAAATATAGATTCCCCTTAGAAGAATTTATATTCTGGATGGTACTGGCCTCTCCGTCTATGCTGGCGTATTATGAATTTTTTGCTGATGATCGGAAATAATGCATAAGACAAGAATGAAAATTTGGTCAAAATAAAAACAAAAACCCTATTTCAAAATTAATTTGAAACAGGGTTGAATTTAGTGAAAGAACAGTTTTGTTATTTTTTGCAAATACCTAATAAATAATTAAAATTATTTTGATTAGATAAGTCGCCACCAGCATATCTATTTTCTCCATTAAGCACATAGCGCATATGATATGATACTTTGAAATCGCTAGAAGAAAAAAATTGATTCTTTTCTGTGTCAAAAGAAACTACCATCTCGTTTTCGGGAAATATGTTGGGTAATAATTGATAAACCAATAGCAATCCTTGTCTTCCGGTAAAGAGTATTTTATTTTTTTGTATAAATCTTAAAAAATCCATTGGTATGATTTTTTGTTTTTTATCAATTAGCCAAATCTTGACCACGTACGATTTTCCAGGTATTAATATGTAGTCTGATTTGCTATACGCAATTTTTGGGGTAAGGGCTATATGACCTGGCTTATTTCCGCATTCCTCTTTAAGATTTTGAATCAATTGTTGTTCGAATATTTGAATATACTTATTATGATCATAATCCCCGGGTACAATAAATGAAGTTGAGCTAAGTTGAGTAAATTTTTTCATTTTTTGTATAGCATAATCAATACTTAAAACTTGTTTAATAAAATCTTTCTGTTGAGACTCGTTAGATTTCAACAAGGCCAACATAGCATCAAAAAAGATTTGATCATTTCTTTTCAGAGCACTGCGCATTTTTGTAGTTAAATCTGTTTGTAGGCCGAAAACATTATCCGGATCTACTACGATGTTTTTCTCTGGCATCGCAACCTCCTATAAATTGTTAAACAACATTATTTATATAGCTAACATTTTGCTATGACACTAGTCTAATGTAAAACATCATGGATGTCAATAGCATAAGATAGCATAATTTGACATTAAGAGGTACATTTGATAGATTGATTAAAATAAATAATGTTTTTTTACAACTAATTTTTAGGAGCTTTTATGGCAGATATTAATGATTCAGATTATTCCATCAAATTTGAAATCGTTGATTTAGAAGGGGAGAAATTCTTCAAGTGCGATGATTTTTGTTTTGATGTTCTTTACGCAATGGATATGGTTCACTCGGGAGATCAAGGTAACCTGGAGGTTTACAGGGGGACGAAACTACTTGATACGGCAAAAATTCTTCATCCAGAAATATTCAGTGATAGTTCGGATTATTTTATCGGGTTACGGACTATCGTGCCGGTAAACGCAAAAGAGTCTCGCGGATTTTCGGCATTATATGCTAGAACATTATCCGCTGGAGATAGGGTGGTCGTGAAACGGCAGATAGAGAAAGGTCAAGATCAAATTCTTTTTTACAATTTTCGTTATCATCTTCTCCGTGAATATTATACTTATTCTATATATCGAGAATGTGGAGAAAAAATCGGTATAGAGTATAATACACTTATTGATATGAATAATTTTCCAAGAGAAATAGTTCAAGTATTGGATTTATCAGTGAATCAGAGTATTAAAGAAGACAGCGAAAAAGATATATTAAAAGTGTTTCGTTATAGACCAGTAGATGATGCGTCTTGGGTTATTGAGCTTGATCTCGGTTCAGAGATTCATGATAAGAAATTCAATAAAAAAGAATTATTTCTTGAGTGTATTGGTGGAGAAAATATCAATATTGATACATTGAAGAAAGGCGACGATGTACGGCTTAAATGTTTCCAGGAAAAAAATCTGGAAATGACATGTAAAGTGGAAGAAGGTCTAAAATTTTATAGCAGAGAATATTTGGAACAAATTTTTCCAGAGATGACAAAGCCTAGATATATATTAAAAATAAGTCTATATGTCAATAAAGACGATGAAAAATTAATTCTCAATATTTTGAAGGATGATAAATGGCAGTTTATGAGATTTGGATAGATATGTTTTTTAATAATTTGGAGGCAATTATGTTAATTGATAGAATAAAGAAAGCTCTTCGTTTAACAATACAAAAAATGCGAACGAAAGTTGTGTGGATTGTTCTGGGAGCGTTTTTGATAATGCCGATAATATTTGGCGCTGTGGATTTGTTTACACCTGATCAAGGGGTCCATTTTCCATTAGAACAAATAGATATTTGGTCTGGGTTGAAGGTAGGTTTATTTTTATCTGGTATAGTATTTATACTTCTTTCGAGTATGATGTTCTTTCTAAGTTTTTTGGAATCTGGTAACCCCAAGAGATAGCGATCTGATTCATTAGTAAGAAAATAATAATAATAATAATAATAATAATAATAATAATCCGTAACGTATAACAGCGCTGCGGATTTTTTTGTAGTTGATGAATTTGGTAGAGGTATTGAAAATTAAAAAATATCATCAAAGTAATAATCATATCAGGGACCTTATTTTTATATAATAATTTTTTGGTATAAAAGACGGTGCGATAAAAATTGACATAATTCTTTAATTGTACTAATCTATTCCCAAGATCAGATGGTCTGATCGGTTCTTTTATAATATATATAAGAGGTGTTAGCATGAGTGCTATTTTGAATATCGCCAAATTTGGCGATGGCCGGACGAGATTGATCGTGTCCTTGGATAAAGACGGGGGTGCGAGACAATTTTTTAAAGATGCGATGGATAGTCTCGCAGTGCTCCAAGAGGCCTTGGAGATGGTGATTTCTGTGCAAGACAAAAAGTCTTGGGAGCCAGTTTTGCAAAGCGTTTTGCGCTTTCGGGCGCGACTGGAGGACAGCCAGCCCATAAGCCTGGCGACTTGGGAAAAGAATTATAAAATACGAGACGAGAGCGATGAATACGATCTCAGCGATGTGTTTATTCCCTTGAAAAGTATTTTTGAAAACAGTTTTTCTGGGAGTAAGCAGGGAACAGATGAGCTCCATCTGTATTATCTCGAATATGCCTTGAGGAGAGAGAACTCTCGCTGGAAAGAAGTTTGTCAGGAGGTGTCGGAGATCGGCAATCAGCAGGCTCGCTGGTGTCTGGGTGAATTTTTGTCTCAGATCAAGGATAAGCATACTCTCGAAGGGATCATGCAATTTGAGCAAAAAGCAATTTTTGACCTGATGGACAAGGATAATTTTTTTGCTGATGATAATCGTGGATTTGATCGTACCAAAGCATGGCTCAAAACAGATTGGCAAAAAAGTCTTTTGCTGGATTATGCCGTAGAAAGAAAATGTGTAGAGAAATTTGGTTGGGAAGTTTTGTATGATTTGGCATTTAGAACTCAAGAGAGTTTTTTGCAGGTGAAAGATAATCTTTCCGGAGAGCAATTTGGTCGATTATTTTCTACCTGGACGGATCCGATTGGTCATCGTCGATCTGCAATCGCTGATTTCTTGTCGGAAAATAATCTGAAAGTATTTGCGGAACAATTTAGCATCGCCTATTATTTGCCTTATGAAGAAAATAAATATTTGGAGATAGTTTCCACAAAAAGACGCATGTACCTAGTGCGGAAATATTTAGCAAAAGCAAGAGCTGAGGATAAAAGCGGGCAACATAATCCTCAGAGAAATCCCGGAACTGTAAATCGTTTTAAGGATTTATTTACTCCGCAGTATTTGGAAAAATACTTAGATGATGATGAATTTGTGGAATTTGCCATGAAGGAGGCGCGCGATATTTACATCACGGATTTATTGCTCACAGAACTCAAGCCCGAAAATTATTATCAGTTAATGATAAGTCTAAATTCGGATGAGCTGACAGAATGGGAAGACGTGATAAAGCATAGCTGGAAAAATTTCGCCAAGAATCTTAGCGAAGAGCAGGTCAATGAGCTGGAAACAAAATTTCCAATGTTTAGGACGGCTGAACCAGAAGTAAAAAATGATCCAAATGATGAAGAAACGCTTGCCTTTATACTAAAACTTCTAGATGAGGGATGGACGGAAGCAGGAGTGATGTATTCTTTAGCAACGCATTTTAAGGAGAGTAATGATAAATGTTCCAAAGGTAATGATTTTGAACATTTTCAGAAAAAATACGTTTCGTATTCCAAATATTTCAAAGAAAACTTCACGAAAGAATTTGATAGACACGATCAAAAGTATTATCAGTCATGGATAGACAAGGCGAGAGGTCCGGTCGGTATAAATTTGCAAAAGGCAAAAGAGCTGGAAAAGCTCTTGAGTCAAAAAAAATCAAAAGAGCAAGGAGATCGTAAATTAAATCTCCCCTCGTCGTTTATGTCTCAGATTCGTTCTCATGTTGAAAAAAACTTTCCGATTGAGCGTGAAGGCGAGATGTTTGGTCTGGAGTACAAAATAATAGTCGCTACAAAAAAGACCAAAATAAAAGAAATCATAATGATAACGGAAGAGTATCGAGGTGACAGTAATAAAATTGCTTTAAAGGATTATGTGGACGATGAATATCTCTATGAATCTGAATTGCTAAAAGTTTGTGAACGTGAAGGTGATGAGCTACTGCAGAATTTGGTGGTAGTGCATGATGACCTGAAACAATTTTTAAAGCTTTCGACGATAGATCATATAGTATTGAATCGGAAGTATAAAGATGGATACATGTCACGCTTTGTATTGAAAGGAAGGAATTTTTATGAGGTCCCGATCCTTGGCAAAGATTTGAGATTTATAATCTTTCGAAAAAAACAATAAAAAAATAAAACCGCTTTTGAGCTCAAAAGCGGCTTTTTATTATGGAGGAATTTCTATACTTCTTGCCATTGTCTAGCAATTCCATTTCTTTAGGTGAATATCGGAATTTAATAAAGTTATCGAAAATCAAGAAATCTATATTTTTCCATTTTTTCCTCAAGGAGGGAGTTTAGATTGATTAATTTTATAGATATTTTGCACATCTCATCTTACTAAAGAGAGGAAAAAGTGTAATCCAAACCCCTTGATTTTTTAAATATTTTATGTTAATTTAACGCTAACATCAGAAAATCTGATGTGTACATTTACAAACAAATTTGAGGTACAAAATGAGTGCAATACTCAACTTCGAAAACCACGCGAGTTCGCTGAATTTTGATATTCGGTGTGTTCGTGGTGCCTTGATTGTGTCACTTGGTGGCGCGAGACAGGTTTTGGGAGATATGCTTGACTCAGTCAAGATATTGACCCAAGCGCTAGAGTCCTTAACAAATGACCATAAGTCTTTTAAGGATGAATTTAGAGACGACTATGAAGATGTGGTCCTGTTTTATAAAGAATTAATCAAGAAACAGCCGTCGGATATTTTAGAATGGAAAAAATATTCTATTGCCAATGAAGAATATGGTCTTAGGGATTTTTTTCGCAAGTTGCAAAGAGCTTTTTCTGGGAAAAAATATGATCTTACAGATATTTTTCTCAAGACGCAAAGAGTATTTGCGGCTATTATTCAACAAAAAAACAAACAAAGAGAGAATAAAATAATTCTCAAATATCTTTCGTGTGTTCTGGATAATGAACAGGGTCGTTGGCAGGAAATCTGGCAACAGGCCTATAACGATGTTCCGAATAATCAGGAGCTGGAATTCTGGGAAGTGCTAAAAAAAGTTTCTGATAAAAAAATCAGAAATGAGATTCTCGTTTCTCATAAAGAATTATTAGTTCAGCAAGCATCTGATATTTCCCTACGGTCTCTAATCTCTGTGAGCAAGGTATATTGGCTAAACGAGTATCTACTAGATGTATATACGGGTGACCTGCGTGAGTATTTTGAAAATACTTATCTGGATAAAAGCTGGTGTCTGATTCATCGAAATAAAAAGAATCTTGAAAAAGTAATCTCTAAAATCGGCATCAACAATATTGGCAAATATGCTGAATACTGGCAAGATACTACACAAACAAGAGGTGAATTGCTAGATGTGTTAGAAGAATTATCCGAGGATCTGCAAAAACAAATTGCTCCGATGACACATCTCTATATGAGTAAAGATTGGCAGCATGATCATCTAAATAATCATCTTCAGTATATTAATCAGGCGCAGAGGCTTGGGTATATTTCCCATGAATACGATTCACATAGAGACAACGGTTCTATTCCTGAAATCATGCATACATTGCCGGCAAGTCGTTTGATTGATTATCTGGGCATAGATGATTTTATCAAGTTTCTGGATAATGATGAAAAGATTAACAGATATAGAAATGATTTGCGCAAAGGTCAGATAGAACCATTTCTCGCATATTGGGATAGGCTGGATATTGAAGAAAAAACACAATGGGTGTCTACCTTTTGTCATTTTTGGGAAAGTGAAGTGATGCTTCTAGAATATATTTCTATTGAACTGGGTAATTTTGCAAATATTCCTGATGCAGATCGTGCAATATTGGCCCCTTTATTTCCCCTCATTATATACACTCACGGAGATGATAATTGGCTCAAGTACAATCCACATTTACGATGGATGTCAAAAAAAGATTTGATTCCTTATCTTGTTCAGCATTTAAGCGGAAGAGAATCTCCAAAATTACAACTTTGGAATATAATGCGACACATAGATAAATTTTGGAGAAATCCTCAGATAGATGATCTTACATTGGGGGTATTGGTCCAAGAAGAAATACTTACAATTGAGGAGCTTTCTGAATTGCTAAAGGAAGTGCCTCATCCTGAAAAAGTAGATGAGTTTATTGCTGAAATCCGTGCCAAGAATAAAGCAACGGCATTAGCTAATAACGAAAAAGAATTGTCGGCAGGGGAATCTCTAATTGAAGCAAAAGAAACATTCACAGATTGCGGTGACAATGCCAACGATCGTCCGAATAATACAGATGAGTTTATTACTGGATTTCTTGGTGGAGATGGTCTGATGGATTCTGAAAAAGAAGCATCTGTGGGTCGTTTTGTGCGTACGTCATTGGAAAAAATTGTAACTGGCGATGTTGAGTCACTTATAAATCCAGACAATCCAGTATCAGAATCTAAGAATATTGAAGTAGAGATTTCTAAAGCAGAGATTTCTGAGATTCTAGAATCGCTTAGACCTGATGGTGTTATTGAATCCATATATGCTGAATATAAATATATCTCAGCTAAAAATACTGATAGAATCTGTGATGTAATCACAAAAATCAGAAGATTTCAATACGGAATGCCATATGATTTGCTATCTTCATTATCAGCCCATATAGATTCTATAGGAAAGAATATGATTCATCTGGAGTTATCAGGAAAAACGCAAAACGAATTCGTTTATTTGTTTGTTGAGGATCATGATTCCGACAATAGAGTCAGAGTGTCTGAAATAATACCAATATCAGGAACAGTTGAATATCAGCAGGTAATGTCCTTTCCTAGAATCAAAATACTTCATAGTGATTTACGGCAAATTTCATCATCAGATTTTTTTGTTTTGGCAGTGCGAAAAAGAATTTATAAAAGTGCCTTAGAGGAAGGAGAGCCTCATGCTATGGTGTATATAACCAAAGATGGCTCTCGTAAGACGCTTTATTATGGAGATATTTTCAAGAAATGTAGTCATGGTAGTTCGTCGGTGAGTAAAGCTATTCAGGCTTTAGGAAAATTAATGAATGATAAGGGGGCTGATATATCTGATTTTAAACTCTTAAAAGAGCATTTTGAAAGAAAGTATAAAGAAGCCCAAGCTCTAAAAAAATCTCAATTAATTACGAAATATCAAGAATGGCTTATAGTCCTGCATTCATATGTAATAGAACCATTCGAGAAATTGTAAAATTTCTTCGAGTCTTAGAATATTATAGAAAAAATCTATAATTCCCAGCCGTTTCCATGAAGGAAACGGCTTTTTTTATGCCAATATTGACAAATATTGACAAATCTTGACAAATCTTTGTAAATATGATAAGTTTTAGAAAATAAAAACAGTATTTTTAAAAGTTAATAACAAACAAGGAGTTTAAAATGGATTCATTACATGAATTATCGCAGACAGAGAAAGACGATTTGGCATATAAGATGCTGACAAAAACGGAAAATCTCAAAGCAAAGGAGTATAAAAAAGTGATACTTAAAGATCATCCATTTAATTTGCATAGTCTCATTGAAAGACCTGTGCAATACATGGCTTCTAGTGGCTCAGAATCAAGTTTGCGTCAGATGTGTTATCATATTTCTTCAGATCTTTTAATATTCATTGGAATAGAAAAGGATTGGCTCGAAAAGTTAAGAATTATTTATGCAGAATATGCACCTGATTCAGAAAAACGTCATGTTTATTTTGAAGTTGCAACAAATAGTGGTTACTACATGTCTGGAGAAATGAATAATTTTAGTGGAGAGGGATCTATGTGTAAAGAGCGAATGGAAATTATTTTTGATTATCTATCCAGGCAAACCGGTGTTGAAATTGAAAAAGTTGAAATAGATTGTTTTGATCATGAAGACGGAATAGAAATTATCCGGAAGATGATTTGCCCGTAATTTATTTTAAATTTTTTAACAAAAAACATTCTAAGCACATTTTAAA
>Ga0066639_10005268_pt1 | contig 10899 bp, 6 predicted proteins | sample CryGeyCG2114_010_2_FD_59504 | JGI IMG/M metagenome (GOLD analysis project Ga0066639, IMG submission 59504) | Groundwater microbial communities from aquifer - Crystal Geyser CG10_big_fil_rev_8/21/14_0.10 | ecosystem: Environmental > Aquatic > Deep subsurface > Groundwater | place: USA: Utah... | reverse complement strand
CTGACACTTGTTTCAAATTATTCCGGAACGCTTACAGGCAATGGAACAAAAACAGGATCCGGAACAGAATGCTCAAATTTTGGAAACTGGGAAGAAATAGGAAGTTTTGATGTTATTTATTCCAACACACAATATGCACATGGATTTTTGTACTGGGATTCTTATACGGGAGACTGCACAAGGCCTGAAGTAATGCTCTGTCCTCCGGGAGTAAGCGCAGGGGACCCTAGCTGCGGCGCAACATATTACTGCCATCCCACACAGAATTACTGTTATGCATATAAAAGCACAGGATATGCAGGCCCTTATCTGGCAACAGGAACCTGGAAAATTTACGGATGGAGTGATGTTCCGCTGGACTATGGTTCAAAATACCAGTTTTACACTGTTGAAGAAATAATTGACACGGGAAGAGCATATGACGGAACTGGAACATGCAACGGAGGAAGCTGTGTTTCAAACTGCAGTGACACAACAGCATGGTATACTGCGGGCACTGTTCCCGTAGAAACAAACGATTTGTTAAGCTTTCAGATTGACTCTGATTTTGGAAGCGCGGCAAGCGGAGGGGATGATTATTCGGGAGACTGTTCAATAGCAATGCGGATTGCAAATCCGGAAGAAACAAAATATTATTCAGTATACTGCCATCAAACCCAAAAATGGTGCACGGATGAATGTTATTCATACAGTGCGGCAGAATCCGACAGATGCATAGGAACACAGCTTATTACAACCCCGCCTCCGATTCTGACGGCGGGCAACTGGAAAGTCCAGATATGGGCCGAGGATATGACAAGCTTTGACATTGATTACAGAATTCAGAGAATGGACGCTGCAAAAAGGGCTTTCAAAAATTTTTTGGACTCGCCAAATTTAGATCCCAAGCCGGATGACAGGTTCGGCCTTGTTTCATTCAGCGATTCCTCAACACTTGAACAGTCACTCACTTCAAACACAACAACAGTAAAAGACGCCATGAACTCTCTTTTGCCGCAGGGCAACACTGCAACAGCATATGGAATTGACACTGCGAGAAGCGCATTGTCAAGCTTCAGCGGAAACAAATATATTGTACTGTTAACGGACGGAAAAGCAAACATTCCCGGGGCAACAGAAACAGAGGCAATAAACGCGGCAATAAGTTCTGCTGACACTGCAAGAGCGGTCGGAATAAAAATTTATTTGATTGGATTTGCGCCTGCCGGCGAACTTTCAGGATATGAAACGGAAATGCAGAGAATGGCGCTTGACTGCGACGAATATGATTCAAGCTATGAAAATTATGATTACTGCGGCCAATATTACACTGTCAATGATACAGACGCCCTTAACAATCTCATAGAACAGATTGCGGTTTCAATAGGATCTGACCTTCCCAATTCCTCTGTTCATGTAACCCCTGTCCCGGGAATGGAAATCTGCCAATGTGCAATTGCATCGGGAGACTGTGCAGAATGCGATGTTCCGGGAAACTGGACAACCGAAGAGATTTCATGGGACATTGACCTTGGAGCGGAATACCAGAGCCAGAAATTCAAGGCAAGATTTCCCTGTTCGGGAAGCTACTGTGAAAAAGACACTGTGGAATTCCCCGCAATTCCGGAAGCGGAATTTCCGGGAACATACATTCGCAACAGCGAAACCATTTATGAATGGGGCAGTGAAACAAACTGTGATTCAACAGAATGCACGCAATGCACAGATATGGACAGATGCAGTGCAGAGCTTCCCTTTGAATACAAGGACCTTCAGATAAAATTTGAAAACGGAAACATCGGAGTTGGAAATGTAACGCTTGATTTAAGCCTTGAAAATTCCGGGAAAAAAGACATTGACCTTTCATCGAACAATGTGAAAATAGAATTTTATCTGGATGACACGGGAATTCCTGCAAACAAGCAGACTTCAAGCTGCGGCACTGTTTTTCCGGTAAGTTTTGGCTGCAGTGAAAGTTCAGGGGACCTTTTGATAGGCGGCGATTCTCTTTCAATAGGAAACAGTGTTCTGGTTGACAATGCAATTGTGAATGCACAGGGATTTATTTATGCAGTAATAAACAGCGATTCTTCTGTTTCAGAATGTTCCCTGCACAATGAGGCTGAAATATACTGCCTTGGAGAGTCAAAAATTTATTATTTTAAGGTTGAATATTGGGCATGGGTGGAGTAATGAACAAAAAAGGAATCTATTTTACATTCATTATTTTTCTTCTTGCAACGCTGATTTTAGTGACAAGCATTGGCTTTTACCAGGCAGGCTCGCAGCAAAAACAGGGATTAATAGACGAAACAGCCTTCAGCGCTGTAAACACGGGATTTGAAAACATAAAAAACGAGATAATAACACTAAAAACAGGCTATCCCGGAAGACAGCAAAGCAGGATTTTAACAGCATTTGATTTTGACGGAGGCAATGATCAATGCCCTGATGACGAGGATAAAATATGTGGATGGACACAAATTGCACAGAAAATACCGCAGGATCCAGATGCACTTGAGGATCCTTTTGATGCACTCAACCTTTATGAAATTTTCGCGGAATCCGAAGAAATACAGGACGACCTTGAAATTGGATTGACGGTTGCAAGAAGCGCAGACTGGGGGGGAACAGCAGAAAGGCTGGAATATTTGATTCTGCCCCAGTGCATTAAATACCACCCAGACACTGTAGACCTTGGCTCGAATATGATGGGAATCTATAGTGCGGGAGAAGCAAGCGACGGCTGCACCTTTGACATAAGCAGCATCAGAATGATTGAAGTAAGCATTATAGTCGAAACAGATGATGAAACGCCTGTAGCGCTTAAAAAGCTCGCTGGCAAAGGAGATCTAAGCGGAGACCCTGCCCCCACAGACCCTTTTGATCCGGCAAACCCGCTGCCATACCTAAAAATTGAAGTGAATATTCCTGACTGCCAGCCGTTTCCTTCGTGCAGCAATGAATGCTGCATTATAGACGGTTATGGAGTTATTTCAGGGCATGTCGATCCATTGGAAAATAATGGTTTTGAGCTGCAGCTTGATGTAGGAGACCCAATCGACTTTTACATACTAAGCGACAATTATTTGGATGATCCGCCAAACCCGCCATACATAGTTGTTGCGGAAGACAAAGAAAATCACAGGCTGGCCATGAGCATTTCAAGAATAACATTTGATGAGCCCATAACAAATGCTGTTTTCAATGCGGTTACAAATATCAGCGTTCAAAAAGAAGGCTTTGAAAACCTTGAAAGGGGCACAGACTGAGGCTTTACACAATATATAGTATTTAAAAGTAAAAAGATTTAATTAATAAGGCTGAAAAAAATGGTGCAGGACAAGAGCAGAAGAAGCATAATGAAAATAATCTCGGAAATGGTAAGAAACGGAGAGCCCGAGGACAGGATAATCAAGACATTAAGAGAGCTTGGAATAGGGGATGACGAGGCAAGAAGGCTTCTGCTTGTTGCACAGGCCCAGACATTCGACTTATTAAAAAATGAAATCGGCAAAATAGTGGAATCCCAGATTTCAAAAGAAAACACAGCCCTCAAAGAAATGATTACATCACAGGCAACCCAGACAGCCAAAGAAAGAATAGTAACACCAGAAGTAGAGGAAATGGTCGCCCCCGACCTAAAATCAATAAGGGAAGAACCCGAAAAAAAAACAGGCGAGAGCTTTTTTTCAAAACTGCTTGACAAAATACTGCACAGAAAAAAAAGCACAATGCTTCCGGCCCCAAAGCCAAAAAAAATCATGGCAATAAAAACAAGAATGATAACCCCAAAAGAAACAGAAAAACCCGTTTTTAAGCCCGCTGAAAAGCCAGAAATAAAAGCGGGAAAGCCGGAAAAAAAAGAACTTTTTAAGCCGGGAACAAGAAAACCGCTGGCAAGGCAGAAAGCCATTACGGAAACAATACCTCTTTCAGAAAAAGAAATTATGCAAACAAAGAAAAAAACAACAAGCTTGGAGGCATGGCAGACAAGATACAAAAAAACCCTTGCAGGCCTGAAAAAAAAGCAGAAAAGAAAAAAGCTCACAGAAAAAGAAATTGCAAAAAAAGTCCAGCTCGCAAAAAAAATAAGGTCTTACGGCTTAAAAATAGGAAAGCTCAAAAAACAGGCAAGAACAAGAAAAAAAATTGTAAAGCAAAAAAAAGCAGCCCGCGAACAGAGAGAAAAAATTTCAGGAGCCTCACAGGGAGAACTGAAAACAATGAAAGAGCTCGCACAGGCAGCAAAAGCAATTACAATGGCTGCAGAAAGAATAGTAAAAACAGCCCCAAGGCCCAAAATTGTGGTGCAGGGAAACGAGGAAATATTAAGTTTGGAACAGCAGATAGGCCAGACAAAACAGATGATGAAAAGGCTGGAAACGGATTTTTACAAGAGAAGAATTGCGCTTCCCGAATTCCAGAAAAGAATGATAGAATACCAGTCAAAGCTTTATGAACTGGAGGAAAAAAAGAAAATAATTGAAACAACAAAAAGAACGGGAAAGCCGGAAAAAAGAATTTCAAAAAAACTGGCAAAAACGCTCGAAAAAAAACTGCAGGGAAAAATAAGCTCTGACAAGCTAGAAAAAATAGAAGGATATTTGTCAAGCCTTTTAAAAAACAAAAATGCGGATGAAAAAGATGTTGAGAATAAAATAAAAAGTGTTGATTCGGAAAGGCTGCTTGCAAGCCTTGAAAAAATAGTTACAATGGCGGCACTTGAAAGAGAGGCAAGACAAGCCATAGAAGAAAGCAGAAGACAAAGCCCCACAATAGTAATAGGCGCTCCGTCCGCAGAAGTGGAACAGGCAAAGCAAATATTAAGAACGGAAGAAATTCCGCAGGCAATTGTTATGGGCGCACAGCAGTCCGTTAAAAAAATCCGGGAAAGGCATTTGGAAAAGAAAAAAGAAGGGCCGAGTGCAATTCCGGAAGTCCTGAGAAGAATGCAGAGGCGCACGCCAAGAGAAAGAGTAATAATAATAAGAGAGCCGGCACAGGTTCAACAGCCCCAAACAATCCGGGCGCAGGCCCCGCAGGCAAAATTATCAGGAAAGTCTGTAAGAACTCCGAGCACTGTACAGCAGGCAATACCCGCAGAAAAGCCTGTTTTCGAGCCAGCACAAAAAATAGCTGCAAAGCCAGGCATAAAGCAAAGGTTTCCTGCTGAAGAGAAAGAAAAGCCAAAAGAGGTTATAAGAGAAATAATAAGAGAAAAAGCCTACACTTCGAAAACAGGGGGAGAAAGAAAGCCTGTTAAAGAAACAGCCCGGGAAACAGAAGAACAAGAAATAAAAAGAATTGTAAAGCAAAAACCAAAAATAGAGGAAGAAATGGAGTTTGAAAAACCCGTTAAAAAAGTAGTGAGAATAAGGCCGATTGGAGACACAACATATGCAAGAGCCCCTTCAAAGCCCATAAGAGTGCTGGCAGAGCCCGAAAAAACATGGTCCGAAGCCGAAATTCCAAGCTATCCGGAAACAGCATACAAAAAAGAAAAAGAAAAGCTTAAGACACAGACAAAACACATTAAAAGATATGAAATAGTCACAACCCTTGACAATATTCTCCAAAAAATCAAGGAAAAAGGCATTGTTACCATTAAGGGGCTTTCAGAAGAGCTAAAGATTGACAAAAAAAAGCTGCAAGAATTAATAAAAATTCTTGAAGAAAACAAGCTCATAAAAATAGAATACACGACTTTCGGGGATGAAAAAGTAATGGACATCAATTACAAAAAGCCCGAAAAGAAAAAAAACAAGAAAAAACAAAATAAAAAGTGAAAAGCATGGCGGAAAAAAAGAAAAAATTCAAGTTTTCCTTTGGAAAAAAACCGGCAATAATACAAAAAAACAGCGAAGAAGAAATTATCCAAAAAGAAAAAACAGTGCAAAGACTGAAAGAGCTTGACAGGACAAAGGAAAAAGAGGCGCTTGTAAAAAAACCGGTTTTTAAGAAAGAAACAAACAGCACATTTGAAGTAATAGAATCCTACAATGTAAAAACAGACGAACTAAACATTGAGGCAAACATAATAAACAAGCCCCATGATTTTGTAAAGGCATACTACCTTAATTTTCCAAGCTACGGGCCGGGAACACAGGCCCTGCTTTCAAACCTGAAAAGAAATCTGATAGAAGAAACAATGTCAAGGGCAGGAAGCCTTGACACAAAAATAGTAAAAAGAATGAAAGATAAGTTCAGGGAAAGAGCCGAAAAAATACTTGATAACGAGCTTCCGACAGCGCCTTCCGAAACAAAAAAAACACTGATAGAAGTATTGCTGCATGAAATGCTCGGGCTTGGAAAAATAGAATTCCTGCTTTCCGACGGGCATCTGGAAGAAATAGTAATAAACAAAAGCAGGGAGCCTGTCTGGGTTTATCACAAAAAACACGGCTGGCTGAAAACAAACATAACCATTGAAAAAGAAGATGAAATTGAAAACTATGCGAATATTATTGCAAGAAGGGTTGGAAAACAGATAACAATTTTAGATCCTTTGCTGGATGCGCATCTTGTAACAGGAGACAGGGCAAACGCAACTCTTTTTCCAATTTCAAGCAAGGGAAACACAATAACAATAAGAAGATTCAGAAGAGACCCCTGGACAGTAACGGATTTTATAAGAAACAAGACAGTAAGCTCGGGATTAATGGCATTGATATGGGAATGCATGGAATACGAATTAAACATGATAATAAGCGGCGGAACCGCCTCTGGAAAAACAAGCTTTATGAATGTCTGCTTGCCGTTTATACAGCCAAACCACAGGGTTATTTCCATTGAAGACACAAGGGAAATTACCTTGCCGCATTTTCTTCACTGGGTTCCAATGACCACAAGAGAACCCAATCCGGAAGGCAAAGGAGAGGTTACAATGCTTGATTTGCTCGTAAACTCTCTGAGAATGAGGCCTGACAGGGTAATAGTGGGAGAAGTAAGAAAAAGAAGGGATGCAGAGGTAATGTTCGAGGCAATGCACACAGGCCACAGTGTTTACACAACAATCCACGCAAACACGGCAGATGAAACAATAACAAGGCTTACAAACCCGCCTGTTTCAATTCCGGTTTCAATGCTTGACACTGTTCACTTAAATGTTGTAATGTTCAGGAATAGGAGATTAGGAACAAGAAGAGCATTGGAAGTGGCGGAATTTATTCCCGAAAAAAGAGGAAAGGACTTAGACATAAAACCAAATGTTATTTTCAGATGGAGAAGCAGCGATGACAAAATTGTTCCGCACAATGAAAGCATCAGGCTTTTTGACGAGCTTTCACTGCACACAGGATTAAGCAGGATTGAAATAAAAGAAGAACTCACACAAAAAGAAAAAATACTGCAATGGATGATAAAATACGATATTCACAAAATAAACGACGTGGGAAAAATAATGGCGGAATATTTTAATGATCCCGATGAAATAAAAAGAATTGCGGAACAGAACAAAAAACCGGAGCTGGAAACATGATTCCCTTAAGCCCTTTTCCAGAGCCCTTAACAAAAAGAATTTCACGCATGTTTGTGCCCCTGGGCTGGCGCCTGGGAAAAATGTTTCCCAATCTGGAACTGCAATTAGACCAGGCAGGCATGACCCTTGATTCAAGGGAATACCTTTCCATAATGGCATTTCTCACAATTTTTTATATGGTGTTCTTTTCAGCGTTAATTTCGCTTATTTTAACAAGGTTTACCGAACAATTTTTGCTCATAGGAATTACAGTGGGCATAGTCCTTGGATTTTTGGTTTTAATGCAGATGTCCATGTATCCAATAATGCAGACAAGAAAAAAACAGAGGGAGCTTGAAAGAAATCTTTTATTTGCGCTTAGAACAATGCTAATTGAAATCAAAAGCGGAGTTACTCTTTTTGACGCAATGGAATTAATCGCAAAAAGCAATTATGGAAAATTAAGCGAAGAATTCAAGAAAGCCGTGGATGAAATAAACACGGGTTCAATGTACGAAGACGCACTGCAAAAGCTTGCAACAAACAATCCCAGCGATTATTTCCGAAAGGCAATCTGGCAGGTCGTAAATGGAATGAAATCAGGGGGGGATATGGCAAGCATAATAAGGGAAACTGTTGTTTCGGTTTCAAGAGACCAGAGAATAGCAATAAACAGGTATTCCTCGCAATTAAGATTATTATCGCTTGCATATATGATGATTGGAGTAATAGCTCCTGCACTGGGTTTGACTTTTTTAATTGTAATAGGAAGCTTTCCCCAGATTCCAATAACCGAAATGATTTTCTGGATTTTATTAATAGGAATAATAATAATGCAGTTCATGTATATTGGAATAATAAAATCAAGAAGGCCGACAATAATAGCGTGATATTATGAGTTTTTACCATAGAGTGGCAAACTTTGTTCCAAAGCCCGTATTAAATTCTTTCAAAAAACAATTGAATTACATTGGCTGGGAAACGCCCGAAATGAGGCTTGTGGGATTCATTCTTTCTTTTGGACTGGCAATAAGCATTGGCATCGCATTAAACCTTTTTGTTTTTTTTGAAATTCCAATTTACCTTACTTTCCCCCTGGTTTTTTTTGTTTTTGCCGGCGGAATATATATTTGGATGAACCTAATAGCGGAAAACAGGGCAAAATTTGTTGAAAAAATCCTTCCCGATGTTTTGCAGCTTGTTGCTTCCAATATGAAAGCAGGATTAACAACAGAAAGGGCATTAATGGCAAGTGCAAGGCCAGAATTCGGAATTTTTTCACAGCAATTAAGGCTTGCAAGCGCAAGGGTTATTTCCGGAGAAAGAATTGAAGACGCATTAAAAAGCATTTCAAAAAGCATTAAAAGCCCTGTTTTGGAAAGAACAACATGGCTAATGGTACAGGGCATTAGAAGCGGGGGAGAAGTTGCAGATTTGCTTTCACAGCTTGCCGGAGACTTAAGAGAAGAAAATGCATTGAAAGAGGAAACACAGGCAGAGGTAAGCATGTATATTCTTTTGATTTTTTTCGGAGCCGCTTTCGGAGCCCCTGTATTGTTCAGCATTTCCTCTTACATTGTAGGAATGCTCAATGAACAAACCCAAAATATTGCAATCGACCCGGCCCAATTTAAAGAAATCAGCCAGAGAAGCCCTGTTGGAAGAGTGTTTGGAATTCCGGAAGTTGCAATAACAGAAGAATTTGCCACAATGTTTTCATTCATTGCACTGCTTGCAACATGCTTTTTTTCCGGCCTGATAATGGGAGTAATAAACACAGGCAAAGAAATCAACGGCATAAAATACATTCCAATACTAATGTTGGTAGCACTGCCGTTATTCTTTATCATAAGAATAGTATTGGTAGAAGTATTAGGCAATGTAATGACAATGTTCTAAGCCAAACAGCATTCATTGCACACAAAAATGCCTTGCTTTAATTCAATAAATTATCTTAAGCCTCGCTTCCGCTATAACCAAAATAAAAAAAAAGAAAAAGAAGAAAAAAAAAGGAAGTTTGCTTTATGGCACTGTTCCTTGGCAGGTTATTGTAACTGTCTTGTTTTCGTATCCAAACTGGTCTGTATATGTCAGAATGGCTTGTCCGCTGTATCCTTCTCCAAGATCACAGCTTCCCGAAGTGCATACCCCTGTCAGAGTAATTGTGGCTCCTCCGTAAACCGAAGCTCCGTCCTGTTCAGAAACTGCTCCATTCAGATCAGAAAACGTATTTGGCACAAAACCATTAACGTCTGTCAGAGTAATTGAACCGCCTGTTCCGTTCTGAACAACAATTTCGTTAGGTGAAGCTCCTGAAGCAATATTATACCTTGCAATTGGGAACTTTGCCGGGTCAGAACTGTTACATACTACTCCGCCTGATGGTGTCATTGCGATTAAGAACAGAACTCCTGCCACCACTACAATGATGACCAAAGCCCATCCATAGGTCATTAGGTATTCCAATGCTGCTTGTCCTCGCGAATTCATTTTTTCAACCTCCTTTTAGGTTTTTTCAATGTATAATACAATATCTTTGGCATTTAAAAAGGTTTCTCTCAAAAAAAAACTCAAAACAAAAAAAACAGGGCAACAGCAAAAGCATATAAATAATAAATCAAAAGCAAAACATTCTGGGAAACATGCTTTTTTAACAGCAAAAAACCGCTTATTAGCCCGAACACAAGGCCCAGAACAAAAAAAAGCAAAGGAAGATTTAAGAGCAGGGGAGCAAGCAAATAACTGATTAGCATTAACAAAGAAACAATCTGCCTTGCCTTTTCTTCTCCGAAAATAACCGGCAGGGATTTGATTCCATCTGACTTATCGCCTTCAATATCTTTGAGGTCTTTTGCATTAAAACAAAGCGAAACAAAAATAACAATAAACAAGGGAAAACCCAAAGCCATTCCGGAAATATTTTCGGCTCCCAAAGAAAAAAAACCTGCAAAAAAAACCAGCAGGGAAAGTATTCCAAGAGAAAAGCTTGAAATTAAAGGAAACCTTTTCAGCCTGAAAGGAGGCATTGAATAAACAAAAGAAAGAGCCAAAGCAGAAAGCATTAAAACAAAAACATTATAATTAATTATAAGCGCAAGAACAAGGCAGATAACTGATTCAAAAACCGCGATTCTTGAAAGCTCTGTTCCTGAAAAAAAACCTTTTACCAAAAGCCTCTGCTTATTGCTGATAAAATCAATTTTTGAATCTGAAAGGTCGTTTATTGCAGTGCTTGCAAGAAAGGCAAAAAAAACAGCAACCCCAAAAAACAAAAGATTAAGATAATCAATGGGAACCGAAGGATTCAAAAGAAAAAAAACAATCATTCCAAGCAAAGGCATTACAAATACATAATGGACTGCCGTAATTCCGCGGACATCTTTTATCAAAGCCAAAAGCTTTTGCCTGTTCCAAAAAAACATCCAGAGAACTAATTGAAGAATAATTAAAAAAACAAAGCT
>Ga0066639_10005265_pt1 | contig 10900 bp, 12 predicted proteins | sample CryGeyCG2114_010_2_FD_59504 | JGI IMG/M metagenome (GOLD analysis project Ga0066639, IMG submission 59504) | Groundwater microbial communities from aquifer - Crystal Geyser CG10_big_fil_rev_8/21/14_0.10 | ecosystem: Environmental > Aquatic > Deep subsurface > Groundwater | place: USA: Utah... | reverse complement strand
AACACACATCTGGCTTTTTTGGCTTTTGTCGTTTTATGGCGCATCCTGAAATCATAGAAAAAATTCATAATGAGATAGCTATTGTTCCTCAGATTTTGCGATTCCTTATTATCTCTCCACCCATAAAAGATCCTGTCCGTATGGAAAAGCGTCCAATGACACCATCTCCTGTAACAGCGCCAACACTTCCAAAAACTGAAACAACCAGTGGAACCGTACTTAGTAATGAAGATCTTGAACAAAAACTTGAAGAAATCTTAAAATAGAGAATTAGGTTTAGGGAATAGAGAATACTATAGAAAGATGATATATTACATACATAAAATATGAGCCAACGATATGCTCATCTCTAAAAGCTAAAAAAATGAATCCCGTTAGAGGCAATTAAACGAATATACCTATGAATACATATATTGAATTACATAAAGCGTCGAGAGCCGTCTATACGGCTGGTTACGGTTGTATTAAGACAACCTGCCTCTAACGGGATGAATTTAAATAAAGTATTTATATTAGGGAGACTCACGGTTGATCCTCAAGTGCGAGCAACAACAAGTGGTCAGCAAGTTGCTTCGTTTGGCATGGCAACCAATAGAGTATGGAATGATAAGCAAGGACAAAAACAGGAGAGCACGGAATTTCATAATATTGTTGTATGGGGAAGACAGGCAGAAATAGCAAGTAAGTTTCTAGTCAAAGGAAGCCTTGCTCTTATTGAAGGCAGACTTCAAACTCGCGCATGGGAAGATCAGCAAGGACAAAAGCGAAGAACAACCGAAATCGTCGCTGATAGAATTCAGCTTGGACCTCGACCAGGCGGTGCACCTGCAGGACCCTATTCAGCTTCACAGGCACCTCGCAAGGAAGAGGCTTCCGCACAAGACGATATTCCTACCATTGATGTTGATGAAGAGATACAATCAGAAGATTTACCTTTCTAGAAGAACGACAGTAATAAGCAATCAGAAATGAGAATACATATGCACCAATTACCACTTACCAATTACCACTTACCAATCGTATGACACAGTGTTACTTTTGTTCACAAAATATTCAAGAACCTGATTATAAAGAGGCAGAACTCTTGAAGCGTTTTATTTCTGGGCAAGCAAAAATTATTGATCCTCGTTATACCGGAGTATGCGTTAAGCATCAACGAAGACTTGCCATCGCTATTAAGCGAGCACGTTATTTGGGACTTGTACCATTTGTACGACGCTAATATATATAATAAACAGACCCTTTGTTACTGTTTATTTGTTATGGTATTGTTGAGGTACACGTTTACCTACCATGCAATTTGATATTAATCTTTTTCAAGCACTTCATAGCTTAGTAGGCGTTTCTTCAATACTAGACTTTCTTGGTATTTTTCTTGCGCGATTCCTCGCGTATTTTTTAATTGTTATACTTGTCGTTCTATTCGTTATAGAAAGTAATTGGCGAAAAAAGATATATGATAGCGCGCTGATTGTATTATCAGTTATTTTTTCTCGAGGTATTATCGTTGAGGGTATACGTGTTTTTTACGAGCGTCTTCGGCCTCCCGTTGTGCTTGGTTTTGAAGCGCTTATTCCTGTACCACATTCCCCAGCATTTCCATCAGGACATGCATCATTCTTTTTTGCTCTTGCAACTGCGTTATTTTTTATACATCGCAAATGGGGAATATGGTTTTTAGCAGGTTCATTGGTGATGGGAATTGCCCGTGTCTTTGTTGGCGTACATTGGCCGATGGATATTGTTGGTGGTATCGCGGTCGGTGTAGTATCAGCCTTTATTGCGTATATACTCCTTGATTATCGGAAAGCGAATATGCTTTATAACGACGCCACGAACCGCACTATGGGGGATGACTCCTAAAGTTGTGCTTGAATTGCCCCACGATACAGTACTTAATACTTTATAACCAGATGATGTTATCTCGGTTATTTTTTTAACCATAGAGATCTTCTTGTGTGGGTGTATAAAAACTATAGCATCGTGTATGCGTGGTTTTTTATACGCATAGGCACAATATGTCTTTCCGGAAATAAGTTCCGGCCACATGCTTTCACCCGATATGGTGACTAAAAAAAAGGGGAATTTCATGTGACAGACTATAAACAAAAAACTTTAAACGATAGACCAATAGTTAATGGTAATGTTTTTTCGTTTAGTATAGGTTATCCGTAATCTGCTGGTATGCCTTAAATCGTTCCGGCACTCCCTTTGCTTCATAAAACATTCGGGCAATTTCATCTACCAGTGCGACGAGTTCATGTGCGTGCCCCACGCTTATCTCTTGTTTATTCGTAGAACAAAGTTTTAAAGCTTTCCAAAATGTATCGTGGAGTTCTGGAAATGTTATAAGATGTTCAGGCTTGAAGAAATCTGACCACAAAATGGAAATTTCCCGCTTGCAGGTTTCGGCGTGTTCCTCTTTGGTTTGGATGCGCCGCATGACCATGTTGTGGTATTCATTGAGTGCATGCGCATCGTTTATATCCTTATCTTCTGGAGTTTTCAGTTCTTCCAATTGTTCGGTCATACGGGCGACTGTTTTTGCCGCAATTTTTGCAGGCGTTGGTTCATAGATGCCACAAGGTACATCACAATGAGCGTGTGCGGTGATATGGGGGAGATATTTCATATTGTTAGTATACGTGGATATAGGAAAAGTTGCTAGGTAATGAGTTGTGCTATGGTTTCGGCTAGTTTTTCTGGGTCAACGCGGGAAGGTGTTTGTACGGGTGCTTTGCGAGAGCCCCGTGCAAAAAGGAATCCACTCGGATGTGCAAACCACTCATCAAGCTCACCAGCAGCTTCAATGATTTTCTTTATGTCAGGGTGATCCATCCGTATTGTTTCACTCGAATCTCTAAAAAGACCAACATTGTATTTATTTACATAGACAATTACTTTTACCCCTTTTTCAAAGAGTGCAAAATTAATGATTCCAGGAAGCAATGCATCACGTACGAGTGCAACTTTTCCTCCAGGAAAAATTTGTGCAACCGTATCAAGTTCTAAAAGAGACTTCTTTCTTTTTTTGAGAAGCCCAAACATACCTTCAAAGATTTCGCCCATGCGTTGTACCGTCATGCCGTCATTCCCGCGATAGAAAAATTGTGTTGCGCGCAAGATGCCGTTTAATCCAGTTAGCGAAAAAAGTTGTTTGGTATTCGCATCAACATCAGGTCCAAGGAGCCTTCGTTCTGCATTTCCAAATCTATCTTGTGTATCTAAAAAGGTAATGAGTGGGTTGAGTATTTCGCAATCTTCAGGTGAAGCATATCGTTCTAGAATGAGGCTAAAGCATGAGTAAACGCTGGTATCATCAGCTATGGTACCTTTAATTCCTTTTCCTCCAGCAGGAATATCAACCGCACAATCATGCTCATTCATTCCGCTTCCGTCCCAATCAGCTGAACGAAAGGCTACGCTACTATGTTTCATTCCGGGGATGAATTTCTTTGCAGCCCAGACAGATGCTACAGCATCTAGATCTACGTTGATATGTGTGTATACGGTATTTTTATTTTTTTCACTAGGGCTGGTATACATCGTTTTCTACGCTTAGAGCCATTTATTCTTTATAAAGATAAAGATAAGAAGGAGAGAAATGAGAATGGTTCCAATTACGATGCTGACAAACGCCCACGGAGAATCCGCAAACGGCAATGCTACATTCATACCATACAGACTTGAGATAATCATCGGTACAGTCATGATAATCGTCATCGCGGTTAAGAGTTTAATAACTTGGTTTAGGTTATTAGTAGCAATAGTAGAGTGTGCTTCGCGGATATTTACAATATTTTTAAGGTCGCTTCGTGATCGCTCAATGAGTTGTGCGTTTCCTAAGAGGAGATCTTCAACTAATTCTTTATCATCTTGATAGAGTGATAAGATTTTTCCATTTAATAGATTATTTAAAATATTATTTTGAGGAACGAGGGATGAATGAAAATCATTCAGAATGGTTTCCAGCATAACAAAGCGCGCTATTTCTTTATTCGTGATGCGTTCAATACGCGCAGCATCTCTTCTCACGGTTCTATTGATTTGCGCTAACTTATTTTGATAGCTTGTATTTATTTGTTTAAAAATTTGTAGGAATAGCTTTGTTCCTTGTGTCGTATAGAGACCTGGATTTTTTAAAAGGGCTGCAGTAAAGGGGACTTCTTTTCTTGAAATGGTCGTAATGAGTTGCTTGCCAATAATCGTGAGGAAGGGAATGGTGCTGATACGGTCTTCTTCTTCAATGGGGACACGAGTAAATACATATATATGTTGTTTTTCAACTTCAAGACGTGGTGCCTCAAAAGGGTCTAAGGCATCTTTTACATGCCCGGCATCAAGCTTTAATGTATCAATAAGCTTTCCCAGCTCTTCTTCATGAGGATTGACAACATGTACCCAAGAACCAGAAGAGAATTCTTTTTTTTCGCTTATGTCGCTATCTTTAAGTTTACGATGATATGTTTTAATCATGTTTTTTAAATAAAAATCTTATATATCTATAATAGCACGTTCACTTTTATTCAGTCGGCTAGCTATAGTATGACTTAATTTTTCTGTATCCAACGAGTGATAGCAGTTGCTAATGCTAACTCTTTCTTTTTAAAGCTATGACCTGTACCTGAAATATTGATTCCGGTAAAAGATTTTGCTTGTAGAGATTTTTCTTTAAATAGAGCAATGAGTTTTTCTGTAGTGCGTGGTTTCATAATACATGCATCAGATGCACCAAAAATGACGGCAACTGGTATACGAATGCTTTTTAATTCTTTCCACGTGGCACGTGGATTGTAATAAGGGAATACGTCTTCGGCACTTCCTGGAGTATAGAGACTTATGTATCGTTTTGCGCTTAAGAGACCGAAACGAGCAGGCATAAGTGCTTTCCTGTCTTTTTTATAGAGACGCTTGGCAATTGCAAGTCGTCCGTTTTGTCCGCCTTCACTCCTCCATGTAAGTTCAAGGTCAATGTCGCTTGCTGGACCTAAGAGGATCAGTCCTTTTACTGCGTGGTTAGTTCTCTTATAGAGATAATAGAGCGCTTTATTTGCACCGGTTGAATGTCCGGCAAGAATAATACGTGTATATCCTAGTCGCTTTGCGGTAAGAATCATTGCATGTATATCTTCAGTGCACTCTTTGAAGTTTTCGAAGCCGGTGCCGATTAAGGAGTATTTTTTTCCGCCAAGATTTGCAACGTTAGCTCCACGCGTATTAAACATAAAAAATCCGATGCCGTTTTTTATACAGGCATCGCTTATTGCGTGTGAACGTTTTTGACTACTTGAGAAATGAGAGGTGAGTCCGTGTATCCAAATGAGAGCTGTGCGTTTTTTATCTTTAGGATGACGAATGATGCCTTCTAAGGTGAGGCCATCACGTGTTTTGATATTCGTTAAAAATACCGGGATCATATGATTCACTTACAACGAAGAAACTTAAAACTATAAACCTTAAACTTTGGACGAATCAATGAGCTTGGAATATGTAGAGCACTTTTCTAACGTTTTGTGTTTGCGGTCACTGGTTTTGAGAGAGATCTCATACACCCTGTGCAGAGCAAAACACGCTTACCTTCGGGAAGCTTCTTTTTTTGAAGATTTGGATATTTGCGGGACCAATTGGTCGGATTATAGTGCCCACGGAGTAATTTCCGTGTACCTGCCATAATCGATGTTTTACCGCATTGAGAGCATTTACGCATGGATTGAAGTATAAGGTATTTGTTGTTTTTAGGCAAGAAGTTGTCTTTTCATAGATTTTATAGTAAAATATTTCCAGTCCTTTGTTCTTGCTTGGCATAGGGGAGGGATATACTCATGCATATTGCATTTCAAATGAACCCTGACGTGAAGTTCCAGGTCATCAAGATTCTTTCTGAGACAATAGCTCTTCCAATAGAGCGCATCACAGAAACTTCGAAGTTTGCTGATTTGGCTGTTGAAAAAACCGATAAAGAGGCATTCATTGATGAGCTTGGAAACAAGTTCCGGATGACCATTCGTCCCATGGATGCAATTGGGTTTACTTCGTTGCCCAAGGTGTTCGAATTCCTTCATCTTAGCGGTGTTGGTCACTTTTCTCAAGCAGGGTAATTTCTGCGCAAGGTGGCAACACCTTGGCCACGTCTTTGGCGTGGTTTTTTTATTACCCTTGAATGTTTAGCTCTTGAAAAGGTAGCATTAGACTGTAAGGTATCCATACCTCTTGCATGGATGCTCAACCGGTGAGCAAAATTAAAATTTTGAAAAATATGGCAGATACCGTAGAACAAGTTAAGGAAAAACTGGATATCGCGGATTTTGTTCGTGAATATGTAAAGCTCACTCCCGCGGGTAAAAACCTTAAGGGGCTGTGTCCGTTTCATAAAGAAAAGACACCATCATTTATCGTTTCACCTGATCGGCAGAGTTGGCATTGTTTTGGGTGCGGTATAGGGGGAGATGCGATTAGCTTTTTGATGAAGTATGAAAATATGGAATTCATTGATGCCTTGCGTACACTTGCGGAAAAGGTGGGTATTGATATGGCGCGCAGTGGTTCTCTTGAGGGCCGTTCGTATACACGACTGTATGAGATTAATACTGAAGCAGCAAAATTTTTTGTTGCGCATCTGCGAACACAAAATGAAACAGCAGACAAGATGCGAAAGTATGTACATGAGCGTGGATTAAAAGATGAGACTATAACCGAGTTTGGTATTGGCTATGCGCCATCTAATAGTGACGCACTTACCAGTTATCTATCAAAAAAAGGATACGCGATAACCGATATTGATAAAGCGGGTTTAGTCTATAAGACAGAGCGAGGAACGTATTGGGATAGGTTTAGAAATCGTATTATGTTTCCGCTTCATAATCATTTTGGAAAGGTCATCGGTTTTACCGGGCGTCTTTCACCTGATTCACAAGAGACCAATACCGGAAAGTATGTAAATTCACCCGAGACTCCTATTTTTAACAAATCAAAATTACTTTTTGCGTTATTCAAATCAAAAAACGCCATCAGAGAAACAGGTGTCGCGGTTTTAGTTGAGGGCCAGATGGACGCGATTATGCTGTGGCAGGCAGGTATCAAAAATGTCGTTGCAACCTCGGGTACCGCGATCACACAAGAACATTTACAAGCACTCCAACGATTATGTAAAACCATTGTTATTTTTTATGATAATGATATGGCAGGACAGACGGCCACCGAGCGCGTGATTGATTTAGCAAGCACGATGGATATTTCAGTACGCGTAATTCATTCAGGTATCAGGCCAGCTGAGAAAGATCCAGCCGACATTGCAAAAGAAACACCCGAGCAACTCATCATATTAATTGAAAAGGCAGAGCCCGCAATGAAATATTATTTCGATTACTACCTACGCGAAGCCGTTGTCGCGCGCGCTGATGGAAATCTCGCACCTTTAAAGCAAGGTATTGAACATGTTCTTATTAAAATCTATAACCTTGCGAGTCATGTTGAGCAAGCGCATTGGATTCGTGAGCTTGCGCATCTCGTATCTTTCTCTGAAGAAGTTTTGTTTGAAGAGATGAAACGAGTGAGTGCTTCAATAAAAATAGAAAAAAAAGAGATATATGCACAAAACGTTCCCGTTATATCTATACGTGAATCATTCTCACGACGTGAACTTATCGCACAGCGATTTATCGGGCTTGTTATGTCAGATGACACTCATAAAGAAAAAGCTCAAGACTATCGCATTTTTCTTCCTGAAGATTATCAAATTATTTTTGATACGGTTATGGCAGGAGATATCGTATTTAAAACACTTCCCGTAGATTTAAAAAATCTAGCAGATGTTATCAGTTTTCGCTCAAGCCTTGAGTTAGAAGGAGAAGCAGAAGGAGCCCGTTTTGAATTTTCAGATGTAGTTACTGAACTTAAAAAAGTATATGCAAAAGAAGCCCAGGCACACATCAGTCAGCGCATTATTGATGCAGAGGCAAGTGGGGACGAGACAGCACTCGCAGATGCCCTGAAGGAATTTGACCGTATCACTAAGGAGGGGTATAATACATAAGTTATATACGTTATTTTAATACATACGTCCCGTTCTTAGGCGGGCAATTCCTTGTTTATGAAAAAAAAGACATCTTCTCGCAAAAAAACCATTATTAAAAAGAAAAAAACTACCTCAAAAAAGAAGGTTGTTTCGCGTAAGCCAAAAAAAGTAATAAAGACTACGAAGAAGAACGTTTTTAAAAAAGCCATAAAAAAGACCCTCAAACGAACATCATCCGGGCAAGCAGGAAAGAAAGTGGTTCGCACAAGCGTTCCTTATAAAAAAACTTTACGACAAAAAGCCGCAGGGCAAGCATCTAAAAAAAAGGGAAAGAAGAAAGCACCACGTAAGGGGAGTAAGCAAGCAAAAAATGAACAAGCTCTACAAGAGCTTATTGAACGCGGTACTCAGCGTGGTTTTGTGACGGATAGTGAAGTGCTTTACTATTTTCCTCACATTGAGGATAACGTTAGTTTTTTAGAAGAAGTTTACGAAACACTTGAAAAAGTTAACATTCGCGTTGTTGAGACGAGTCAGCTCATTGAAGTTCCAAAAGAAGAGATTACCGCAAAAGAATTAGAAGATGCTGTTAAGATGCGTGGGTTTAATGAGTTACCTGACTCAGTACAAATGTATTTGCGGGAGATTGGGAAGACATCTCTTTTGACTGGTGCTGAGGAAAAGGAATTAGCAAAGCGTATTGAAAATGGTGATGAAGAATCTCGCAGAAGATTTATTCAGGCAAACTTACGTTTGGTTGTTTCTATCGCAAAACGATATGCAAACAGAAGTCCCAACTTAAGTTTATTGGACTTAATTCAAGAGGGGAACATCGGACTTTCACGCGCGGTGGACAAGTTTGATTATCGCCGGGGCTTTAAATTTTCAACGTATGCCACATGGTGGATTCGTCAGGCGATTACGCGCGCATTGGCTGATCAGTCACGCACCATTCGTATACCGGTGCATATGGTAGAGACTATCGCAAAGTATACGCAAGCCAAGCGACGCCTTATGCAAGAGTTGGGACGCGATCCATTAGCCGAGGAGATTGCGGTTGAGATGGAGATGCCGGTTGAAAAAGTGCATCATATTCAAAAGATTTCACAAGAAGTTATTTCTTTAGAGTCGCCGGTAGGGGATGGTGATGAAGACTCCTTGCTTGCTGAATTTGTACCAGATGACAAGAATTTAACACCAGCACAAATTGCTTCACAAGGGTTGTTACGTGAAAAGATAAAAGAAATTTTAGTAGATTTGATGGAGCGTGAACAACAGATTTTAGAAATGCGGTTTGGGCTTGAGGATGGCGTAACGCATACGTTAGAAGAGGTGGGCGCAAAGTTTGGCGTAACGCGCGAGCGCATCAGGCAGATTGAAGCAAAGGCGCTTGCAAAGTTGCGTGAACACGACAAGGCGCATATGCTGGAAGGGTATTAAGATGTTCGGATAATCTTCTATAAGAGACCGGAAGATTTAGTCTCTTTACGAAGAAAATCCTCACGCATTGGTTTAAAATTAAAAATATGAATAAAAATATATTACTTATCATCATTGTAGTTGTGGTTATCGGGGGAGCATATTATTTTATTTTTAATAACAACGAAGCAGATTGGGTTACGGGGGAGTTTATGGATTACCCGAGTGACTTGGTGATGATACCGGCAGTAGAGGGAACGCGCCAAGGGCCGACGTTTACATTTCCGGATTCGTATTTTGCTGGTTCTGCTATTTTTGGTGCAGAAGTTACTAGTTATGCGAGTTGTGGAGGGGAGTCGTCGGAGCCGAATACGACACTTGGCGGGTTGGATTTATATAAGTCAGAGAACGGGCTTATGTACATTTTACCGGGCGCATGTAATGAGATATTTCAGTTGACGATTGAGTCCACGGATACAACCGCGATAAACCTTGAGGCACAACAAAACATTATTTCTATTTTTGAAAGGATGGTTACAAGTCACGCGGAGAAGGCTTTAGTGGAAACACTATAGAGGATGAAACAAACCTGTGGGATGCGCGTGGTGATGCCTCCCATAAAGAACCGGTCTTAGAGGCTGGTTTTTTGTTGGGTGCTTCAATCTGTCTTCGGGGGTGGCTGGTAGGAAAATATGTTTAGTTCCTGAACATTTTATTACATAAGGTCATTTGGCTTTAAATTCGTGTTTTGGGTGGGAAATGGTAGTATTGTAAATATGAAATCAAATAAGAAGATGCTCGTACTTGTTATTTTATTTGGATTGGTGGCGGCGGGGAACCTTGTTGAAGGAATTAGAGCAGTGATAACAATAGGGTCATATGACGCGTATAGCGGCTCTTTCATCAAGGCGGGCATTATGGCATTTATCGCGTATATGCTCTGGAGAAAAGATAAGTGGGGATATTGGCTTGCAATTTTTTTTGCAGGAACTGATCTTCTGAAATTAATTTGGGCAATCAGTCTTGCCCCGAGCATTATTTTCCCTGTGCTTAGTATTCAAGTGATAGTGCCTATAGCACTTGTGTTAATTTTTGATCTAATTCCACTTATTCTTTTAATCAACAGGGAAGTTCGTAGTTATTTCTTTAAGAAATATAACGTTTAATGACTAAATATATTCTTAGACCTTCTTCTTTTTGCGCAGAACAATGATATTCTCTTTGAAATAGATTGGAGTTTCTTTGGGATGAGTTTTAGGACGGGTTGAGCAAGGCTCCAAACCAGGTTCGCCATGCTTTTTGTGTTGCAACCCAACGCTCTAGGCTTCGTTTGCTGTGCGGGCAGACCTTTGAGACCTCAATCAGTTTGACTTCTTTCTTCACTATCGGTAGCACCCACTTTAATCTTTCTTCTTTGATTGTTTTAACCATATGTATGCTCATTCCTCCATTCTAGGAGAAACCGCC
>Ga0066639_10005262_pt1 | contig 10903 bp, 15 predicted proteins | sample CryGeyCG2114_010_2_FD_59504 | JGI IMG/M metagenome (GOLD analysis project Ga0066639, IMG submission 59504) | Groundwater microbial communities from aquifer - Crystal Geyser CG10_big_fil_rev_8/21/14_0.10 | ecosystem: Environmental > Aquatic > Deep subsurface > Groundwater | place: USA: Utah... | reverse complement strand
TGGTCGGGGAGACAGGATTCGAACCTGCGACCCTCTGGTCCCAAACCAGATGCGCTACCAAACTGCGCTACTCCCCGACTCGAAGCTCAGCAGAATAGTGGTGGGGCAGGTTCAATGTCAAATTCATGGCGAATGACGCATCTCTTCAATTGCCCCTGGTGGTCTTGGTCCGTACACTAAGTTTATGGCTTTTCAAAAAATACCTCGACCTGTTCTCGTGACGGCGGTTTTGCTCGTCGGGGTTCTTCTTTTTTTCGTGATTCAAAAGCCTGAGACCGTCTGTACTCCACAGATCGAGATCTTTAAGCAATCCCAGGCCGGAGCTCTATTCCCCAAGGTCACCGAGAAATCTCGGGCGCCGGCGACCTATGCCCGGGCGGTCGAATCCTGCCGAATTGCCAACAGCCCAGGGGGCTGCTTTGAACTCTTCAATCTGCTTAAAAAAGTAGTTCGAGATCTCAGGGGAGCTCCGCAAGAGTGCCTGGTGCCGTTCGGGGAGCTCGCTCAGGTCAAAAATGCTCTGCGAGACGGCGTGCAACTGATGATTCTTCTGGCCTGGGGGGACAAGCCCCCTGACAAGGGCATGGAGAAATTTGCTTGGTTAGAAATGTCTGATCTTTCGCTGTACTGTCAGCTTCGCGATGTTTACGAAAAAATCTATGGGACCGAGGGCTGGAGCGAGCTCAGGCTGACGACCTATCATCTGCTGCCGGGCGAGGCCGCGGTCTTTCAAGATGGGACCTGCCTGAACTGTGACTATTTAAAAAAGGCAGACCAGACCCTGTCCCCCGAAGAGATCTGGGCTCGCAGCCTGTTTTCGTTGCGCTGCGAGCGCCTGCGCTGATTTATAAACTGAAAAGCTCGATATGGTCCCAGCAAAGAGCGTGAGCTTTTTCTCTCGCATAACCCAAGAAAGAAAATCCGCGGTCCGAGTTGGACTGGATTCGATATCGTTTTTGATCCTCTTGAATCAGAGTCCAATCGCTGGGGTTCAGGCCATAGACCCGAAGCTCCTGGCTTAAGAGTTGGTGGCCGGTATTTGCTACTTCGTTCATCAAAGACTGGATCATGCATTCCCCCTTTTTAAAGTGCATTTCTTGTTGGAGGGGGTCCATTTCATCTTTTGGGCCATCTTTTTCAGCGGCCTAGTCGAAATCATGGGCCAATGGCGTTCGCCGGTCGCGTTGTCGTTGGACGGCCGTCCAGAATCGTGGAAAATCTAAGGAATGAAAATCACAAAAAAACGCAATCGATACCGCAACTATTTGTCCCTGGAAGCACTGGTCATTTTATTGGTGATGGGAATTTTCCGCCTGGTCCCTGATGTCAAATGGGCATCGGTGGTCGCGGGGTTTTTGTTCATCGGGAGCAGCCTGGGAATTTTGTACTGGGAAACTCGTTATCCAGATTTTAAAAAACACGCCTCGTTTTGGGGGGTATTGGTGTTTTTTATTTTCAGTGCTCTACCCATTTTCATTTTACGCCTGTGGCACTGGGACATAGCTTTTGATCAAGTTCAGTTTCTGGGCTTTAGCGGCCCCGAATTGCACAAGACCTCGAACAATATCTTTATCCTTATGATGGTGTGCTTTTTCGCAGACTCGTATCTTGAGTCCAAACGAGAGCAAGAGCAGGCTCAGTAGGTTCCCTTAGCTTGCTGGAGAAAAACAAAAAGCCGAACTTTGAAGTTCGGCTTTTTAGTGTCTAGATCTTTCAGAGATTAGGTTTAAGCTTCGAAAGGAACTGGAGAGATAGAGTCACTTCTGTGGAAAGTATCGTAAGCAGAAGTTCCTGTTGGCAACAGTCCCAAGTTACGAGCTTTTTTAACAGCTGCAGCCACTTGTTTTTGTTGAGCAATGCTCAATTTAGAGATGCGGGCAGGAGTGATTTTTCCACCATCACTGACAAAGCGAGTGAGGCTCATTGGATCTTTATAATCAAAAAGGTGGTCACCACTGAATTCCTGACGGTATTTTGCTCGAGCGTTCTTTTTCATCTGCATTCCTCTTCATTATTTTTAACGAGTTCATGGGTATACTGTAAATTGGGGTTGCCAACAAGCATCTTTTTCGTTAGACACCTAACTTTGTTTGCGGCTCTCTATGCTGCACTATTTTTGGAGGATTCAGATGAGTCGTTGCGAGTTAACTGGAAAAGGCCCCGTTGTGAAGAACTTGGTGAGCCACTCAAACATCAAGACAAAGAAGATCGCGCAGCCAAATGTTCAAAAAAAACGAATATTTAGCCGTATTTTGAACCAAATGGTTCGTTTGCAGATTGCCACCAGCACCATTCGCGACATGGAGCATATGGGCGGTTTTGACACCTTTATTTTGAACCAAGAAGAAAAAGCTCTTTCAAAACGGGCTCTTGACGTAAAAAATCGCATCCGTCGCAAAATGGCTGCAAAGAAGAAATAGGCGGGATTCATGGGAAAAATTAAACTGAAAATCAAAAAAGGCGCGACTGTAAAAGTGGTCGCCGGCGCAGACAAAGGCAAAAAAGGCGTTGTTTTGGCCGTGAGCTCTCGAGCCATGAAAATCAAAGTTCAAGGTGTTCGTGTTCAATCTCATTTCGACAAAAAAGACGGAATGAAAACTCTCGAAGGTTTTATGGATTATTCCAACGTCGCTTTGGTGGAAGCAGCTCCTGCGGCAAAGGGTAAAAAGACTTCAGCAGGGAAAAAGAAAGCGGCGTCTAAGACAGCGTAGTTTTTTTTTATATTCTGATGAGTGATCAAAAAGCCCTGCCCAAAGTAGGGCTTTTTCGTTTTTGAGGCATTGTTTGTTGGACCTGGACTGATCTTACGAAGGGTTTTTTTCTGGTCATAAGTCGTCTTCAGGGGATCTCAAAAAGAGCCGTTTTTAAAATGGCGAGAAAGATGGCAAGATATTTGAGGGGGCTATGATGCCACATCGTATTTTGATTTTAATTTTATCTCTTTTTGCCTGCACCAGCTTTGCAGAGCAGACTCCATCGACGGCAGCAACCGCGGACAAACCCGCTGTCGAAAAAAAATCGGAAACTCCGACTGTGGATTACGGTGGTGTTACCAGCAAAACCAACTATCTGATCTGTAAAAATAAAGATGTTGTTCGAACGGTGCGTGTTTTGAAAAAAGACGAGGGTGGATGCAAAACCATGTACACCAAAGAAGGTGTAGACAAAGTGGTCAGTGAATCGACTTACTCGGCCGGTTGCTGGAAAATTCTTGGCAACATCAAAATCAATCTAGAAAAAGCTTCTTGGAAGTGCAAAGACATCAGCGATTCTCGAGTGTCCTCGTCGGAGGAGTAAAGTGAGTTCCAATCTAAAGATTGCCCTCTGTCAGATGACTTCGGTTGACGATGTTGAGGCCAATCTTCAGCAAATTGAAAAACTCTGCGCACCGATTGAAAAGGCAGATGTCATTTTTTTTCCTGAAAATTGTTTGTTCATGCGCCTCAAAGAGGGTGATTTGATTCGCGGTTTGGATCTTGAGGATCCGGCCTTTTTGCGTCTGGGTGAACTTGCCAAAAATAAGTCCTGTTATCTCCACTTGGGCTCGGTGCCTCTGCGAGAAAATGGAAAACTCAGCAATGCTTCGGTCGTGATTTCTCCTCGGGGGGAGGCGCGCTGCTCCTACCGTAAGATTCATCTCTTTGATATTACACTCGAAGGGCAGAATCCGGTGCGGGAATCCGATGCTTTTATCCATGGTTCAGAACCCTTGGTTCTGGATATGGTCTCTTGGCGATGGGGCCAGACAATTTGTTATGATCTTCGCTTTTCGGAGCTTTTTTCGATCTATGCGCATCAATCAGTGGATGCAATCCTGGTCCCAGCCGCCTTTCTGATCAAAACAGGACAGGCCCATTGGGAGATTTTGCTCCGAGCGCGAGCCATCGAAAGTCAGTGTTATGTCATTGCCACGGCCCAGGCCGGAGCCCACCGCAATGGGGGCGAGGCTGAGAGAAAAACCTATGGCCACAGTCTGGTGGTCAACCCCTGGGGTGAAATCATTGCCGAGGGCTCTGCTGATCATCCGGAAATACTTCTGGCCGAGTTGGACCGTGACCTGATCGAAAAAGTTCGTCGTCAAATCCCTATGTCCGGCCATCGTCGTTTGAAATAACAAGACAAAAAGATAGTTTTTAAGCCATGTGCTCCTCGCGTTGTTATAATTTGCGTCGAGAATACGAGCTTTCTGTCCCATCTTAAACAGAGATATGTTAGATTTTCTAGGAGCTTAGATCATTTCGACGGAGTGAGATTTATGGTGCGGTTGATTTTATTTTCTATCTTTATGGTGATTTTTTCGGGATCCGTTTTTGCCCAAGGGGATGTCGGCGAGCATGTTCTTATGACCGCCCAGGAACAACAGATTCACAATATTGCTAAGAAGCGCCTTTACCCGGGGGGGCGCGACGAAGAGTCCTTGAAGGTTCAGAGTCAGCTGCCTTTGATCACTCGTAAGATGACTCCGGCTACTCAGATGCCAGTGGATGATCCCTCGGACGAGGCTCACGACTAATTTAAAAACCAAGGAAGGGACTTATGGCCATTAATGACAGTTTGCCTGAAGGTGTGACTCGAGAACAAATGGACGTGGATGTTTTGATTGTGGGCGGTGGAGCCGCTGGACTTTCTTGTGCCCTGCATTTGTCGCAGCAGATAGAAAAACACAATCAAGAAATTGCCAGTGGCCAGCGCCAGGGGACCCCGATTCCCGAACAGATGATTGTGGTGTTGGAAAAAGGGGCCGAAATTGGCGCCCACAGTTTTTCAGGAGCAGTTTTAAAACCAACAGCCTTGCAAGAGCTCATGCCCAATTTCAAAGAAGAGGGCTGCCCCATCGATTCCGAAGTTGTCTCGGATGCGGTTTATTATTTGGGGGAAAGCTCTGCGTTTAAGCTGCCAATCACGCCGCCGCCCTTTCATAACAAGGGCAACTATATTGTTTCTTTGTCCAAGTTTAATCGTTGGCTCGGACAAAAGTGCGAAGGTCGTGGGATCAATATTTTTCCAGGCTTTGCGGCGGTGGAAGCTTTGTACGAAGGCAACCGCATTGTCGGAGTTCGAACGGGCGACAAGGGGCGGGATAAAAACGGGCAACCAAAACCTAACTTTGAGGCCGGCTTGATTTTGAAATCCAAAGTGGTGATTTTTGCAGAAGGACCACGCGGGTCATTGTTTAAGCAGGTCTCTCAAAAACTCCATCTTCGCGACGGAAAAAATGCCGAGGTCTTCGAAGAGGGCGTGAAAGAAATCATCCAGATGCCGGCGGGCACTGTGAAGCCCGGACAAGTGATCCACACCATGGGCTTTCCATTGCATAAAAGTATCGGTGGAACTTTTATCTATACCATTCCTGGCGATAAAATCATCGTTGGTCTGGTGGTTTATTTGGACACCAAAGACCCATTGTTGGACCCTCACCGAGAACTGCAAAGACTGAAAACTCATCCATTCTTGCAAAAAATGCTGGCAGGGGGGCAGGTCATTGCTTATGGCGGTAAAACTTTGCCGGCAGGGGGCTATTATTCCATGCCGACGCTGGCTGGTGATGGCTGGATGGTCTGTGGGGACAGTGCTTCGATGGTGGATGTTCAAAAACTCAAGGGCATTCATTTAGCGATGAAATCTGGAATGCTATCTGCGGACACGGCCTTGCAGTCTATCGTCAGCCAGGACTTTTCAGCGACAGCCCTTAAAGCCTATGAAACAAAAATCCATGAAAGTTATGTTCGGAGCGAGCTCTACCGAGTTCGAAACTTTCACCAAACTCTCAGCCAAGGGCTTTTTGCCTCGTTGCCTTTGATCGCTTTACAGGAAATCAGCGGAGGCCGCGGTTTAAGGGACGGGATGACGACCCATCAGGATGCCAAAACCACCGAGAAAGTGGCGGAGGTTTGGGGTTCTGGGGGGCTCAGTGATTCGGCCAATCAACTGCCAAAACCAGATGGGAAGCTCTTTTATGACAAGCTGAGTTCCGTTTATCTGACCGGAACCATGCATGACGAGGACTCGCCCAATCATTTGCTGCTCAAGGACGGCGACATCTGCCGCTCGATCTGTGAGCCTCAATACAAGTCTCCGTGCAATCACTTTTGCCCGGCCAATGTCTATGAGATGGTCCCAGCTCGAAATGGCGAGCCTGAGAGGTACGATTTACAAATTAATTATACCAACTGTATTCATTGTAAAACCTGTGATATCAAGTGCCCATTCGAAAACATCGATTGGACGGTCCCCGAGGGCGGTGGCGGTCCAAGATACCAGGAGACATGATTTAGGAAGCTCCTGGTTTTAACTCCCTAAGGGACAGGAGCTTTTTATGCCTCAGTTTTTAGCCTCAACAGCCAAAGGTTTGGTCGAACCTCTCGAAGCCGAGTTGCAGGCTCTCGGTTATTCTGGAACTTTAAAAATGTCATCCGGAGTTTTTTTTGAATCCAATTGGGAGGGTGTTTACCGTGCCAATTTGCAATCTCGTTTGGCCTCCAGGATTTTAAAACCTGTTTTAGATTTTCCAGCTTACAAGTCCGACGATCTTTATCACAACATCATGAAGCATGACTTCACCAAGTACATTCGCCCCGATCAAACTTTAAAGATCGATGCAACCATCATTGATTGTGCGCTGAAAGATCAGCGCTATGTGGCGATGAGGGTCAAAGACGCCATCGTGGATCAATTCCGTGATGAGTTTGATGAGCGTCCCAATGTCGACAATGAAAACCCCACGCTGAGGGTTTATGTCAAAGGCATCAAAAACCATTATCACGTCATGGTCGACACCAGTGGCGAGTCTTTATTTCAGCGGGGATACCGTCAAGATGTGGGCGTGGCGCCCATGAAAGAAAATTTGGCGGCCGGTTTGGTGATGCTCTCGGGTTGGGATAAAAAATCTCCGCTAGTGGACCCCATGTGTGGTTCTGGAACTTTGTTGATCGAGGCCGCAATGATGGCCTTGAACGTGGCTCCAGGTTGTCATCGTCGCAAGTTTGCCTTTATGGACCTCAAAGGTTTTGATCGCGCAGCTTGGGATAAAGTGGTTGAAGAGGCCGCGGATCAAGAGATCGACGATTTGGATTTCAAATTCTATGGTGCCGACATTGATCGTCGGATGATTGTTGCTGCGAAAACAAATGCCCGTCGCGCGGGTGTGGATCACGTGATTGAATTCAAAGCCGAAAGCATTGCGACCTACGAGGCTCCAGTTGAAAAGGGAATGTTGGTCACGAATCCTCCCTACGGAGCAAGGCTGGGTGAAGAGGACAATCTCAGAGACGTCTATCGAGACCTCGGGCACACCTTGAAACATCGTTTTAAGGGTTGGGATGCTTGGATCTTATCTGGAAACAAGGATTTGATCATGGATATGAAACTCAAGGCCACACGTAAACACTTTGTTTACAATGGCCCCTTAGAGTGTCGATTTCTGAAATACAGTATGTTCTAGAACGGTTTGGTGATGGCGATCCAAGCGGCACAGGAAACCAGGGCTGTGAACAGCACAAAGAGTCCCACAATCCATTGGGATTTTCGTTTTGCCACAGCCACCACTCCACCCAATACCAGCCAGATACCCAGTTTTGCGTAAATCCATTCTGGGAGTCCGTGGACGAGCCCCAGACGTGCCGCCATTCCAAAACCACCAATCAGGATCAAGAGCAGTCCCAGGCCATGACCGATAAAGCCAGCCATTTTGACCGCCGGTTTGATGGGTGAGCCCGAGGCAAAGCTGGCCGCGACGGCGCCTAATCCAAGACACAGAAGTGCAATTCCCGCGATGTGTAGGATTTTATAAACTTCATATGAGATCATTTGTTCTCCTTCGCAGCGCTGCTGCGCTTGTCACCAAGCTTGAGATGTTTGCGGATTTCAGAAACTTGTTTTCTCAGATCAGAAACGTAGGTGCTATTGGCCAGGGTTCGTTTGGCGGCAGTGAAGGATTCCAAGGGATATCCCGCATAGGTGCCAGACTGACGGATGCTTTTGGTGACGGCGGAACGTCCACCCACGGTCACTCTGTCGGCAATCGAAATATGATCACCCACGGCGACCGAGCCACCAAAAACACAGTGATCCCCAATATTCGTCGAGCCGGCGACAAAGAAACCACCCGCAAAAACATTGTGCTTACCAATTTTGCAGTTGTGAGCGACATGGCAAAGGTTATCGAACTTAGTGCCCTCGCCAATTCGAGTTTCCCCAAGGGTTGCTCGATCAATGGCGCAGTTGGCGCCAATTTCCACAAAGTCTTCGATCACAACGATCCCCAGTTGGGGGATTTTGTGCATTCTTGAGTCCGGTCCTGGAACAAAACCAAAACCATCGGCACCAATGGTCGTATGGGGATGGATTTCACAGAAGCGGCCGACTTTGCAATCCGCGCCGACAAAGACCTGAGAGTGGAGAATTGTTTTTGCTCCAACGGAGGCCCCCTTTTCAACCACGGTCTGAGCGCCGATCATGGCACCTTCTTCGATGATCGCGTCGGGACCAATGACGACAAATGCGCCGATTCTGACCTCGGGGCTTATCTGGGCGCTGGGATCAATCGCAGCGGTCGGATGAATACCCGGGCGGAAGCGAGACTTCTTCTGATCAAAAAGCGGGAGAACAATTGCAAAGGTGGCGGGCATATTCGAAGTTGCAAACAGAGAGATGGAGCTGTCCACGCGGCGGTCTTTTGGTGACAGCTTTTCGTGAGCGATCAGAATGCTGACCTGGTTTTGAACCGCTTGATTCCATTGTTCTTCCGTGGACACGAAGCTCATCTTTTGAGGGCCAGATCGACCAGGCTCAACCGCCAGTTCCGCGGAGGTCTTGTCTTGCCCAGAAATAAATTGCAAGTAACTCGAAAAATGGGGATTGGCGGCTAATTCTTTGAGCTGAGAGGTTTGAACTGACTGAGGCATTTGTGATGCTCCGCAAGATTAAAAAGAAAGAAATTTCGTGTCTAGTTAATCGAAGTTATATATCAGAATCAATTTAATTGATTTTATTCCACGAGCATGGCGGGAGGTTTCATGGCGAAGGCGGCAAAAGCCAAAGCAGGCAAAGCCAAAACGGCGACAAAGGAAACGAAAACGGCAAAGGTAGCCAAGGCTGCAAAGCCGAAAGCAACGAAGCCCAAGGAAGCAAAGAAGGAAGCTCCTGCAAAGGAGACTAAAAAGGCTTCCGCCAAAGCCGATAAACCCGTCAAAGCCAAAGCGGCGAAGGCCTCTGTGGATTCTGTGAGCGAAACTCATGATGAGGTAGCCGCTCCTGTTGAAAAAGTTAAAAAAGAACGATCGACCAAGGCCTCTCGGGCGGCCGAAAAGGCCACCGCCGACGACCTTAAAAAATGGTCAGACTTTCGGGACAAGTATGGTTCTGAAAAGGCCATTTCCTATAGCATGTCCGGTGTTTTTGAGCCCAACACTCCTTTGCAACATAAGGTTTTAGGCTGGGGTTACATCGTCAATGTTCAGAATGACCGGCTCGAAGTGCTTTTTGAAAGCGGTCAAAAAATGTTGATCAGCAATTATAAACCGAGCTAAAACTAAGACCACATGGCAAAAGATGATTTAGCACAATTAGAGGGAAAGATCGTAGATGCTCTTGCTGGGGGGATCTATAAGGTCATGCTGGAAAACGATGTTGAAATCCAAGCAAAGCTTTGTGGCAAAATGCGCCGCTTCAATATTCGCGTGGTTGTTGGCGACAAGGTGACTGTCGGAGTTTCTCCTTATGACCCTACGCATGGCCTGATCATGTATCGACACAAATAAAATGTCTGGCTACTGTGAACCTGATGATTCGAAAAACACAATCCTGAATTAAACTGGAGTTCCCTCATGGAGCAGGCTCTCGTCGGATATCTTTCAAAAACAATTCCCAATGTTTCTTCTCGGTCGGCGGAAGCTGTCCTTGAGTTGGCAGGCGAGGGTGCTACGGTTCCTTTTATTGCCCGTTACCGTAAAGAAAAAACTGGCAATTTGGACGAAGTCCAAATTCGAGCGGTGATTGACGCCAATGAAACGTTTCAAGAAATCACCAAAAGGAAAGCCTTTTTGGTGAAAGAAATTGGCGAACAAGGAAACTTGACCGAAGAGATTAAAAAACGAATTGAAAAAAGCTGGGATCTCGGAGAACTGGAAGAGATCTACCGGCCGTTCAAAAAGAAAAAGAAAACCAAAGCCACTTTGGCCCGAGATGCCGGCCTAGAGCTGTTGGCACTTTGGATCTGGGATGTGGGACATGGTCTGGCCAAAGAAGATCCAACCATGGAGATCAAAGCCAAGGATTTTCTCAATGTTCCCGCTGGAATCGTGAGCTATGAATTGGCGCTTAAAGGGGCGCAGGATATCTTGGTTGAAAAAATTGCCAACGATGTCGATCTTCGAGCAGCAGCGAATAAAAGCTATTTCGAAAAGGGCAAAGTATTTTCAAAACGGACCAAGAACTTCAAACCACATTCAAAATTTGAGATGTACGCCGAATTTGAAGAGTCCGTGAAGTCCCTGATGGACGCAAAGTCTTCGCATCGTTACATGGCCATGCGGCGAGGTTGGCAAGAGGAAGAATTGTCGGTCGACATCAAGGCCAATGATGATGAGATTTTGACTCAGTATGAACGGTTTGCGACGACCACACCGGATAGCAATGTAGGAATTTTTCTCAAACAGTCCGCAAAGTTGGCCTTGACCGTCTATGTTCTACCATCGATCACCAATGAAGTTCATCGGGCGCTCAAAGAAAAATCCGATGAAGATGCCATCAAGGTTTTTGCTGAAAATGTGAAACGAGTTTTGTTGGGTTCTCCATTTGGACCCAAAGTTGTTCTGGGTGTAGATCCGGGATTGCGTACGGGTTGCAAGGTGGCTTTGGTCGACAAAGCTGGGCATTTTATTTCTCATACGGTGATGCATCTATT
>Ga0066639_10005260_pt1 | contig 10907 bp, 9 predicted proteins | sample CryGeyCG2114_010_2_FD_59504 | JGI IMG/M metagenome (GOLD analysis project Ga0066639, IMG submission 59504) | Groundwater microbial communities from aquifer - Crystal Geyser CG10_big_fil_rev_8/21/14_0.10 | ecosystem: Environmental > Aquatic > Deep subsurface > Groundwater | place: USA: Utah... | reverse complement strand
TTGATCAATATTTTCTTTTAAACGCACGCAAGCACACAACTCCATTTGGTGATTCGGCAGATTGTTTACAAAAACATACACATTTCTCACATGATCCAAGCTCAAAATAGCGTTTTCAATACCATCAATCTCCAGTCGTCGACCATTTATTTTTATCTGACTATCAAGGCGTCCCAAAAATTCAATAGTACCATCAGGCATATAACGACCACGATCACCTGTTCGATAAATGAACGCACCTTCAATATGACAAAAAGTATTTTTGACAAAAGCCCGCACGGTAATTTTCGGGTTGTTCAAATAGCCCAAACCAACACAAATTCCTCCCAAATATATTTCACCTGGTTCGCCAAAAGCTACTGGTACCAAGTAATCATCCAAGATCAGTGCTACCACATTATCAATCGGGGTTCCGATGGGAATTTTTTTATTCATTTCCTGATTCACTTCATAAAAAATAGTACCAATGGAACATTCGGCAGGACCATAGGTATTGGTAATACCCACGTGTAAAAAGTTCGTCTTGAACCAATTCACGGCTTGTACACAGATTTTTTCTCCACCAATTAATATTTGTCTCAGTGATTTTAATTTGTCATAATCTGATCGATTCATTTTTAAATGATCAGTAAATAATTGAAAAACTGAAGGAATAAAATCTGTCATAGTAATATGATATGTTTCAATCAAATCACACAAAAGTGGTGGAAAAAAATTTTCATTATCTTTTGGAACAACGACCATCGCTCCATTCAACAATGGCCACAGTATCTGCCACAACGAAGCATCAAACATCGGCTTACTATTCAATAAAATAACATCCGAGGATCTCACTCCATATCTTTTGGACATATACTGCAGGCGATTCAATAAACCAACACTGGTATTTAAACAGCACTTCGATTTTCCAGTGGAACCTGATGTAAAAATTCCGTAAACAGGTTCGTTTTTTTCAACTCTTGCCATGGAAAAGTGAGCGACATTTCCAAGTTCGTAATAATCAACTTTCAAACAATTATCAAAAATATTGGATATTTCCTCAGAAATGCTGTGTATCAAGATCAATTTGGGGTTCACTGAATCAATCATCGATTTCAAGTATGAAATTGGCCATGAACAATCAACCGGCACATAAACCGCTCCTGACTTCATAATCGCCAATAGTGATATAATTAAATCAACGGAGGCCGGAATGCAACAAAAAACTATATCCCCTTTCTCCACCCCGCCCAGTGAAATCTCGCATGCCAAACTGTTTGATTTTTTATCTATCTCACAATAATCATACTGCCTCGAGTCGTGGATGACCGCTGTTTTATTGCCAAACTTTTCTACAGCCCGAAAAAACAATTCTCCTATTGATACATCGGGAATCGCCACTTTCTCGCCAAGTGATAATTGTACAAAATTATGGAGTGGAACTTTTTTGATGATGCACCTCATATAAAAAAGATAAAAAAAATAACGACCCGTTTCAGGTCGTTATTTTGTGGCAATGGAAATTACCTCATCATATGCAACGCAAATATAACCTAAAACGGAAAGCTTTGTTTGCACGACGGCATAATTGTAAAATCAATGGTTGAGATTGCATATATACACATACTATCACACTCAGATACTTTGTCAAGTGCGATACTCTTTCATCAACCTGCAACTTTTTTCTCTCATTTCCTTTATTCAAAAACCAAACTCCTTACTGTCCACTCCAAAAACGAGTGTCAAAAATGAAAAAAGTACTTTTAATGATGCTTTCACTTGAACAGGTTTTAGATTATCACCCATTACATGTGTCGGCCACCATGATGGAAATTCCTTTTGGACAAATTCTGGACGAATACTATCCAGATGAACAAATCCAACAAGAAAAACACGGTCAAAAAAAATATCAGCGACACGATATGCATCTTCCTGTTTCTTTTTTCCTTTTATTGTCTGCCCAAGATATTTTTTATATTTTGGCAAAACATCATTTTTGACCCAATGCTTGAACGGTTCTTGCTCTTTTTCCATCTGTTTTATCATTTCCAAATACGCATCCCACTCCATTTCCACATCACCAACAACCATTTTTGGCATTGATCCTTGATTCATATTATTTTTATCCGTCGCTTTCATCTTGCTTCCCACCATGTCTTTCGGCGACTTTCCACCAAGAGACTTATGGGGAAAATAATTCCACGCGTCTGACAAAACTTGAAGCATACCATTCATCTTATCTATATCATCAAACTCTGGAAATACCTGAAGGCATTTCGCAAGAAATGTATTTGACGCATCGCGCGCGTTTGTCCCAGAGGAATATATCCATTTTTTTATTTTTTCCACGGTAATCTTTTTTTCAAGACCATATTTCTTGATCATTGACTGAAGTTTTTTCTCTACTTGCGCTATGGTAGTGGATTTCATACAAAAAAATTATAAAGAATACACTAAATCAAATCACCTCAATTTCCAATATCCTATCTACCCGAAACACACGCGTATCTTGGCGAGTATGACAATATGCCTCCACGCCCAGATATATTTTGCCCATATATTCCATCTCACCGACTTTTTTTGGCGAAATAATACGCGTGGATTTTACATCAGACCCTTTGAGATACATAATTTTCACTTTTTGTTTGTGTTTGCGCGCGTGTTCCAGTATTTCACGTTTGTCCAAAACCGGTACATCCATATCTGCTTTTTTGTAATGCAATCCAGTAACAAAACGAACAATATGATAATCAATTCGCACATCTGATTTTCTGACCGGACAGCGAAGCACGAGACCATCAAAACTCACACACCGAGACAGCGCGACATAGGTCTGGCCTGTGGTAAACGCGCCACGACCCATATCCACGATCACGCGATCAAATGTCTTACCTTGCGCCTTGTGAATCGTAACTGCCCATGCCAGACGCATAGGATACTGCTCAAACGAGCCAACGGTGTCAGACACAATCTGCTTGGCGTGCGTGTCAAAAGAAAATTTATAGATATCCCAATGATGCGTGCCGACAGTAACTTCTTCACCATGCTCCAACTTTACCACCACACGCGCGGGTTCGTCATCATCTTGAGGAATAATCTCGCGCACGATTCCTATCGTGCCGTTTATCCACCTGCCCGCGCTGTCATTATTGAGCATCATCACCTGCGCGCCTTTTTTGAGAGAGAGCAATTCATCTGCCGGAAACATTTGTTTGTCCACATTGCCAGATACACGCGCTCGCGATTGAAACACTTTGCCACGAAGACGCGCCAAATTATCCGCGTTCTCAATCTCGGCCATGGCATTGGTCGTGGTGAGCGTAATATACGGTTCGTTTTTTTGTGGAACAAACGACGTGATCACGCGGGTATTGAGAGCATCCACCTGCTCGTCGGTAATGGTATTGTTGCGGACAGCATTGAGGAGAGAAATAAAATGATCTTCTTTTTGACGATAGATTTTTTCCAATTCCACAAAAGAAAAGGAAATCGGCTCGGTCAACATCGCCTGCTGACGCTGAAGCATGACATTGCTTGAAAAAAAATACGGACTGTCATAGAGCGTTGAGAATACTTTTTTTTCATGACTCACAACGACGGGTGGCAATTGATACAAATCACCGATAAAAATCATCTGAATACCGCCAAACGCCATGCCTTTTACCTTTCCCCATTTGCGCAAAAATACATCCACGCAATCCAGCAAATCCGCACGCACCATGGAAATTTCGTCTATGACGATAGCATCAAGTTTTTTGTATATATCTTTTTTGTGTGGATTCAATTTTTTTGCTTCCGCAAGGGTGATACTCGGCAAAAATCCAAAAAAAGAATGGATGGTCTGACCACGCACATTGACTGCCGCGACACCGGTTGGCGCCAGTACCACAATATTCTTTTTTGTGATATCACGAAAATAATTCAGCAATGTGGACTTGCCTGTACCCGCGCGACCCGTGATAAGCACATTTTCGTATGTGTCTTCCATGAGGCGAATCGCTTCGGTAAATTGCGGAGTGATGTCAAGGGGAGGATGTTTCATTGAAGAAATTATATTGATGCTCTTTTTCGTCCCAACGCATCAGTAAGCAGTTCAGACTGTATGGCAAAGGCTTGTGGCGCGGAAACATCGCCATGTAGCGTATCGCAAAAATACGACAAAGTAAAGATAGGGTATCAAAAACATACCACCTTCCCAACAACTACCTACTGCAATACCAAAATTCCTGACTCCATGATATGATAACCTCGGACATCAAATCAATGCTCCGTGTTTCATGTTTCATGTTCAATATCTCTCACTATGCAACTCCCCTACCGAAAACCCGGCAAATACCAAAACCAGACCACTGATCCGCTCATCACATCGGAGAAATTTGACGCGTTGACAAAAGATCTCGCGCGACTCAAACAAAAACGACCAAAGGCCGCGGAAGAAGTATCGCGCCTTGCTGAACTCGGTGATTTCTCGGAAAATGTGGAATACCAGCAAGCCAAAGGACGACTGCGTGGTATCAATGAACGAATCCTTCGCACTGAATACCAGCTCAACCATTCCACTCTTATCACATTGAAACAAACAGGAAAAGTGGAGATCGGAAATACTGTTTTGGTAGAAATCAATGGCAAAGAGAAAAAAATGACCATCCTCGGCTCATCGGAAACAGATCCGGCAAAAGGCATCATCTCTCACAGTTCGCCGATTGGATCAGCGTTGTTGGGGAAGAAGGTTGGGGACTCGGTTGAAATATTGGTCAACGGGTCAACACGAACGTACAAAATTTCGGACGTGAAATAATATGTGTTGCCGATTGCTGATTGTTGCGAAGTAGTAAAATTGTATTGAGCGAGGCGTAACCGATCGACAATCTTCTATGTTGCCGGTGTCCAGCCATACCCGAATGATTTATTTTTGAACCAGTAGCGTTCGCTCATACGGTTTATTTTTTTTGAAAAATGCAATGCCACAATACGCTCCCGTTGTCTGAAGGCTTTTTTTCTTTTTCTATAAAAAGAAGCGCATATTTTCCCCCAAAAAACTTCTCAAGCATCTTCCGAGTAAAAAAATGATCATACGTCCAAAATCCACTTACATCTTTCACTTTATGCCACATCCTTTTTGCTTTCTTTGGATCAAATCCTTTTTTTACTGAATCGTCACTAAACACGCCGAGATACAATAACCCTCCGTATGCTAACACACGATCAACCCCTCTTTTGTATGTTGACCATGTATTTTCCGGCAAGTGATGGAGAAATCCACTATCAAACACCACATCAAACTGATGATCTATATACGGAAATGTCAACCCATCGCCGACACGAAAATGAACATTTTTTGCATGCGCTTTTTTTGCGTACTTTTTTGCTTTGAGAATCGCGGTCGGTGAGCTATCAATCCCTTCAACAATACACCCATGGTCAGCAAGAAAAAATGAGAGCCACCCATCTCCACAGCCGATATCTAACACACGAGGATGATTATTGTGTTTTTGAGCCAAGTGAACCAATCGCTTCACGCTCGCATCAACAATACCACGCGCCCACGGCGTATTCCCTTCTTTATATTTCTCTTCAAACCTATGGATGATATAATCAGTAAGTTTCATACAACATGATGGTATCATAAATATGATACACTTCCGCGACAACTCTGACAATACAAAAACCGCCTTCTGTATATCACAGAACGGCGGTTTTTATCCGACCATACTCAATGGGTCGGGCGAAGGAGATTCTGGTGTCATAGCATGGATGAACCGATTTGAGAAACACGTTGAACGGTTTCTTCTCGGCGTTTCGCATTGTCTTTGTTGCGAAAGAATTGCGTTCCGATCACTGTACCAAACGCGCAACCCACAGCATACAAAAAAACAAGACGCCAATTTGTTATGTCTTCAACAATTTGTTGAAGCACATAATACCAGATAAGAATGTTGACGAAAGTCACAAGACCGCTCGCCACCATCTCTCCCCGTGATACCACCCTTGTCCAAACAGTCGCAACGACCATCTCCACAAGGCCAATGAAAAACAAAAACATAGGCATGACGGGTTATTGGGGTGAATAAAGATCGACCTTTTCGCTCTATTGAGCACAAGACGCCCCACTTTTTGGAACGCCTTGGAGTCTAGAATGTACACGAAAAACAATGCGCTGTCAAGACACTCGGGTCTGTCTTGCGTGTTGAGAAGAAGAATGATGATATCCTTGTCGTCGGGGAGGACGCGAACCAAATTGCTGTTTTTGATACCCATTTCCTGAACGTCGGTGGAATGAAGAATGCGCGGTCTTCACTGGCGTCTCTGAAATGGCGATAGCGGGTTTTGATCGCTCCGGAGGCAACGCGGGAAGTGATAGCACAGGAAGCGATTTGCGAATCAATCGTTCAATATTTCTGATATCTGCTTTTTCTGATGGGGTCACAAACGAAATCGCTTTCCCTGAATCGCCCGCGCGACCAGTGCGTCCGATGCGATGCACATAATCCTCTGAATTGTCCGGAAGATCAAAATTGATGACGAGTGAGATATGACGAACATCAATCCCGCGCGCGGCGATATCTGTCGCAACCATGATACGAAATTTCTTATTTATAAATCCTTGCATGGCAATGGTGCGTTGGGCTTGAGAGCGATTGCCGTGGATTTCCGTGGACGTATGTCCCATGTACCGAATATCACGCGCGATTTTTTTTGCTCCATGTTTGGTGCGAGAAAAAATAAGCACCGTGTCATCATGATATTGTTGAAGAAGTGAATCAAGCAACCGCATCTTGTCATTTTTTCTTATCACAAACACCTCTTGTTCCACATGCTCTGCCGATGTTCCTTGTGGCGCGATTTCAATGCGCAATGGCATTTTCATAAACACGCTTGCGAGCTGTGAAATGGATAGGGGCATAGTCGCAGAAAACAGCAAGGTTTGACGATTCTGTGGCGCGGTCTTCATGATTATTTTGATCTGTGGCAGAAATCCGACATCCAGCATCCGATCTGCTTCGTCAAGGACAATAATACTGATGCGATCTAGTCTATACAATTTCTGTTTCATCAAATCATCAAGCCGTCCAGGAGTCGCAATGACAATATGTGGATTGCGTTTGATGGACTGTACTTGCGCATGCTGGGATACGCCACCAATCACGACAGCAGTGCGAAGCCCGAGCGGTGTGCCGACTTGTCGCAATGCCTGTTCCACCTGAAGCGCCAATTCTCTGGTTGGCACGAGAATGAGGCCTTGCCCTTTTGCAAGCGCAAGTCGCTGAATGAGAGGAATACCATACGCCAAGGTTTTTCCTGTACCGGTCTGGGCAATACCCACGACATCTTTTCCCTGCAACGCGGCGGGAATGACCTGGTGTTGGATAGGAGTTGGGATATCAAATCCCTTTTGTGTGAGAACGGCAAGAAAGTTTTTGCCTATCCCAAGGTCGGCAAAACGGCCGACATCGTGTCCTGTTTGTGTCATAAAAAATAAATGTGACCCGATGTTCTCCCAGGTCACATATCTGACACAAAAAGATTCGAGTCGCCTCTCAAAGATGAGAGGATTAAATGAATGCAGAAGTATAGCAGAGTGAAGAAAGAATGTCAAGAGGAGAATACAAAAATCCCCCGGCAGAGCCGGAGGATATGTTTGTTTGAAAGATATTAGACGCGTTTTACGTTGACAGCGTTGAGGCCTTTTGGACCTTCTTCAATGTCAAACGTGACGTTGTCATTTTCTCGCAAATCGTTGTACTGAACGTCAACGAGGTTGTTCATGTGAAAAAAGAGATCTTTCTCTTCTCCCTCACGAGCGATAAAGCCAAATCCCTTATCGGTCAATCTGGCAATAGTTCCTGTTTGCATAGTGTTGTAAACAATGTGAGTAAATAGCCCAAATGCAGGGTACTGCAGTTGAGAACTCGACATTGTTCTTCTGGCAGTTCTGATTCGTACGGGAATAGTGTAGCAGGAAGTCTGGGGATTGTCAAGAGGCAATCGCCAACTGTCCACATGCCGCGTTGATATCATCCCCCATGGTTTTGCGTTCGGTCACGTCCACTTCTTGATCGCGAAGGATGAGTTTGAATGCGTCAATGCGATCTCGCTCGGCGCGAGTAAAAGTTTTTCCAAACACCGGGTTGTAGGGAATGACATTCACTTTTTTTATCGCGGTTTTGCGCACGTATGTCGCGAGTTCTCGCGCAAGCTCGGGAGTGTCATTGACATGAGAAATCAAGGTATATTCAAAGGTGAGATGATGCCGACGATTGCCAAGCGTGGACTGATATCTATGCGACCACTCGGCAAGTTTTTTGATAAAATCCGGCACAGTTGTTGGCACAATTTCTTGTCGTCGTTCTTGATTTGCGCTGTGCAATGAAATGGTAATACGCACCGGTGGCCACGTGGGATCAGTCAATAATTTTTCCATTTGCGACAACACACCAACGGTGGAAACCATAATTTTTGTGGGGCCGATGTCTGTGTAGACAAGCCACGCGTGAATTGCTTCTTTGACGGCATCATAATTTGCCAACGGCTCGCCCATACCCATAAAAACGATATTGGAAATACGCTGTGGAAGATGGGGCTTCTGTCGCAAAAACTGTTTCCAAAAACGATACTGATCCATAATTTCATCGCTGTGCATGCTTCGTCTCAACCCCATGGTACCGGTCGCGCAAAATGTGCAACGCATGGCGCATCCGATTTGACTGGATACACATATCGTCCACTGTCCTCGTTTGTTTGTCATGAGAACAGATTCAAATTTTTTGTTATCATCTGTTTTCAACACTGCCTTGAACGTATCATGAAGGTTGCTCTCAAACATTTGGACAAGAAAAATACTCATCCACGGCACGATCGCGAAAATTGTGTCTCGCATTTCTTTTGGTAATGTCGTCACTTGTTCCCATGATGAAAGAGATACATCAAACAATGCTTTCTGCATTTGATCAAACCGAAAACGAGGAATTTCCCCACAGAGATCGGAAATTGTTTCTGCTCGGCTTTTGTACATAGGGTATAAAAAAGTACGTCATCCCGAGCGACCGAAGGGAGTCGAGGGATCCCGTCGTACATTGCTCACACAACAGGATTCTTCTCTTGAATATCAGTACCGCCAATTTATTATACAATGGAGTGACAGCGTATTACGCTGTCAGATTGTACGTCGCAATGCGACGTCACTCCAAAAAAACTCTGTGTAATCTGTTCAATATCTGTCTTAATCAATGTTTAATACCTTCCCAGATCCAACTCCCCTGTCACATGAATATCTTTGACAAAATCCGGCATGTGGCTGATGAGAATCATAGCACCATCAAAACGATCAAGCGCTTTTGCAATCACGGGAATATGACGAAAATTAATATGATTGGTCGGCTCATCCAAGATCAAAAGTCCGGGACGCATCAAGACCAATCGCGCAAACGAAAGCAACCCTTTTTGTCCTTCTGACAAATGCGAAATCTTGTGCCCCATGAGATCTCCGGTAATCAAAAAACCGGCAGAAACCGCGCGCATTTCTTGCGTATCAATGCCGTCTGCCAACACGCTTTGTAATGAGTCAAAGACGGTTTGATCATAATCAAGCGTAGAAAAATCTTGGCTATAATATCCTATACAGACATCTTTCAAAAGCGTTATCCCCTCACTCGTGCCATTTACAAGCGATCGCAACAACGTACTCTTCCCAATCCCATTTGGTCCTTTGACGAGCAAACGATCTTTTTGACGCAAGACAATATTCACCTCTTGGACGACTGGCTCATGATTTTTGATAATCTTGACCGACGACATCGTCACCAGATTTCCAATAATCCCCTGCGCAGGAATCGTAAATTCGCGAATGGTTTTGTCTTCTCTCCGAACATCTACTTTGTTCTCTTCCATATCTTCAATCTCTTCACGCAGTTTGCTCGCCAACCGTCGCATCTTTCCCCCTTTATTCGCAAAAAAGTTTACTTTTTCTTTATTATCCAAAATTTCTTTTTCCAGTTGCGCGTTTTTCTTTTGTTCGCGCTCAATCCGCTTTTCAATTTCTTCCACCACTGTATAATAATCACCAACATACATCTCAATTTTTTTCGTAAACACATCCAAATAAATAACCCCCTCGGTAAAACAATTTAAGAAATCCGCGTCATGAGAAATCACGATCACGGTTTTTTCGTACATCACGAGAAATTGAATCAGGTGATCAATCCCTGCTTGATCCAGATTGTTTGTTGGCTCATCAAGCAATAAAATATCTGGATTTTGAATCAACGCAAACGCCAACAGTACGCGCGCTTGCTGACCACCAGATAAATCCCCAACCTTGCGATCAATGGGCACATCCAAATTGACTGCATCCATGACTTTGCTGATTCTACTCTTGATATTCCCTGGTACTTCATGAAATGCTTTGCCAAAATACTCCTCCAACGTCAGAACCGCATCTTCTTTTTCAATCACCTGTAATGCAGTCGCAATGGTCGCATCGTTCGTAATAAACACATTTCCCTTCGTTGGCTTCAATTCTCCTTTAATCATTTTGAACAACGTACTCTTGCCTGCTCCATTTTGTCCCATCAGCGTCAATTTTGCCCCTTTGCGGATACTAAAAGACACCTCATCAAGCAAAGGTTTTCGTTCCACATATTCAAATGTGACCTCATCAAATCGGAGAATGACTTCTTCAGACATATCATAAATCGTAAAAGAAAGATGAACCGATTGTTCGGTTCATCGCTCTCGCCAGTTTCTCATATTTTTTTGTGTTTGTCAACTATTTTTGTCACAATTCTGCCTGTTGCTCGGATCTTTATTGACAAGCCCTCTCTCCTTCATCATAGATAATGTCATCGACACTCACATACGCATATACTGGTCTATTCCAAAATTCATACCCATTTACGTTATCAGGATTATAAACTCCAGCGTCATAAATC
>Ga0066639_10005257_pt1 | contig 10908 bp, 13 predicted proteins | sample CryGeyCG2114_010_2_FD_59504 | JGI IMG/M metagenome (GOLD analysis project Ga0066639, IMG submission 59504) | Groundwater microbial communities from aquifer - Crystal Geyser CG10_big_fil_rev_8/21/14_0.10 | ecosystem: Environmental > Aquatic > Deep subsurface > Groundwater | place: USA: Utah... | reverse complement strand
TCCAATGCAAATGATTTTATGCAGCGTGATTGGCTCGTGAAACATTGCCCGACCAAGCGCAACCGCCGATATCAAGCCGATCGATCGTTTTAATGCCTCAAACATGCCTATGTGAAGAACCTGAATGGCAATCAGCTGAGAAAAGAGTGCAAATGAAGCGACTAGAGCTGATGCAATGAGCCATTTTCCATTCTGAGTGACCAGATTCACGTAAAATTTCTCGCCCATTAATATCAGATAAACGGCCAAAAAGGCTGCGACTCCAAGACACTGTATTGCGCCATGCATTCCGGGCGAAACCTCATTGAGGCAAATTTTATCTAAGATGGGTGCGAATGACCAGAGAGCAGCAACACAGAGCATCAGCAAGATCCCTTTTTTGGTTTTCGCTTTTTCCACGTGCGAAAACATCGAAACACTCCGGTTCGGAAGCCATAAAGCTCCGATCACAACCAAACTAATTCCAAACAAATCCTGCGATCCGATCAGGTCGCCAAACCGAAACCAAGACCCTATGCTTGAAAATATCGGAATCAGACTGAGCATTGGAATGCTTAAGCTCAGCGGAGCCAGCCCGACAGAAACCATAAACAATAAATTCGCCAGTGCGTTAAGGAGAATGCTCATGACCGCGGGCATCCAATAGTCATTTGTCGGAAACACCGCGCTTCCAAATATCAAGTCAAGACAGAGGTAAAAAGGGGCCTGCGCCAATACCAAAAAAACGACTAGTGGCACCGCCGGTATTCTACCCGCTAGCTTTTTTCTGCTGGCATCAAACAGAGCCCAGCTGACGCCAGAAAATATTGTCAAAATAATTACGCTAAATTCCATATTGCAATCCAACGCACGCTCTCTCAAAATAGAAACTATGAAAACAATAAAATTGATATCTCTTGTAGCGATTAGTCTTTTCATTATGGGTAGTGTCGCAACCCCAAAAAACTCTTATGCACTCCCAAGTGATGAAAAAGTTCAATCAGGGCTTTCAGGACCATCATTTCACCTCACGTTTGGCATAAGAGATAAAAAAGCGCCCGACCTTGACGAGTACTACACATTTTTGGGCGGTGTTAAATTCAGCCTCATGAATTATTACTTTGGCCAAACATCATATATTTCGCTCATAGGTCTTGGAATCGGATTTCAACGAAGCTTTCGATTTATTGCTGGCTTGAGTCCTTTTATTGTGAACCACTCGTCTGGAGTTGGATTTTCGTTCGATCTTTATCCGACAAGCACAAGAGACGATCGCCCGGGTGGGCCGTTTGGTATTTCTCTCAATATCGATGTTCCGCAGCTTGCAAAATATATCGGCACTCTTTAGGACAAGCCCATGTGCGCTCAGTTCATGATCGCCGCGAGCTTAAAAAAGATAGCTGAAAAATATAAAGCCCAGATAAGAGACGAAGACCTTTGGAAACCGCACGTCTTTCCTCGTTACAGGGCACCTGTAATCATCAATGATGGCGACTCTCGCGTGATTCGCCTAATGAGCTTCGGATTGATTCCATTTTTTGAAAAAAACGATAAACCTAAAAAAGTCTTTCACAATGCCAGATCAGAAACACTCTCTGAAAAAATCTCATTCAAGCGCGCATTTACTGAAACAAGATGTCTTGTGCCAATAGAGAGTTTTTTTGAATACATTTGGGAAAATGATCATGACAAATGGATTGCAAAAATTTTTCCTAAAAATGATGGATTTATGACCGCAGCAGGGCTTTGGAACCAATGGAAACCTCCCATCGGAGAACCGGTGAATAGCTTTACTATAATCACAAAATCACCACCCCCTTTTATAGAAAATATTGGCCATGACCGATGCCCCCTTTGGCTTGGAGAATCAGACTTTGACGAATGGCTTGTAGACGAAAAAAAATCTCCGAAAGACCTGAATAATATATTATCTCACGCAATTGACTACGATTACGACTTTGAAAAAATGGACGCGCCAATTCGCAAAAAAAAATCTTAATCGAATTCCAATATCAATTTAAATTTAAATTTTTCCGATTCAGCTGCCTTTTAAGGCGATCAATCAAATCAAAAATTACAATACCACTCAGAACTGCGCCAAGCCACCAAACAATTGCAGTATCGAGCATCACATTTCCAGAAAGAACTTCCAAGAAACTCAAAAATAAACTGGCCGTCAGGGGGATTAAAATCCATCTCAGAGATTGAAACACTGTTCGCTCCTCCGCGCTCATAATAAAAGTCGCGATAACCGACCCGGTACTCATAAAGAACGCTCCCGAAAAAGCTATGCCTATTAATTCATTGGCAGACAGTGCCCATGAAAATATTCCTGGCAATGGATGATAACTCAACCCAAATTGCGGACACAAAACGACACTCGCAGCGCCGCCAATGAATTGAAAAAAAATGAACTTCACTAAAACCAACCAAGGCGAAGGATGCAAGTGATTGAATACCTCCTCTTTTACCCTGGTGCTGAGCGTGAGCGAAGGAGATTCTCTGTTACTCATAAAAACCAAAAACTCTTCTTGCTCTTCGATTGCGAAATCGCTTTGAATCGACCCATCATTAGGCTCAATTAGCGTCTTTATAGCTTCATCAAGAATATTTTCTTCAATTTGAATATGTTCTACTCGTTCAACTAATTGATCTGATGATTGACCTAGTTCGTGATGACCAGACATCTGGTTTTCTAGATGCTCCCGTAAAGTCACTCGACAGTTAACAAAGAGCCAAGATTCAAGTGGGTGATTAATTTTCAGATTGCACCGATTATAATGTAAATTCAAAAAAATCGAATTAAACATTTCTTCCAAATTATCGGTGCCGCCCAATCGCTTCTTAAGATATCCAAAAACTCGCGGGGAGTAGCGGCGATAGATTTCTTGAAAAGCCCTATAATCTCCTTTTGCGTACTCCGCTAAAAGCTCCGAATCATCCGATGCTGTAAGTTCTCGCCGTGTTTTAGCCATCATTAAGACCCATGATTAAGAAAGCTCTACTCGCTCCATTAAGTAGCCTAAACAATCGAGCTTAATCGCTGGCTCACTTACGGTGAGCATTGAAGGAATTAGCGTGCGGACTAGCTGAATTGAGCCGTCTTTTACTTCAAAAACGTTATCGGTCACGTCTTCTCTGCTTTCGTTATAAACTGATAGATGATTCCTTAATTTCGATTTCCCGTTAAGCCAGCCAAAAATAGTTCCGGAATCTAATTCTTGAAAATTTAATGACTCAAGGTCTTTTCGAATTACAAGAGAACAGTCATCGCGCGCATCGGAAGAAATCATAAAATCTGAGCTATCGTGAACCTCTAGACGATAAAGACTATGAAACACCTTCGATTCATGAACTTTCTTACTAACCAGCAAAGATTCCACATCCTCATAACAACGCGACAAATACCGAGCCACTTCATCGATATGCACCCAATCTTGCGACCGACCGCTTTCTAAAGTGACGGCTGGTGATATCTCGGAAAGCATTTTTGTCATCACCCCATCGGGCTGAGTAAAGTAAACAATGATTTTTGAAAATTCTGCTGCAAGATCAAGGGCGGACATGTCTAGGCGATTGACACAAGAGTAGGTCGGATTATCGCCACTCGTATTATGGACGTCTATAGAGGCGACTGGGCGGTTATTTTTTAAATAGGTGTGAAGTTCACGCGCAAATAAATATTTATTTAAACAAGCCTGATTCCAGATTCGATTGAAGTCTGGCTCAGATTCATTTCTTCGCAAATTAGCAGTGGCGGCATTCACATTTCCGATAAAAATCATAATATCTCGATGTAAATTATCTGGTTTTAAATCAATCAACCAGCGTTGGAGAGCATAGAAACCCGTAGTTTCGTTACCATGAAGTAGCGTGCTCACGAAGAGCGGAAGTTTTTCAGATTTTTTGGACTTTAGATCCGACTTGAGGTGTATCAACGTTGGACCTGAAAACAACTCGCCCACCTCTTCGACTTTAACGTCGAAAAACCGTTTTGGTAGTTCCGTTAAGAGATTGAGCCCCTTTTTCTCAATCAAAGCCTACACCTTCCAATCATGAACGGAGTTTCCCGAATTTTGATTAATCATGTATTGCTCGGTCAGCGCTTGAAAATCGGTTCCATGTGTTGCTATAAACGAACGCTGCCAAGTCGCGCCGTTTTGGCCATTTAATAGTCTAGGCCTTAAAGTGTTATCAAAATAGGTAGCCAAATCAACAGAGCTTACACCTATGTTTTTCAAGGCTGATTTTGCGTTAGGCAAAATTTCGTTCAAAAGGATCTGATGCACCGATGAGCTTTCTTGTCCCATCCAAGAAATTTGAGCTCCCAATCCATTTTTTGCGCAATTGTAAAAATCGCGACGAACGTTTTCAAATTTTACATTTCTCAATAGTGCGTCCATATGATCGGCATAATAGTGAACCGCTCCCAAATAAAATGCAATATTGGCAACAATATCGGTCATCGTGGGCCCCGACGCTATTACTCGGTGCTCAATCCGCAAATGAGGTTTTCCGAGATTCGAAATTCCTACAATAGGCCTATTCCAGCGCCAAATCGTGCCATTGTGGAGCCTTAGGTGTGAAAGCCACTCACTGTCGTCATCGGTCACCAAAGGAAGCAAAGTTGCATAGCCATCTAAATTTTCCAAAAAGAGTTCGAACAACGACTCCCTCAAAAACCGGGTGCCAAACGTAACTCGCCCGATTGGCTCTGAGTGCCGACCACGAAAGCTCGGCACATTAACAGCTTGTTCAAAAAGAGGAATTCGGGTTTCGGCCCAAAGGTCCTTTCCAAAGAGGTACGGCGAATTAGCTGACATTGCGATCATAGGCCCGGCAAGCATTTGGCTCGCATTATAATAATCTTTGGCTCTGCTGGGTTCCACTTGCAGGTGGACCTGCAATGAAGTGGCGGCACATTCCATCATCACGTTAGAATGGGTGACTTCAAGATGATCAATACCATCGATTTTTAAATGCAAGGGCTCTGACTTGCGCATTTCGAGTACTCGTTCATTTAGCGCAAAATAGCGCTTCAAGGGTGAAATGTATTCCATACTCAACATTTCATCCCTCAACGTTGGAAGTGATCCAATCATTATAGAGTTCGAATTAAGCGATTGGGCCGCTTCTCGACTTATTGTCCAACATTCAGAAAGGTCACGATGAGTTCGACTCAAAACATCAGAATCGATTGTCTGAGGTTCCCCATTGATCTCAAAATTGAATTGAGCAATTTCTGGCACTATTTGCGAATGTTTTGTTTTTTTTAGAAATTCTACATTTCCTGGCATTGGAAGAAAATTTTCGTCAGTAAGCCAGGCCTCAACCTCGCTGCCACATACTCCGCCTTCTTGATCCAACACTCCATCGTTAAACCACTTCATTAGAAGTTTCGTTTCATTTCTCAATTTTTGATGAAATGTATCGAAATCTGACTCAGTGAATTCCGCTTTGCCTATTTCCTGACCCATACCCAACCCTTTGTGTGGGTTTCGCGTATTTGTCTAAATAGGTCAACGGATATTTAACTATTCGACGCAAGCACCGAGGTAATCCTCATGGTCAGGATCATCATGATGAAATAGGTGTTTTTCTGCAGCATGAGCTGGAATACGAATTGTCACTTTCCCTTTATGGCAAACACAAACCTTTCTGTGCCCATGCCCTTTTGAGTTAGAGTGATTTTCTCTCACCGATTGCGCATGATAGTTTTTATTCAAACACAAATCCGCTTGATCAATTAGATCATCATCATTATCGTCGTCGTCGTCATCATCGTCTTTTTTGAATGGCTTGGCGCCCGACGGAGCATTATCCTTTTTTGGTGACAATAGACAATAGGTCGCAATGACTTGCGAATCGTCAAATATTAAATCCGCCAATACCTGCAAATCGCCGTATTCTTGATCAACCTTATAGTCTACAGGCATACCATCAAGGCTCAATTGAAGCGTATCAAGGTTAACCTCACTAAGCGGCACACCTAATCGAAAATAGGCGATGGTATCTAAAGGACTGCTGTTTCGTAACATTCGTTCAAATTCATCTTGGAGAATGTCCCGATTTTCCAAAATAATTTCTTTTCTAAGTAAATTAACGCCGTCAAAGCCATCAATCCGACATTCAATCGTATCACTCGCTTTTGGTTGGCTCGCCGGGGCCTGAAGTCCATCCGGTGTCATGACTGAATCTGGACTAGCGTTGACATCAATTGGGATCGACTCACTTGGCGAGTTATCGGCAGAAGATGCGCCAACGCTCACCTCATGTTCAGTAATCTCAAAATCTCGACCACATCCAAATGTAAAGCTGGCTAGGGCGAGACAAGACGCCCATAGAATTATATTGTTTAGACCCGACATAATTATCCCCTTTGTTCCCCCGAACACACTCAATACAATACTATTCTAGTACAGTATTGTCGCCTTGTCTATAAATTAATGCAGTGCGTTTTTATCGTATAACCCGTTAATATAATTAAATTTATTGAACTGTCTGAGAGCACTCTTACAGAATTTGCCCAATTTCTAAGATATTTTCGACTAATGGGAGCGGAAGAGTCTTGACCTCGGTCAGGCCAGGCGTAAAATTTAAAAACATTTCAAACAAGGAGAAAAGAATATGAAACGAATTAAGGTATTTGCTTTTGTGCTCGCAGTTTGCGCAGCCGTGAGCGTTGCAACCTATGGCTGTGGTGAAGACGGCGGCGTCGCACCAGTCGGCGTGACCTTTACGGGAGCCGGATCATGAAAAGCTTAATTTTAGTATTTGGCATATTGATTGCGGGCCATTCAAATGCCGCTGACACAGGTATTAATGCTAGTTCGACGAAACTAAAAATATATACGATTGCTGTTTCTGAAAATGCAGATTGTTCTGACCCAATCATAGTCATGAACAACGACGCCGGGGAATGGTTTGACTTTGTTGCAAACCCCGAAATAGGAAATCCAAACGTCGCTCCAGGAACTTATAAATGCATAGTGTGGCGAATGAGCGATATTGTAAAGATTACGCCAGCTGAAACCAGTACCTCAGGGAACTGTCAGGCTGGGGTGTCATTTTCGCTTGACGTTTGTGGTACAGGCTCAAGCGTGACTCCACTCATCGTTCCTGCCGATCGCACAGATAAAATCGGATCCTATGGGGTTGCCTTTTCATGTACGAGCAGCACTGCTGACGCGAATGCCGAAATTGTCACTCTATTTTTGAGTACACAAGCGGCCTACTTCCAAAATGGTGATTCATTTAATCTTCCTACGATTGACGGATCAGGAAATGGTATTCGAATCGCATCGCCATTCATTGTCAACGGAACAAAAAAAGTTAAACTAATCTTCAATACTGCTGGCCTAGTGATGGATGCTAGCGGTAGCTGTCAAATGAATCAGCCCATTTTTGGTTTCGAAGATGTTAGCGCCGATGATGGCTCTCAATAGAAAGGAATTCTGAAACAATGAAAAAACTAATCGCAGTAGCTCTTTTACTTTGCGTGCCGGAAATGGCAAATGCCATGCCGCAGTCAGAGGAAGGGTTTACGTTTGAGGGGGCAGTGAATATTGGCACCGGAAAGATGCAAGACAAGAACGAAAACGTCTTGCGTCGAACGATGTCTTCACTCACTGGCTCGATTATGACGGGCTGGCGTTTTTCTGGATGGGGAGTTGGCCCCACCGGTGAATACCGAATTCTTTATCAAAATACAGAAAAGACAACGGTAGGTAACCAAAACGCAAAAGGTAAATGGTGGGTCGTTGGTATTGGAGTCAATAAACTCGTCGACGAGTGGCTCATTTCAGGTGCTCTTAATTTCTGGGGCAAGTATGATCTGGATGCAACCACGCTAGCTGGAAAAGGCGTTGCCTACAATCGACCGCATGGAATCAAAATCGGAGCATCTCGAAACATCGACTACAATGTCGGTGCTGGAGTGTTTGCGACTTGGACTCGATTCACCGAAAACCAAATCAGCGATGATACGTTTTCAATTAACACCAATAAGCTGACGTATTGGGATGTTTCTCTCGCAGTCACGTACTCGATCTAAGAAAGGACAATAAAGATGAAATATAAATTATTGGTAATGACATTTTTATTATCCATCGGAGCCTATTCTGCCAGTGCTGGCGAAATGGGGGACTTCGAACGTGCCGTGAGTGTCGGCGGATTAATTGGTTATGATATTCCAACCTATCCAAACGCCGATGGTCGCCTATCTTGGGGGGCCGAGGTTTCTCGCCGCTTCAACAAAAACTGGGCGCTGGGTGTTTCGTGGACAAATTCTAACGGCTCTAAAGATGAGTGGGATGTAGATTTCATGACAACGTCTGCAAAACTCACTCACTACTGTAATATTATCCCAGGGATGAATTATGGGCTGCTGTATGGACACGTTTTCGAGGATATCACTCGAAACATTACAACAGGCAACGCAACTAAGAAAACAACTGAAGAAGCTGAAATCATGTTCGGAGCATTTGTTGGATATGAGATTTTCATTACAAACGAAATCTCAACTGGTGCGTTCGTGGACTATCAGATGGTTTTAGGCTCTCCTAGAACCTACGTTAGGTACGAAGGGCACGCTGCCGTACGATATTGGTTTGATATTTAGAATTAAATTGGTTAAACCTATTGAGCCGGCAGGTTACTTCCTGCCGGCTTTTTTTTTGCCATCAATTTTAAAAGGGACGAAATATTAGTGAGCACTGAATTTTTACCAATTCAATCAATCTTGGGCGGAATCATTATCGGATTGGCAACAATGCTGCTTTTGTTGTTCAATGGAAAAATTTCTGGAATCAGTGGTGTCGCCAAAGGTCTTTTTTTTCCAATTAAAAATGACTCGATTTGGAGAATTGTTTTTATATTTGGATTAATTCTTGGTGGAGGTGTCTTTTGTGTTTTTTGGCCAGAACAAACTGCAGCAGGCAATCATGAAAACCTAAATGTAATGGCAATATCTGGCCTCTTGGTCGGAATTGGAACCGCGGTCGGAGGTGGCTGTACTAGCGGTCATGGTATCTGCGGAATATCTCGACTATCGTTGCGCTCAATTCTTGCCACTATACTATTTATGATCTCAGGTGGATTAGTCGTATTTATTCTTCGGCACTTAATGGTGCAACAGTGAAATTTGTAACAATATTTTTTTCAGGTTTCATATTTTCAATCGGACTCGGAATATCTGGAATGATGAATCCGGAAAAAGTAAAAAATTTTCTGGACGCTTTCGGAAGCTGGGATCCCAGTTTAATGTTCGTCATGATCGGAGCATTGAGCATTAGCTATATGGCGTTCAAAATAGGTGACAAAAGATTAAGACCTGTACTCGAACCAAATTTTAAATTGCCAACGAAAGTAAAAATTGACTATCAACTTGTTATTGGATCAAGCCTATTCGGAATTGGTTGGGGTTTAGGAGGCATTTGCCCTGGGCCTGCGTTTGCCAACCTATTTTTAGGGAGCTTAGAAATTCTTACATTTATGGCATCAATGCTAGGGGGAATGTTCTTAGTTCGTGCCTTTAAACTGGATTAGCGATTCACCTACCCGATGACAAGATTGAATTATCGTTGTATACGATTAACATATCGCGTTAGCAAGGAGTCTAACTTGAGGATGAATATGCTCGGCACAGTGAAAATAGGAAAAAAAGAAATTGGTAAGGGCCACCGGGTTTTTATTGTGGCCGAGATGTCGGCCAATCACGGGGGCTCATTAGAGGGCGCACTTCGAATTCTTCGCGAGGCGAAAGCATGCGGAGCTGATGCTGTAAAATTACAAACCTACACTGCCGACTCATTAACGCTCAATTCAGGTAAGCCAGATTTCAAGATCAATGACGATAGTCCATGGAGTCAGCATCAAACCTTATATGATCTCTTTCAAAAAGCGGCGATGCCTATGCACTGGCATGAGCCACTTTTTCGGGAGGCTAAAAATTTGGAACTCGAAATTTTTTCGAGCCCTTTTGATCCTAAGGCAGTAGACCTTTTAGAGGACCTAGGATCCGTCGCCTACAAAATTGCCTCGCCTGAAGTGACGGATGTGATTCTTCTAGAACGCGTGGGCCGAACCGGGAAACCAGTGATCGTTTCTACCGGCGTTGCCGAACTCACGGATATTGATTTTGCGGTAAATACGTTAAGAAATGCCGGCTGCAAAGATATTATTTTGCTCAAATGCTCAGCCTCCTACCCCGCACCCCCTGAATCCATTCACCTCCGAACAATTCCGCACATGGCAGAGATTTTTCAATGTGTGACTGGTTTATCGGATCACACTCTTGGAATTGGAGTACCGGTCGCAGCGGTTGCTCTAGGGGCTAGTATGATTGAAAAACATTTTGTAGTAGATCGCGAAAACGCGATCGACGGTTTCTTTTCATTAACTCCAGCTGAATTTAAGCAAATGGTTGACGAAGTTCGAAAAGTAGAACTCGCGCTAGGACGAGTAAACTACTCGCTCGATGATGACGTGAAAAAAGATTTTCGCGGTCGCCGTTCTTTATATGTCAGCTCGACCATACAGCCAGGGGATCCTATTTCTCATGAAAACGTGAGAGCGGTACGACCAGCTTTTGGAATGCCGGCACGATACCTAAAAAAAGTGATCGGAAAAAAGGCGTTAAGATCAATGGATTTGGGTGATCGACTCACCTTTGGAGATTTGGATTGGAGCGAATAGGATTTCGATTCGAATATTCCCAGAGTCTTGGCGGCGGGCACTATAATCGATGCTTGGCGCTTTCTCAGGCTTTCTCGGGGTCGGAAACATTTCTGATAGCAAGAGGAAATCCTGATTTTCTGTCTCCACTCGCTCAGTCGTCAGAAAATTATGGAAATCCAAATATTGTTATCATACCAGAAGAAATTTCGTACGAAGAAGAGCTCGGCCTTTTAGACAAAGATCTCGATTGGA
>Ga0066639_10005256_pt1 | contig 10909 bp, 12 predicted proteins | sample CryGeyCG2114_010_2_FD_59504 | JGI IMG/M metagenome (GOLD analysis project Ga0066639, IMG submission 59504) | Groundwater microbial communities from aquifer - Crystal Geyser CG10_big_fil_rev_8/21/14_0.10 | ecosystem: Environmental > Aquatic > Deep subsurface > Groundwater | place: USA: Utah... | reverse complement strand
TACAAGATATATACTAAAAGAGAAGATTTAAAAAAGAAATTCAAAAGTGTAAAGTGAAAAATATATATCACGTGTTACAATAGATGAATGAAGCTTATTATCGTAGAATCGCCGACGAAAGCGCGAACATTTGGTAAATTTTTAAAAACAGGTGAACTCGAGATAATTTCCAGTATGGGTCACGTTCGCGATTTGCCACAAAAAAAACTGGGTGTGGATGTGGAGAAGACATTTTTGCCTACCTACGAGATCTTACCTGGGAAGAAAAAACTAATTGATGAAATAATCCGCAAAGCACGGCACGCAAAAGAGGTCGTATTGGCAACAGATCCAGATAGAGAGGGTGAGGCGATAGCATTTCATTTACGATATGTACTTCACGAAGCTGTTCCAAAAATAATATTTAAGCGAATAGTATTCCACGAAATTACAGAAGAAGCATTACAAGATGCCTTAAAAAATCCCCGAGACATCGACGAGAGATTGTTCGATGCCCAGCAAGCGCGACGTATACTCGATAGACTTGTGGGATATACAATCTCTCCATATTTATGGAAAAAGTTCTCCAAATATTGGTTATCTGCCGGTCGTGTGCAAACGGTGGCATTGCGTTTTGTAGTGGAACGTGAAAAAGAACGTAAAAAATTTAAATCTGCTGCTTACTATAGTTTTGAAAGTGTGTTTAAGGTTCGGCAGGAAATAGTACTCGCGCAACTTGTTTTATTGCGAGGTAAGAGTTTTTATATGAGCACCTCTTTACCACTATTCGATGGTAAATATACGTACAAGAGATCCATTGTAACTTCAGAGCATGACGCACGCATAGAAAAAGAGAGGTTAGAGAAAGAACATTACTCATTGAGAGATGTTGCTGAAACGATAGTAAAGAGGAGTCCTCCACCTCCATTTATTACATCTTCTTTACAACAACACGCATCAACAACTATGGGATACAGTGCCAAAAAAACAATGAGAACTGCTCAGGCTCTATATGAAAAAGGGTTGATCTCATATCATCGTACAGATTCAATGACACTTTCTACTGCATTTATTGCAAAAGTGCGCATGTACGTGAAGAATACTTTTGGAGTAGAGTATTTGGCAACTACAGTCCGAAATTATAAAACGAAGGTTAAAAACGCTCAAGAAGCACACGAAGCAATACGACCGACAAATATATTCACTACTCCGGCGGGTCTCACAGATGGTACCCCTGTCGATCAAATAAGACTATATGAAGCAATTTATAAACGTGCTCTCGCAACCCAAATGACCGATGCAACATTCAAAAAACAGCTTCTGACATTTGTTAGCTTGCATAAAGATGAATTCACGGCAGAAGCTCAGATTATTGTACATCCAGGCTTCTTGCGTTTATATGAGCAGAAAGCTCCAATAGTGTTATATTCTGTTGCGAAGGGTGATTTGGTGGATTTGAAATCTCTCAATATGCTTGCGAAAGAAACGCAATTGCCCCCTCAATATACAGAAGCAAGTTTGATTAAGTCTCTGGAAAAAAGGGGAATTGGACGCCCTTCAACCTATGCGCCAATAGTAAGTCTTATTCAAGAACGTCAATATGCGCGTAAACAAGACCGTGCGCTTTCGCCTTCTGTACTCGGTACTAAAATTGCCGACGTGCTGAGCGAGTATTTTGCAAAAATATTTGATGTAGATTTCACCGCGGGTATGGAAGAAAAACTTGATGATATAGGAACAGGATCCCTATCGTGGAAAACAGTATTGGCTGATTTTTACCGTCCTCTTGAGGTTTTGTTGAAGAAAGCGTACGAAAATACAAATAAAATACGCGTGGAAGAACAAACAGATGAGTCGTGTCCACAATGCAGTAAAAAACTTGTGATTAAAATATCACGTTTTGGTAAATTTTATGCATGTGAAGGATTTCCTACGTGTAAATTTACTAAGCCGCATTTACAAAAAACTGGTGTCGTGTGTCCACAGTGTTCAAAAGGCGAACTTGTTGTGCGATTTTCCAAAAAAAAACGCCGTTTTTATGGTTGCGCCACGTATCCAAAATGTGATTATACAAGCCTGTGGTTAAATAAGACGGATGAGCAAGAAAAAATAGATAGTATAAAAAAGAAAGCAGCGCCAAAGAGGTTAAAAAAGAAAACCGATCAAAAGAAACGCGCTCCCCGCGAGAAAAAGAATTAATGAATTTTCAACAATTCCAGTAGAGGGTATAGCCTTTGGTGTTACTGTTTCCTTATTTGTGACTTGAGATGTTGGGTTTTTTGTGGCAAGAGCTAACTGTGTGGGTTCATGCGTTGTCGCATACGCAAGATATGTTGGAATTGATGTGGGGGAGGTTGTATTGGTCGTAGCTGAATGTGTAGGTGTATTTGCTGCGCGAGTTGGCACAACTGTTTCAGTAATCGAACGAGAAGTTGGAGTAGGTGCTTTTGAAGGTGTTGGTGTGCGTGAAAGCAAAGCTCGAAAACTTGAAGTCGGCGTTATGGTTATTGAGGTAGATATAGAGGTTGGTGATGGTGTTGTTGGATTATTGGCAATGGTAACAGTTGGCTTTTTAACATTTGTTGGCGCGGTTGTTGGATTTACTGTTGTGGATATATTATTAATTGTAGGTACAGTTGGTGTATCTTGTGTTGGTATTCTTGGTGTAGGGGTTTGATTTGTCTCTGCACGGGGAATGTATGTTATGTTGTTATTGCGAGTAAAAAAAACTACAGCGCCAACAAAAACGATGAATATACTGACAATAGCGTAATAAGCTGCTTTAAGTTTTTGTCTATTTTTTGTAATACTCACTTTTTTTTCATGAGTATATTTACTAATATTTTCTATGAATTTTTTTGGGTCAACGACATAGCTGTTTTGTTTGAGAGCGGGAATATTTGGTTTTTTGTGTTTTTTTTTGTACTTAAAGTATTGTACAGCTTGGTAGAGTAGCGTAGCACTAATGCCAATGAATGCCAGTATGGGGATGATTGTAGCTGTATTCATATATTCATTATGCCAAAATAATCAATACAGTAACAGTATCATACCAAGTAAACTGAATGTAGAGGCAAGAACGATAAGAAAATTGTTTGAAAATCCTGTTGTAGGAATGTTGTTTTGCACAACAGTCGAAGTCCGCACAGGAGTAGCTGTCGCGACCACAGTATCTGTTGGTGCTAAAGTGGGTGTAGGGTTTAATTGTGCAGGAGTTGCTGTCGCCATAGCGGATGACTCAGTAGGCGCTGGGGTTGTCGTCAACGTGCCAGAGGCCGTTGCGTCGCCTAATACACTTTCACCATTTTTGCCTATGGTAAAGGATACACTTGTACTTGCTTTTTCTGCCTCACTATTTACATTCAAAGTATATTTTCCTGCGGTGAGGGCTGTAGTATTTTGGAATTCCCAGACGCCGTCTGTATTTGATTGTACAGATGCTTCTATATGTATTGGTTCAATAGTCAGGTGGAGAGTTGAAGAAGCTTGTGCGATACCTCGGAATCGTACAAATCGAGAAGGTATGACTGCTCCATCTTGTGGAAACGCTATTTGTAAATTTTTTAATGCTATATTTTGTGTTTCGCTACCGAGAATTTCGGAACTTTTTTTATCTCTTCCTAACACCACGGATTGAAGTGGAGATGCTTGGAGTAGGGTCGTTACTACATGTGATGAGGTTACTCCATCGGTGAAGTCTATATATACCGTCGTTGTATCATTGAGTGTTAGTGGATTGCCGTTTTTATCTTGCACCAAAGGTATGGCAATCATCCAAGAACCGTCTGTGCCTGAAACGGTAGTAAATACTTGAGATGTTGCTATGTGTGGTAGTGTTAATGTTGCGAGTATGCCCTGTGCTGGTGCGAGACTTTTTTTAACAACCTTACCGAATAGTGGGGAGTGACCTGGAGATGACTGTATTGATCCAAAAGTTTGAAACGAGTACTTAGAATTCTTATATGCTTTCCCATTGATTTGAATTGTGAAGTCGTAATTACTATTTGTATTGAGGTTGGTAAGTGTTATATAGTGAGCAGTACGTTTTGTTGGTTTTTGCGTATCTCGTACATCAAACGAAATCAATGATTGCACAGTGCCTCTTTTCCCGAAATGTACAAATGCGCTCGCTTCTTGAGTTGTTGTAAAACTAACCGTTGCCGACGCATTTGTAATATTGCTAACAGTAACATTTACAGGGGGGGTAGTCTGGGATGCTCGAGAATTAGTACTTACACGCAGGTTACGCATAAAAAATGACATACCAATAGTAAGTAAAATGAGACAACCATATACGACGAGTGAAGGCAATCTTCTTTCTTGATGGAGAAAATAATAACTCATTGTCTTTTTATTAATGTGTCTAACACAGCTTTGCCTTTAATCTCTTGAATTTCCATTCGCATACTATTGGAGTAGTCTACTGTATATTTTTCGTTTTTGTTAATGTGGTATACATCCACAAATATCCATATGAGTATCGTTATAAAAATCGTGAGGGAAATGATGAATAATTCTTTAGATGACGGTTTCATTTTGGAGCATAAAAATAGGAACTAATAATCATTGGAGTCTTCAATCGCGCAGATTCTGTTCCTTCTGCCTTGCCAAGCTGAATTTGGTCCATCGTATAAATACGAGGTCGTTGTAACAGAAAAGCTACGAATTTTTTTATTTGAGCATATTCTCCTTGTGTTGAAATAGAAATAACTATCGGAGTGAGAGTATCTGCCGTAGAAGGTACTATTTGTTGTTGCGCGATAGAAAGCGAATCAATTGTTGCGCTAGAGCTTGCGAAGAGTTGTTTAATGTCTGTTATGCGCATTTTTTGTGGGAGAGCTCTGTCGAGAATATCTATATTTTCTGCGAGAGTCATATAAGTATTTTGTGCTTGTATAATGTTTTGAATTTTTACTTCAAGTGTCTTATCAATAGTTGTTAACTCTTCTTTTTCATGAAATAAAGAAACAATAAGTTCTACAGAAGGTTTAATAGCGAATATGAGAAAAAACGACGTAAATAGCAAGAGAAGCGAAGCTGTTGAATAATTTTTAATTCGCTGTTTTATATTCATGTTTTTATCTGTACGTCAAATGTATACTTGCCAGCGTCTATAGTTACGCGCTTAATCACGACACTATTTTTACCAAGTATTTTCTTAAGTCTTTTCTCGTATTTTTTAATATCTATCGCATTATACGTAGCTCCTGAAACATTTACTTTGCCATTTTCCAGAGCAAAACTTTCTATACGAATAGACGATGGAACATTATCAAGTACGGTTGTGAATAGCGCATATGTTGATTTTTGATTGTTCAGTAATGTCTCTATTTCTGTTATTTTTTTAGCCATTCTATTATTATTCTGTATGAGTGGAGCAGCAGCAATAATAATTTGGTTTTTCTGATCTATTCCTTCTTTTAAATCAACTATTTTCTGATCTAATAGAATTTTTACAAAAAAAACTCCCAGGACAACAAGTTCTGTTGCAACAAGAATATAGCGAATATATTGGTTAAGAAAATCAACAGCAACTGCGATAAACGCAGATTTTTTTCTTTCCAATAAATTAAATTTATAGGCGGTAGCCATGCTATCATGGTAACCTTTTTTCAAGATCTAGTCTAGTGTTTCGATATGGGGTTATTTTTTGAGGAGCTTTGAAATGCGTGATTTGAGGCGATTCGCTTTATTCTTGTGAATGATATTGTTTTTCGAGGCTTTATCTATGTATGATATTGCCTTTTTTAAAGCTTCTTTTGTCTTCTTTTTCAAAAATAACTGCGTGCTATCACGCATTTTTTTTTGTCGTGTTTTGTTCATTGCAAGTCTCTTTTTATCCTGACGTTGTTTTTTCTTTGCGGATGCTATGTTTGGCATAATGTATATACTTTCGTAAAACTTATGTCATAATTATACACGATGTTTCGTCAAAGTCTACTACTGTTGCGCAAGCTCTATGGGTTTTCTCAAAAAACCTTATATGCATCTACTGTTGTAATCATTGTTACTATGATTACAGCGCGCTTACTGGGAATTGTGAAATTGCGCATATTGACAAGCTTCTACACCAGTAGTGAATTGGATTTATACTTAGCAGCATTTAGAGTTCCAGATTTCATTTTCGACGTATTAGTTGCTGGTTCAATTAGTGCTTGTTTTATTCCCATTATCATGGAAATGGAAGAGGAAAAACAGCACGATAGAGTGTTTCCGTTTACCATAACGCTCATATCTATTTTTCTTCTCGTGTGGTTGGCGGTGCTTTTTTTGATAATTCCATTTCGATATGAATTATTTTCATTTTTGTTACGTGGCTATAGCATAGAAAAGGTACGCATTGTGACTGATATTTCTATGGTACTTTTAGTTGGGCAAATTCCTTTCATGCTCCTGGGAAATGTATTTGGAGCATTGATGCAGTCTCGTAAGCAATTTTTAGTTCCAGGATTAGCTCCTATTTTTTATAACTTAGGCATAATACTTGGGATACTTATATTTTCACCTCAGATGGGTCTATGGGCAGCTGTCTATGGTGTATTGATCGGTGCATTTTTATATATGTTGGTTGTTTTGCCAAGTATTGCTTTTTCGCGTATTCAGTTTCCTGTGCACATTGTATTTGACCAGTACCTTCGGTCGTTTTTTAGGTCATTTTTGCCGAGAGCCTTTAGTGTCATTGCTACACAAATAGACGCGTCTGTTGATCTTTTTTTGGCAACACTCAGAGGTCCTGGTGCGTATTCTGCATTTTACCTAGCACAGACTTTACAGATAATTCCGGTGAGTTTTATGGGCACCGCCATGGCACAAACCATTTTGCCATTTTTTACTGATATGCATGTAAAAAAGAATCATACACGTATCATGGAACAACTGACACGTATAACGATGCTTATTTTTTTTGTATTGATTCCAGTGGTTGCTGTTTTTACAGTACTTCGAACGCCAATCATTCGTCTTGTCTATGGCAGTCACAAGTTTGATTGGGAGGCAACGGTAACCACCGCAACAATCTTTTCGGTTTTTGCTCTCTCTATACCGTTTCATACACTTTACTATATAGTGACGCGCGTCTTTTTCGCTCTTCACGATACAAAGACTCCGTTTGTTGTTGGTGTTATATCGACAGTACTAAACTCACTATTGAGTTATTCGTTTGTTGCGGTTCTACATTACCCTATCTGGTATCTTGCGCTTTCTTTTTCTGTATCTATAACTATAAATACGGTTGTTCTATTTTATATATTAGTTCGCAAGCTTGATCATATACAATTTAGAACAATTGCTGTTCGTCTTTGCAGCATTATAGCAATAGGTATAGTGATGGGTCTTGTTATGCTGGCTTTCCGTAAATTATTAGATGGTTTGGTATTTGATACGACGAGAACTCTACACGTGTTCTGGCTCACATCAATATGTGGATTGATTGGAACTATTGTGTATGTGTATCTTGCGTGGATTTTTATACCCAGAGAATTTTCAGATTTATGGAGTTTGATTCAGCGTTTCTCTTTCTTGAAGAAGGCAATGAATACTTATATGAGATTATTTTTTGTTTATCCAGTTAAACCACCACATGAAGAAAAGTACAATTGATTTAAAAAAACAAGCAATAGAGGCAATACGTGAGAAATTAATTGGTAAGCAAATTACGTATAATCAAGCCTACGCCATTATGTATTCATTCTCACATAATCTTTTAGGAGAGATATTTGTCGCTTATTTTGCCGCTGCATCATTCAAAGGTGGTTTCAATGATGATGAGTTGTATTTTTTGACGAAAGCAATGGTTGAAACAGGAAACAAGCTTTCTTTGAAGGGGATTGTTGCGGATAAGCATTCTATCGGAGGTTTGCCTGGTGCACGGAGCACGCTTATCATAGTGCCAATAATTGCGGCCGCTGGCTACCTAATACCAAAGACATCTTCGCGCGCCATCACGACACCTGCGGGTACTGCAGACTGTATGGAAGTACTTGCCCCTGTCGAGTTTAAAGTTTCACAGGTAGAGCGTATTGTGCATAAAACGGGTGGTTGTATCATTTGGAACGGCATGTTAGGTTTAGCACCAGCTGACGACATCATAATTCGTGTAGAAAAACCACTTGCTTTTGAATCTTTCGATAAAGTAATCATGTCTATTCTAGCGAAGAAAATTGCAGCGTCTTCACAACTTATGGTTTTGGATATTCCCGTTGGGCCAACTATGAAAATTCGACATGCAACAGATGCAGTAGCATTTAAAGATAAATTTACACGGATAGCTTCCCGTTTTGGATTGCAAGTTGAGGCCGATATCAATTATCAGCGAGAACCTGCTGGGTTTGGCATTGGTCCTGTACACGAACTTAAAGATGCGTTAGCGGTATTAGAACAAAAAAGTACTAGATCACACGATCTAGAATATAAGTCGGTTACGTTAGCAACAAAATTGCTTAAAATGTGTTTTAAGGTCGATAAGCGCACACAAGATGCGGAAAGTTTGGTGCGTAGTATTCTTAATTCAGGTAAAGCTTTGGAAAAGTTTCGTGAGATTACGCAGGCACAGGGTGGTAGCGGCGACTTTTCAAGCGATACATTACCCAAACCACGATATAGTTTTGAGATAAAATCTACTCAAAGCGGTAAAGTTACGAGTGTTAATAATTACTATATAACGGCTATAGCAAAAGTTTTAGGAGCCCCCAACGAAAAAATAGCTGGCATGACTCTTGTAAAGAGGTTTTCAGATAAAGTTGCGAAAAACGAGACGTTGTATATAATGCATACAAATAAACAAGCCGCGTTGAAAGAAGCAAGGGAAACAGCACGTTATATGCCAATTTATACTATCAAATAAAATGTTATTTAAAAAACTTATAGCACCACTTCAGCAATGGCTCATGTCACAGAACAAGTGTGTGGGGTGTGGTAGGGAATTGAGTGTCGCGGAACATAAGGATCACGGGAAAAATGAAGAATTAGTTTACTGTCAGTGTAAGCGCGTATATATGTTTTCTAAAAGTAACAAGGCGTATCGGCGTGCTCTCATCGAGGAACTTCCGAAAAATGCATGAAAAAATTTCGTAGACTACTTTTTTTATCAATTCCTTTCATATGTATCGTTTTTTCTTTGTTGTGGTATCGTGAAGGATCTTTACCTGTAGATTCGTCAAAAAAAGAAAATGCGGTTTTTGTAATACATCAAGGGGAATCTGTTAAACAAATAGCACGCAATCTGGAAAACGAACATATTATTCGAGATAGAATTGTTTTTTATCTCACAATCAAGCGCTTAGGTATTGAAAAATCTATACAGGCAGGTACTTTTCGTCTTTCGCAGAGTATGAATGCTAAAGAAGTGGCAACACAGCTTACCCATGGCATGGAAGACACATGGGTAACTATTATCGAAGGTCTGAGAAAAGAAGAAGTGGCTATTAAAGTTGCCGAGAAAATTGGGTTCTCTGTTCCTGTCTTTGTGAATGAAGCACCAGAAGGGTACTTATTTCCAGATACCTATCTCATACCGAAGGACGCAACGGAGAAACAGGCTATAGCAATAATGAGAAATACGTTTGAAACGAGGGTGACAGATGATATTCGGAAAGCTGCGGCTCAACAGAATTTAACTCTGAATGGATTGGTGACACTTGCGTCACTCGTAGAGAGAGAGGGGCGTTCATATGAAGAAAAGCGCATGATAGCTGGAATTTTATTGAATAGAATAAATGAAGGTATCCCTCTTCAGGTTGATGCGTCAGTTCAATATGCACTAGGGTATGACGATAAAAATAAAACATGGTGGAAAAAGAATTTGACATTTGATGATTTGAAAGTTGATTCTCCCTATAATACGTACATTAACTCAGGATTACCTCCTGGTCCAATAGCAAATCCAGGGCTAGATTCAATACGTGCCGTGGCATATCCGAAGGAATCAAAATACCAATTTTATATAACTGGTGATGATGGGGCAATGCGTTATACAACGACATACGAAGAGCATTTGGATAAAGTCGATAAGCATATTAAGTGAAACTTACTTACTATGTAAAAGTGATCAAACCTCTTACCTTTCATTTCTAATTTCCTCAAGGTGTCGTTTTTCTTTTCCTGAAACATGAGAGGGTATCGTTATACGTACAACAATATATAAATCACCCTTTTGACTAGTTCTTGGATAGGGGAGTCCAAATCCACGTAAACGTATTACCGCATTGGGTTGTGTACCTGGTTTAATTCTTGTTTTAACTTTTTTTTCAAGTGTCGGAATTTCTGAAGTTACCCCAAGGATAGCATCTAAATAGTCAATACGGAGTTCATAATAAAGATCTTGACCTTCGCGCTGATACAGTTTACTTTCTTCGATATCGACTACTAGGTCGAATTCACTGAAGCGAATACGCGTTCCACTACTTACCCCTGCAGGAATTTTGATTCGTTTTGCTTCATTATCTATCGTGACAGTCTTTTCTATTCCTCGTGCCGCTTCCATGAACGTAAGTTGCATGCGGTATATGCTTTTTTGCTGCCTTGGAGGAGTGCGAGAGCCAAAAAAACTTTCGAAAATATCAAATGGATTATTAAAATCACCACCCGAATAACCACCTTGTGAAAAATCCTTGAAAAAATCGCCGACGTTTCCATAGCTCTGTGAATATTGAAATGGCCCTTGTTGTCCACCCTGACTACCTACCCCTGCATGACCAAAGCGATCGTATTGAGCCTTTTTATTTGTGTCTGATAACACAGAATATGCTTCATTAATCTCTTTAAATTTTTCTGTAGCGTGAGCAGCTTTGTTTTTATCAGGATGCCACTGCAACGCAAGTTTACGATATGCTCGTTTTATTTCCTCGCTGGTTGCGCTTTTAGCCACACCAAGAACCTCGTAGTAATCCCGCTTCGTAGCCATGTATTAGTTAACAACTTCTCCTTCTTCGGG
>Ga0066639_10005253_pt1 | contig 10910 bp, 8 predicted proteins | sample CryGeyCG2114_010_2_FD_59504 | JGI IMG/M metagenome (GOLD analysis project Ga0066639, IMG submission 59504) | Groundwater microbial communities from aquifer - Crystal Geyser CG10_big_fil_rev_8/21/14_0.10 | ecosystem: Environmental > Aquatic > Deep subsurface > Groundwater | place: USA: Utah... | reverse complement strand
TTGATTATGGGAGGGCGAGACAAGGATGAGGATTTTGAAGACCTCATTGATATTGTGCGCTTTAAGGTGAAGACCCTCATTCTCATTGGAGAAGCAAAAGAAAAAATTAATCGTGCTATTGGTGACGAATGTGAAACTTTTCTTGTTGGCTCGTTTGAGGAAGCAGTGTTGATTGCCTATCAAAAATCAAGAGGAGGAGACACGATTCTCTTGAGTCCAGGCTGCAGTAGCTTAGATATGTTTAGAGACTACCAAGAACGAGGAGACTACTTTAAAAAGATCGTGAGTGAGTTTTAGTCTCTTTTTTGATTGGTAGCCCTGTAAATTTAACTTTTTCTGAAATCTTGCGCGTTGCCTCTAAAAAGAGGCGTGCTAAAATAAATGCACGATGCGATTTCTAAAAACTCCTTTACCCTCTGGCAACTTCGCTTACCTTACTTTTTTAATCGGATTAATAGGTGTTGGGCTTGTGATGGTCTACAGCGCAAGCTATGTGCATTCAATGGAAAGATTTGGAAATGGCTATGCTGTAATCCAAAAGCACATAGCGTATCTATTGATTGGGTCCGTCTTTTTCCTTGTTGCGAGTCGAATTCCTATGGAGTGGCTTGCTCAATACAGTCGAATTATTTTTATTGGGGTTCTGGTGAGTTTAATTTTGGTGCTCATTCCAGGAGTGGGGTTGCGATCTGGAGGAGCGAGACGGTGGGTTGCTCTTGCTGGATTTACATTTCAGCCAGCAGAACTCTTAAAGTGTTTATATCCTTTCTTTTTTGCTTGTTGGCACAATCTTTTGAAAGATCTCTACGGAGAAGAAGTTATTGGGAACTTTAAAGATGGGTTTCTAAAGATTTTAGGTCTTCCTGTCCTTCTTAGTGTTTTTTTAATTTTACAACCGGACTATGGAACAACAGCTATTCTTTGGGCAACGACCTTTGTTCTGCTCTTTCTTGCTCGTTATCAACTTAGATACATTTTGGGATCTATCTTTATTTTTGGTATGAGTTCCTATGGGTTGATTGTAACTAGTCCCTATCGAATGAAGCGCTTACTCACTTATTTGGACCCTTGGAAGGATCCTTTAAATAGTGGATTTCAGATTATTCAATCGATGACGGCGTTTCACTCTGGGGGGTTTTTTGGAAAAGGCCTCGGAAACAGTCAGGCTAAATTATATTATCTTCCAGCAGCTCAAAATGATTTTATTTTTTCAATTGTCGGAGAAGAGGTGGGGTGGATCGGAGTTATTTTGATTTGCGTCCTTTTTTTTGGATTAATTTATCAGGGATTTCGTTCTGCATTTCGTGCAAAAACAGAAATAGGACAACTTTATGGGTTTGGTTTTAGCTCTCTTCTTGGAGTTCAGGCTCTAATTAATATGTCTGTAAGTCTTGGAATTGTTCCTAATAAAGGACTCACTTTACCATTTGTGAGTTATGGAGGAAGTAGTTTAGTTTCTCTATTGGCTGGAGCAGGTTTCATCTATAGTTTAGGCTTTGAAAGCGAACGTATTGAATCAACTCACCATGTTCCAAAAATAAAGTTAAAAACGAAATCAGTTCGTTCTCGAAAGCCGGTTTCTGTACAGAGCTTTAAAAAAGTTAACCGTCCGATTAAAAGAAAATCTAAATCGCTCACTCGGAGTCGAAAAAGGTGAAAATTATATTTGCCGGGGGAGGAACCGGGGGTCATTTATTCGCGGCTCAATCAATTGCTGAAGAGTTAGTTTTAAGGGATAAAAACACTTCTATTATTTTTGTAGGAGCGGCTCGGGGTATTGAAGTAGAGCTGGTTCCTAAAATGGGCTATCCAGTTTACTTCTTAAATGTGTTTCCTTTAAAAGGACTTGGAGTATTCGGAAAGTTGATGAGTTCTCTGAAGATCCTACCCGCTTTTTTAGAGTCTTTAAAAATTTGTTTTAAAGAACGTCCATCTATCGTAGTTGGAGTCGGGGGTTATGCGAGTGGCCCGTTTTTGGCTGCAGCTAAAGTCAGTAGCTTTTTTTTACATTTTAAATTGGGAATTTTGGAGCAAAATGCAATACCTGGTATTACCAATCGTTTACTTGGAAAATTCAGCGACTTTATTTTTTTAAGCTTTCCTGAAACCAAAAAATACTTTAATCCTCACAAATGTATTTGGGTGGGAAATCCCATTAGATCTGAAATTCTCAAGAGTTCATTCGCAAGTCTGAAAAATAAAGAATCCCACATAAAAACTTTATTTATATTTGGTGGGAGTCAAGGAGCCGTGGGGTTGAATCGACTCGTTTTAGCTATTTTAGATAAAAACACCTCTCTGAAAGAACGTTGTTTAAATGGAAAAATTGCAATTATTCATCAAACTGGACGTTTAGATTATGAAACAGTGAAGAAGAATTATGATGAAATCGGTTTAAGTGGACTTAAGAATATAGAAATATTTCCATTTATCGAAGATATGGTTTCGTGTTATCAAAAGGCGAATTTGGTGATTTGTCGTGCGGGGGCAAGTACGATTTCAGAGCTTGAAATCCTTGGAATGCCAGCTATTTTTGTCCCTCTTCCTACAGCTGCTGATAACCACCAAGCCAAAAACGCACAAGTGTTGGTTGATGGCGGAGGAGCTCTTCTTTGGATACAAGGATCAAAAGACCCCAAAGAAGCGGGGGATGAAATATTAGAGATTTTGGATCAACCAAAAAAGGCACAAGAAATGAGTCAGAAAATAAGAATGTTTGCTCGTCCTCAGGCAGTAGAACAAATTGTGGCTGAGATTCAGTCAAGAATGAAGTAATTAAATGTTTAGATCAGAATTAACAAAAAATAGGATTCATTTTATTGGAGTTGGCGGAATTGGAATGAGTGGGCTTGCCGAGCTTCTTGTTTCTATGGGTTATCCTGTTTCAGGTTCGGATTTATTGGATGGAGAATCCATTCAGTATTTAAAAAATAAAGGAGTAAAAATATTTATTGGTCATGATAAAAACAATTTATTTGTATCCGACCAAAAGTTTCCAGCCGTGGTTGTAGTGAGTTCTGCTATTCCTGCTTCCAATCCAGAGCTGCTTTATGCAATGGAATCTGGAATTCGAGTGATGAGAAGGGCAGAACTGCTTTCTGATTTAATGAAACTAAAATGTGGAATTGCCATTGCTGGGACCCATGGAAAAACGACGACAACGAGCTTGATCGGGGCAGTTTTGACAGGAGCTGGGACCGACCCAACGCTTGTTATTGGTGGAAAGGTAAATTCTCTTGGGACGAATGTGAAATTAGGGCAGGGGAAATTTTTAGTTGCTGAAGCGGATGAGAGCGATGGCTCTTTTTTACAGCTGGCCCCCTCCTTTGCAATAGTAACTAATATTGACAACGACCATTTATCTCATTTTGGGAATATGGAGACTCTGGAAGGGGCTTTTCTTCAATTTGTAGAGAGAGTTCCTTTTTATGGGCTATCCGTTATTTGTGCGGATGATCCAGCCTGCAGGCGGCTTTTGAAAAAAGTGAAATCTCCTCATGTGACTTATGGAATTTCTGAAAAAGCAGATTGGAACGCTAGAAATATTGAAGTTCACTCCAGAAGGACCCAGTTTGAAGTTCTGAAAGAAAACAAAGTTCTGGGGACTATTTCCATTCAATTGCCTGGGAAACACAATATTTTAAATTCTTTAGCCTCGATTGCTGTTTGCCACGAAATTGGAATTCCATTTGAAAAAATAAAAGAATCTCTTTGGAATTTTGATGGAGTCAAAAGAAGGTTCGAAGTCATCGGAGAGAAGAGGGGAATTCAAGTCGTTGATGATTATGGACATCACCCAAGAGAGATTGAATGTACCTTGGAGGCCGCACGTAGTATTGCCCCAGAAAAAAGGTTGGTGGTTTGTTTTCAGCCGCATCGTTACACCAGAACGAGAGATTGTTTTGAATTTTTTAAAACTTGTTTTAATGAAGCAGACCTTTTATTTTTAACAGAGATTTATCCAGCCGGGGAAGTTCCGATACCTGGTATTGATTCTGCCTCTCTCAAAGAGGAAATAGAAAAACATGCTCTTAAGCAGGGGTCTAATTTAAACGTGAAGCTTGTTTCCGATTTAAATGAACTTTCAAAAGAAGTAAGTAAGGTTTTAAAGCCAGGTGATTTACTTTTGTGTCTCGGTGCTGGATCAATTACTAAAGTGTCTCGTTTAGTTTACGAAAGTCTTTAGTCTTCTAACTCATCGTAGATTGACTTTAGAAAATTACCAGCGATTTCTCTTTGTTTTTCTGAAAACCCCTCTAATGGAAGTGAGAGGTCTTCAATTTCCATGAGTTCTTTTGGGATTTCTTTTAAAAATCGACTTTCTTCTCTTTTTTGTTTTTTTCCATATTTAAAACGTGTGCGAGGAACTGTGACAATGAGCTTTCTTTTGGCTCGAGTGATTCCAACATAGCAAAGTCTTCGTTCTTCTGAAATATCCCCACTTTGGTCTGCAAGAGAGTTTCTGTGCGGGAGAATTTCTTCTTCGACACCCACCATAAAAACAGTGTCAAACTCCAATCCTTTTGCAGAATGGTAGGTCATTAATGTGACTTTTTCTTGGTTTTCTGTTTTTTCTTCTTCCTCTTTATCGGAAAGAGTCATTTGATGAATAAATTCTCTTAAGATACTTTTTTTTGTTTTTTGGAATTCTGGCTTTTCTTCAAAGTGAGCAAGACCATTGATGAGCTCTTCGACGTTCTGCATTTTTTTTGTGAGAACTTTTGGCTGAGATGCAAAAGTAGATTGAAGGTGGGTTTCATATCCAGTCATTTTAATGAGTTCTTTTAAAAAATCTGAAGGTTTATTGTAGTAAGACCTTTTGGATAATAGAGAGTTAAGTGTGAAGACGAAGTTAGTAATTGAATTTTTCTCTCTGGAGCCGATGTTCTCTATCTGTTGTATGGATTGAAGAGATTTCCAAAAGGGGGCTTTATTGTGTATTCCATAGAGGTCTAATTTTTGTATTGTCCCAGTCCCTATTCCCCGATGAGGGACGTTTAGAATCCTTCTAAGGGAAGGATCGTCTTTAGGATTAATCATGAGTTTTAGATAAGCAATTAGATCTCTCACTTCTGATCTATCAAAAAATTGAGTTCCCCCTATTAATTTATAGGGTATTTTTTCAGTTCTTAAGGCCTCTTCCAAGGCTCTGCTTTGTGAGTTGGAGCGGTATAAAATGGCGGTTTGATCGTATCGAAGGGAGATTACTTTTTTATATTCCTTTATTTTTGATGCAATGATTTCTGCCTCGTGGTGTTCGTCTTCTGTATAAAAAAGTGAAATTTTTTCCCCTTCTCCTTTTTTAGACCACAAGTTTTTCTCTTTTCTAGAAAGGTTCATTTTTATGACTGAATTGGCGGCTTTTAGAATCGTGTTTGTAGAGCGATAGTTTTGTTCTAAAATAAAAAGAGAGGCTCCATTAAAGTATTTTTCAAAGTGAATGAGGTGTTTTGGATCTGCTCCCCTCCATCCGTAAATAGATTGATCATCGTCTCCTACGACACAAAGATTTTTATGTGAGTTGACAATTAATCTGAGGAGCTCAAATTGGGCAGGATTAGTATCTTGATACTCATCTACAATGACGTACTGGTATTGAGCTTGTATTTCTTTTAAGAAATAAGGATTTTTCTTGAGAAGAAGAATAGAGTTGAAGATTAAATCGTCAAAATCGAGTGAATTAGAGTCTCTCAAAGTGCTTTGATAAACTGGATAGGCTAAAGCACAAATTTCTTCGTATTCATCTGGAAATTTTGATTTCTCTCCTTGCCAGAGGTTTATATATTCTTGCGGATTTAGAAATTCATTCTTTGCTCGACTAATAAGACTGAGGATTCTCATGGGATCAAATTTTCGATCTGAAATTCGGATTTGCCTCAATGCCTTCTTGATCGTTGCGATTTGATCAGCTTGGTCATAAATTGTAAAATTTCTTCTAAATCCTAATTTTTCGATCCAAGCTCCGTGGTTTGAATCTTCGCGCCTTAATATTTGAAGAGCGAGCTTGTGAAACGTGCAAATGGTGAGATGAGGAGAGTGCTTTTCACCCACTAAAGAACTCACTCTGGATTTTAGTTCTTCACTGGCTTTGTTTGTAAAACTAATTCCCAGGATGTGATTTGGAAGAATTCTTTCATTTAGAATGAGATGGGCGATGCGATAGGAAATTGTTTTTGTTTTTCCACTCCCAGCGCCGGCTAAAATTAAAGCAGGGCCATCTTTAAAAAGAGCAGCACTTCGTTGTTTTGAGTTTAAGTCAGTTAGAGAAAAAGACATCACATATTGATACAGACGAGGTGGAATTCTGAGAAGGGGAGACCCCTAAGTAGTGGATTATTAGTGAAAGAGAGAGAAGAGGGGGGAGGACTGCGACACTGGGCGCCATTATTTTTTTCGTTTTTTCACGACAAGGATGGCTCCAGTGAGGACTGCTCCTGCACCTAGGTACCCGATAGGGCTAACGGTTTCAAATGGAATCCATTGCAAGTCTAGGACCTTGAGAAGCTTGAGAAGAACGAGGGTAAGAATTGGGTTCAGAGCCAGGATGATACTGACGAGAAAGGCGGGAGCATTGTGAAGCGCTTCGCCGAGTGCTCCATAGGCAAGGAGCGTATTGAGGCCCATGAGGCAGAGGATTCCTAGTTGGAAGGGACTGAGCATCGCTAAGTGGCTAAAATTTGCAAAAGGGGTGAAGCAGGCAAATGCAACTCCGTAGACGAATAAATTAACTAATTGAGGAGGCCAGGTTCTAGTTAAAAATTTTTGGCAAATTGCAAAGCTCACCCAAGAGAGAGCGGCGAGTAAGACCCAGAGGTTTCCTGTGTGGTAGAGGACTTTATTTTGCAGCACATGTGAGAGTTGGTCGTAGTAGAAGAGGGAAAACCCCAAGGCGGCCATTACAAATCCTGCGATCTGAATCTTAGTGATGACCTCCTTAAAGATGATGAATCCAGAGAGAGCTAAGAGTAAAGGAGATAACTGGATCAGGATTTGCACATTTCCGGGGCCTGTGAGATCAACCGCCTTTAAATAGCTGATATAATTAATAGCAAGCATGAACCCCGCTAGAGGGGCGAGCATTGAAAACACAGTTTTTGTTTTTTTGAGATCTTCTCTGTTTCTAAAAACGTAGTGACTTAATAAAAGAAAGAAAGCGACTCCAAAACGGACCCAAATAATAGAGAGGGCGTCTATGAAAGTTAGACTGAATTTTAAAATAATGGCAAGAACACCCCAGAGAATAGCCGTGAAGGCAGCCATGAGGATTCCACGCGTTTGATTTTTGGATTGCATGAAAAATTACAGGGTTTAGTTGTATAATAAAATACTATGGAAGTTATAAAAAAGCTTGATCTTAATTTTTTAAAAACGGAGTTTTTGGGAATCCTTTCTCAAAATGAACCCTTAGAATCTCGTTCGACTTATCGAGTGGGTGGGATAGCTGAGTGGTTTTTTGAGCCCTCCAGTGTAGATGAGATTTCTCGATTTTTTAAAAAAACTGCCTCCTTAGAATTTTCTGTAAGTGTTTTAGGGGGAGGGGCCAATGTTTTGATTTCTGACGATGGGGTTCCAGGCCTTCTCGTGAGCACTAAAAAACTAATTTCATCTCCGGTTCTTCTAAACAATGAATCCATTGAATATAGCAGTGGGACCAGCGCCCAAGTCGTTTTGCAGGATGGCCTCACTCGAAATAGAAAAGGGTATGCTTTTTTGGCTGGAATTCCAGGTACAATCGGTGGAGCTTTAGTGATGAATGCAGGAACTCACGTTGGAAATATTGTTGATATTATTGAATCTTGTGAAGTAGTTCAAAAAAATGGAGACAGAAAGCTTGTTAGAAAAGAAGAAATGGGACTTTCTTATCGTAAGTCTGAATTCTTAGTCGCTGGAGACCTCATTACAAAAGTTACTTTTAAAAACTTAGGGAATGACGAGAGTGGTACAGAACGAGCTCTTTTAAAAGAGTCTCTTGAAAGACGTAAAAAATCTCAGCCACTCGATTTACCTAGTTGTGGTTCAGTTTTTAAAAATCCTCTCGATGGTCCTCCGGCTGGAAAACTCATTGAAGAATGTGGATTGAAAGGGAAGCGACGTGGGTGCGCCGTCGTGAGTGAGAAGCATGCCAATTTTATTGTCATCGATCGAAGTTCTTCTGAACCTCCTCCAAGAGCTCAAGATATTTATGATTTAGCTAAAGAGATTAAAAAAAGTGTTCAACTCAAATTTCAAATCGAGTTAGAGCTCGAAATGAAACTCCTAGGCCCTTTGAAGTTTGTTTCTGGCTTTTAATTTAACAGGCACGAGGATTGCTCTTAATAAAAGTAATCGTGAGTAGCTGAGTCAAACTCAAGAGAATTAGAATGATTCTCTCATCGCAAGGAATGCGGAATTGTGCCAGGAAGGCTAAAGGGGAGTCGGTCAAGAAGGCCGTCTAACCTATTAGAATCAGGGAAAGTTTTATCTAAATCGCGCTTAAAGCGTCAGGGGCTCGTGCGTTCTGAGCGGCGCTCATTAAAAAGAAAACCCACTTCTCGTAGAGTTTCTAAACCCGCTAAAACCCTTAAAAGTAGGCGCGTTTCATGTCAAAATTTTGACGTCGTCAAAATTTGGAAAGAAACGATTTGGCTTTTTGAAAAGCTCATTCAGGTCGCTTTGTTGGGTGCGCTTATTCTCACTGCCTATCAAGTTAAAAATTGGGCTTTAGAGAGCCCTTTGTTTTCTTTGAAGCAGGTGGCAGTAGAACTTTCAAAGTCTGATGGAAAAATCACTGAAGAAGAAGTGATTAAAAGAGTGAGTCTCCCCTCTGGCTTAAATATTTGGAAAGTGAACTCTGAAGAAATTTCTAAAAAAATAAAGGAAAATCAGTGGGTTAAAGAGGTTGTGGTTTCAAAGAGATTTCCGAATCGAGTGGTGATTCGCGTTGAGGCTTACGAGGCCCGCTGGCTTTATAATCAAAAAGGGGCGTTGTATTTTGTTGATCCAAACGGAGTTATTTTTAAGCCTGCTCTTTCAGAAGAGGGAATGGACTACCCCATTTTGAGCCACTTTGATCCAGAAGAGGCTCCTCAAGTCGTAGAGGCCTTTAAAGAGATTTCAAGCGAGTTACAAACTTCAATTGGGATTCATGAGGCCCACATCAGCGAATTCATTTGGAGCCGCTTTGGTCATCATCGACTAGTGATTCAAAATTATCCACATTCGTTTGAATTAAAATTAGGACTAGAGGAGCTAAAAGAAAAAGGGGAGCTCTTAAAAGTTCTTTTGGCCCGATTAGAGGAATCTCACCTTTCTCCGAGGGTGATTGACCTTTTAAGTGGGAAAAAAGGGGTTGTAAAAATCTACTCTGGCTCATAGCCTTAATACTATAGGGAAAAAAAGGAAAATTTTTCCTCCCATTCTAAAGAGATGAGGGAATGACATATGCCTAAACAAGATGTTTTGGTTGGACTTGATATCGGAACGACAAAAATTTGTGCCATTGTTGGAGAAGTCGATGAAAACAATGAGCTTAAAATTATTGGAATTGGATCCCATCCTAGCCGGGGATTGAAAAAAGGGGTTGTGACTAATATTGAAACAACCGTTGGGAGTATTAGTAAAGCAATTGAAGAAGCAGAGCTCATGGCTGGATGTGAAATCACTCGGGTTTACACTGGCATTGCTGGAAACCACATCAAAAGTTTTAATTCGACTGGAGTTGTTGCAGTCAAAGATAGAGAAGTCACTCAAGAAGATATTGAACGAGTCATTGATGCTGCAAAGGCTGTCGCAGTTCCGATGGATCGTGAAATCATTCATGTGATTCCACAGGAATACATTATAGATGAGCAAGATGGAATCACTGAACCCCTTGGCATGTGCGGAGTGCGTTTAGAAAGTAAAGTCCACATTGTCACTGCGGCAGTGAGCAGTGCTCAAAACATCATAAAATGCGCAAATAAAGCGGGTTTAAGCGTGAGTGATCTTGTATTACAACCGATTGCAAGTGCCGAGGCTGTTTTAAATTCTGACGAAAAAGAACTTGGGTGCCTCTTAATTGATGTGGGAGGAGGCACGAGTGACTTTGCTATTTTTTCTGGCGGCGCTTTGATTCACACGGGTTCTGTCGCCGTGGGCGGAGATCATATTACAAATGATATCGCAGTTGGACTCAGAACGCCTCAACATGAGGCTGAAAAATTAAAAGTCGCTCATGGGAGTGCGATCGCGAGTATGGTTTCTCCTGAAGATTTAATTGAGGTGCCAAGTCTTGCTGGACATAAAGCTCGTTCTGTTTCTAAACACCTTTTAAGTGAAATCATCGAACCGAGAGTAGAAGAAATTTTTACGCTCGTAAGAAATGAAGTTGCCGAGAGTGGCTATGAGAATCTTTTAGCTGGGGGAGTGATCATCACGGGCGGGAGCTGTTTGATGCCTGGAATGATTGAAATGGCTGAATTTGTGTTTGAAATGCCAATTAAGCTTGGAGTTCCGCAGGGAATTTCGGGAGTCAAAGATGCAGTGAGTTCCCCTAAATATGCAACGGGTGTGGGTTTAGTCCAATATTGGGCAAAAAATGAAGGAATCAGGCACTCTGGCTACATGCGCGGAGAAAATGAATTTTTTGAATCCGTGAGGGCTCGATTCTCAGATTTTTTCGGGCGATGGTTCTAAAAAGCCCCTCTTTTCGGTGGGTTTTGTGAAAAGAGGGTTTCTTTTTCTGCAAATCCGACTCAAAATGAAATTGAAACAGGGCAAAAAGTACCTAACTGGGTGAGAAACTTAAGAAAATAGAGAAAATGATTTTTCTTTAGTTCCAGTCTGGATACAATCGGGAAAACACACCCCGGGATGGGTGGTGTGACCCAACAGCTCTAAAAGCTGATCCATGGAGGAGGACGAGTCCATGTTCGATATCGAAGATAAAAATT
>Ga0066639_10005252_pt1 | contig 10911 bp, 7 predicted proteins | sample CryGeyCG2114_010_2_FD_59504 | JGI IMG/M metagenome (GOLD analysis project Ga0066639, IMG submission 59504) | Groundwater microbial communities from aquifer - Crystal Geyser CG10_big_fil_rev_8/21/14_0.10 | ecosystem: Environmental > Aquatic > Deep subsurface > Groundwater | place: USA: Utah... | reverse complement strand
CTTCCCTACCTCGCTATGTTTAGCTAGAATTACAGTCTCTTTAAAAACATTTCCCATAATGTCGCTATAAAAACATTTATATATAAAATCAAACCTATAATCACTGATGTTAAAGAGGGATAGAAAGAAAGTAGCAGTTTGGCCGCTAATCATAACAGTAGTTGTGGTTTGTTTTGTTCTCTTTGTGATTATTCCTTGGATATTCTCTGCTTTTGATCGTCCTGTTTATGGCAATGTGGCAGTTATTCCTATTGAAGGAGAGATAACGGGAAATGGCGGATCTACTACTTTAGGTGCATCTACTGCTTCAGCTAAAGATATCGTTAGTTATATTGAAGATGCCGATGCTGATGCGCAGGTAAAAATCATCGTCTTGGAGATAAATTCTCCCGGCGGTTCGGCTGTCGCCTCCGATGAAATCGCAGCTGCTGTGAAAAAAACCAACAAACCTGTCATCTCCTTGATTCGTGAAGTAGGTGCCTCTGGAGCTTATTGGATCGCTTCCGCTTCTGATTATGTTATTGCTAACAGAATGTCAATAACCGGCAGTATCGGCGTGGTTTCATCTTACTTGGAATTTAGCGGTCTGTTGGAAAAATATGGTATTGGCTATGAACGGCTAGTTGCTGGCAGCAAGAAAGATCTGGGAACTCCATTCAAAGAGTTAAGTTCTGAAGATAAAGCTGTTTTCCAGAAAAAGCTGGATAAGATCCATGAATATTTTATTGAAGCTGTTGCTGATAATCGTCACCTCTCTTACGATTCTGTCAAAGGATTAGCTACCGGCGAATTTTATCTTGGTGTGGAAGCTTTAAATCTCGGCTTAGTTGATCAGCTTGGCGATAAAGATACTTTAGAATATTACCTATCCAACAATTATGGCTTAGATTCCATCAGTTATGTTCGTTATGAACATAAAGCAAGCTTATTTGAATCACTGACTGGTGTTTTCTCCAATTTCTTTTTTCATTTAGGAGAAGGTATCGGTTCCAGTTTCGTTGAGCAGAGCAATACTGTAAGATTAATGTAAAATGAGGGTGGTAGGATTATCAATAATTGCAATCTTATTACTAGCTCTTGCTGTATCTGCTGTTGATGTTGATCCTCAACTGATCAATGAGTTGGAAAAAAATAGCACGGCTAGGGTAATTATCAAACTAAAGGATCCTGTTGCTAGTGTGCCACAACCTGCTGCTAGATCTTTCCTAAATTCTCGTTCTTTACGCACGGCAGCTATAGCAGATAACCTTGAAGTAAGAAAACAGAAAATCCAGCAAGCGCAGGAAAAAGTTTTATCTAAAGTTGAGGAGGGGGATTTTCAGCTTAAACATAAATTAGAAAACTCTAACGTGCTTACCGGCGAATTAACTGCAGAAGGTTTAGCTGATCTTGATGCTAATGAGATAGAGAGCATCACCTTAGATGTTCCTGTTTCCATCAACCTTGCTGATTCCGTACCTCTAATCAACGGGAATCTAGTGCATAATTTACAAGTGAATGGCATCAGCATGACCGGTGCAGGGCAGACTATCTGCGTTATTGACACCGGAATTGATTACACTCATCCAGTTTTATCTGGTTGCAACCCCATAACATACAACTTTACCGGAACTCCTGAATTATTGGAAACTCCTGTAGAGTCGGATCATCCTTATGCTGATAATACTGATGTAACTTTCAAGATTAATAAAACTGGTTATTCTAATATAGCTTTACACTTCGTTAATTTAAGTTTAGAGAATAAAGGTACTTATGACACTACTGACCGCGTTATTATTTATGACCAATACAATCAAACTATTGCCATCTATAATGGTAGTGAAAATGATTTCTGGACACCCTATGCTGAAGGAGACACCATTTATCTTCGTCTTATTTCTGATGGTTCAGTAATTGACTACGGTTTCTACATTGACCAGATTGCTGATGGTACCACTAACACCACTGTTGACTGGTCTTCTTGTCCTAACATTGAAGGCGGCTGGGATGCTTACAACAGCGATAATGATCCCATGGACGATAATGGTCATGGCACTCATGTCGCGGGAATTTTGATCTCTAATGATGCAACTTATACCGGTGTTGCTCCCGCTGCTCATCTTGCTGTCGTTAAGGCTTTGAATTACAATGGTTCGGGATATCTTTCAGATATAAATTATGCCATCGATTGGTGTACTTCCAAGAAAGAACTTTATAACATTTCAGTAATTAGCATGAGTGTTGGAACAGGTGCCACTTATAATTCGGGTTGTGATTCAATTTATTCTGCAACTGCAGATGCCATAAATAATGCTGTGGCAAAAAACATTTCCGTGGTCATCGCTTCCGGAAATGATGCTGTCTCTAATGGTATCTCTGCTCCTGCTTGTATTACCAATGCTACTTCAGTTGGTGCAACGACGAAAGGTGATGCTATTGCTTCATATTCTAATGGTGGAGACATTCTTGACCTTCTTGCACCCGGAGACTCTATAACCTCAACAAAACTAGGTGGTAACTTTATCGCCATGTCCGGCACATCCATGGCTACCCCGCATGTTGCAGCAGCCTTCGCTTTGCTAAACCAATACTGGCAGGAAGTTTATCACGCTGAAATAACTCCAGCTGAAGCTTTAAACAAATTTAAATTGACCGGAAAAGAAATTTTAGACAGCAGAAACGATCTTTACTTCCCTCGCATTGATCTTCTTAAAGCTGTGCAACCAATCATCTCCTTCACTAATTCATCAATAACTAACGCAACATCAACAACTGCCAATTCCGCTTTGATTAACGTAACTTCGGATGTTCCTTTAACTTCTGCAATCCTAGAACTAGCTTATCCTAATAATACTAAACAAAATTTGACCTTACAAGCTAACAACCAAACTAATTTTCAAACAACATTAAGCCTCAATGACTACGGGGATTACTCTTATGTTGTTTATGGCAATGATTCAGTAACTCTTGGTCTTAGTGCAGTAAGAACTTTAACCAGAATAAATATTATCACAGTTAATTATCCTTCCAGCAATTCTTATCATAATTCTGCTTTCGACTTGAACATTTCTTTAAGTTCACATAACCTAACCAGTTCTTCTTATGTAATCTCCAATCAATCCGGTGCTACAATCCAAGAAAACCACAATCTCTCAATAAATCAAGACCAATTTAATTGGTACGATTTAATTGACCTCTCTAACTCGACTTTTGTAGATGGTAATTATACGCTTAGTGTTGAAGCTTATAACGCCGCAGGAGAATCTGATTCTGTCAGTATTGATTTCATTGTTGACAAAACTCCTCCTAATATCTCTTTCCTTAATATTACTCCTTCATTGATCTATAGAACATCAAATATAACTTTTTTTGTTAATATTTATGACAGTAATCTTGATCCTTCCACAGTTTACTTCAGTTCAGATTATACTGGCTTTTCCAAAAATTATTCCCTGAATTCAACACCTGAAAATTTTTACTCTCATACCTTAAACGATTCTGCTAACCTTTCTCCTGGTGAAAATGTTACTTACTTATTTTATGCTGTAGACTTAGCCGGCAACACTGGCAGTACAGAAACATTTTACTTCATTGTTGCTGATCATGTTCCTAATAACGCCACGATTATCACCCCTAACACGACTTTAGAAGTAGGCGTTGCTGTATCTTTTAATGCTACCGCTGTTGACGTGGATAATGATCTTTTAACTTATATCTGGAATTTTGGTGATGGAACAACAAGCGATGACCAGAATCCATCGCATGCTTATTATCATACAGGTAATTACAATCTAACTCTTAATGTTTCCGATACTATCGCACAAAATTCTACCTCCCTACAAATTGTTGTTACTGATACAACTCCTCCGATCCTAGAGAACATTTCCTATCTTCAGGAATTCCATCTAGAACGTGATGTAGGGCAAAACATTAGTTCTAAAATATTTGATTATTCTGGGATTTCAACTGTTAATTTAGTTTCTAACTTTACAGCTAATCATTCCTGCACCCTAAATTCAACAACTTCTTTCTGCTCTTTTATTAAAGGTAATTTGACTTTAGGAACTTATCAGTTTTACCTTAACTTTAGTGATAATTTCTCTAACCGGGATCAAAGCAGTAATTATTCATTTACCGTTACTTCCTGTTTCGACCAGAATAAAAATGGTGATGAATCAGGTGTAGACTGCGGTGGTTCCTGTAGTTTAGCTTGCCCTGTTGACAATCCTGAAGAGTCTGCTCCTACTGACGGTAGCAGTAGTGGTGGAGGAGGAGGAGGTGGATCTAGCAGTACAGCGGGTCAGGAAAATATAGCTGCTGCCAGTGGAAATTCTATTGAGAATTCCGAAGAAGCATCCTCTCCAATCGAGGAATCGCTTCCTAGTCCTGAAGAGCAATCTTCTCATGATAACGTCGCCCATGAATTTCCTTTAAATCTAATCAAAGGAGAATTTGTTGATCTACAACTGGATTATCCCGATCTGCCCATCAAAGGATTAAGTCTTAAGGCTAAAGAAGATCTGCCGGCTACCATAAAATTTAATACCTATGATGAAACTCCTACTGAAGTTCTACCATTAAAGAACGTTTTCAAGTATATCGAGATCACTCCGGATGTTGATAATGATAAGATCTCTTCCGCAAATCTGCTTTTCACTGTTCCACGTGAATGGTTGGAGAATAATAATTTTGTTGCAGCTTCGGTAAAATTACAAGTTTTTGAAGAAGGTCAGTGGAAAGACGTTAAGACTAAAGAACCGTCTAAAGATGCCTTAACTGGCGGCGTTATCGCTGCTGATAGTTCTAATGTTTATTATCAGGCCAACCTCCCGCACTTCTCATTTTATGCTATTACTGCCGATACGGAAGCGCCAGCAAAATGGTATCAGAAGATAATCCCTAAACATTTCAGCACGCAGGAATATTTCTTAGCAGGAATGTTGATTTTTATTGTTGTCTTATTAGTGGCTTATTTGTTAGTAAAAGATAGAGAAGAATAATCTTATTGTTTCTCGGCATCAGTAATCAGTTTATTCAGGCTTTCAATGGTTTCATCAACTTCTTCTTCACTCATGCCGTGTCCTCTCAGTCCATCTCCAATAGTCTCAAAACTGCTGGAATGGCAGCCGAAACAATGCAAACCTATCTCCATTAAAGCGCCAACTGCTATCGGGAAATCTCTTACAATATCACCGATTGGTGTTTCCTTAGTCACTGGTCCAGTCATAAGAATAAGATTATTGCTGTTTATTTATTAAACTTATGTTGCAAAAAGATCAGCTAATCGATGCACATTTTCTGCCCGATCACAGAAAGCTGGCAGACCGATTTCTTTGGATAGTTCAATTGCTGCTTGCAAATTACCCCTGTATCTTACACCGATAGCCGCTTTATGAAAATTAGTCCTTAGTAAAACATCCCGTAATGCAATCTGTTCAGGATTATTTTGATTGTATTCGTTCAATCTCTTTTGCAAGGTGCTAATGTCCTGATATGCTTCCAGATTTGTCGAAAATCCTAATTTTTGGAGATTGTCTTGGACAATTTTATATTCATGATAATTATCTATCGCTCTCATATAAGTCATCCCATTTCTATTAAGTTCAGCTTCCATCTCTACTGTAATCTCGGTCGCTTCGCCACAGATCTCAAAAAATTTCTTGCCCATCTCTCCTTGCCGGAGCATAGTTTCGTAGTTAGCAAATATTTTCTCATCATTACCATGCTTTTCCTGCAAGGTTTCCCACATTAATCTGAATCCGTTAACTTCTGCGTCAGTTTCAATGACCGTGGAAAATTCTTCCATTCTTTCTCTTCCTTCTAACCATAGGGCTTTAAGTTGGTATAAATTTATCTTCCCTTCTTGATCGTTTAATGAGGTATAAACTCTATTGATGAAATTAGTTGTTTCTCCTTCCTTTAGTTTTATCTTGCTTAATTCTGTCTCAAAAACTTCTTCCCGTAACTTAAGATAATCTCTGTCACCAATCTTATCGCCATTTGTGTCATAAAGGATAAATCCTTCCATCATACCCTGCTCTCTCATCCTCTCGGCTAAAGGACCTTCCCCTAAAGCTTGCTTCATGAACATATCCAGATATTGTACAATCATTTCTCGCCAGGTCATGCTTTGTTTACCAGACTTACTCACAGAATTTTCCTGTGCTGCTCCGTCTGGTTGCGACATCAAAAAGATCAGTGAGCGATAATAGGCTTCCTTGTCTAATACTCCTTTCTCCATTTTTTCTATAGAATAATCTAACATAAAGGTGGCGATAGTTGTAGCTAAAGAATTCCATTTTGTCTCAGAAGAAATTTGCCTGACATGTCTTTTCTCGTGATAGACAACTTGCGTGTTGATTGCTTCTTCAGTCAATTGGTCCATCTCTTCTGTTTGCAGTACTTCTACATAACCTCTGCGAGGGTTACGGGGAAATCCATAGAAAGTCTGATCAAAAACATGTGAAACTCCCAAATTGCCAGAAGCGTAAATTTCGCCTTCAGGGAAAATTTCCGCAACCTGTAAAAATTGCTGATGATCGCGATAATTTACTGTATGGATAGCTTTCTCGCTGCTGATAATTTTACCTCGACTTGGCACAAAACCTTTTTCCCTTAGTAGTACACTTATTTCCCTAACGATAGATCGTGATCCAGGCTGTTCATCTGGGCGGTAAAACCTGAGGTCAAATTCCAGACCTGTTTTCCTGCCAGAAACTTCCTTAGGATAGTTTTCTGTTTCAATCTTCTTGCCAGCAAGTAGAGTATTTCTTAATCTATTACTAAGAATTTTTGCCACACTATACTCTAGTCCTAGACTCATCAGGTCTGAATGCAGGTCTGTGGCAGCATGAGGTATTACCCCTACTGTCTCGCGCACAATATTATCATTGGCGCATCTTTCTACCATTTCGTCAAGGTACTCTCTCTTAAACTCGTTTTCATCAATCCTTGCCATTCTTTCTTCAACAATTTCCTGATAATGCTTAACCATCTGCAACAACATGGAAATCTTTTCCGGTGCTGCTTCCCTGATCCTACTAATCTTGTGCAGGTTAATCCCTAACAATTCCGCATGGGCTGTGATAATCTTACGATATAACTGATTACCTTGATCATAGTCAGTCAATTTGCGTAATAATTTATCCTTATCTTCGATTTCTTCTGCTAGTATATTTAGTAGAGAAGAACTGTAATTGACTTCAGGGATCCTAAGGCTTGTTGTATAGCTATTGATCTTGTCAGCTCTTCTCTTGATTTCTTCCTTAACTTTTTCGCCGCTATGGTTAAAGTAATAAGTTGGCATTTCATGAAACAGCTCTTCTATTTCCTGCAATGTTGCAATCATTGATAATCTGCTTGATTCAGCAACTATATCCTTGCTCTTAGCTCTGCTGCTATGATTGCTAGCTGATTTTTCCTGATCAAAATCATAACCCAACTCTTGATGCAATCTCATTGTATAATCATCAGCTATCACCTGAGGAACACCTAATACAACTATCTTTGCCGAAAAATGTTTTAGATTTTCTTCCGTTGCTAATTTTCTAAATAATTCGTTCTCGATCAGTTCTCCTTTTTCATTTAATGTATAGACTGAACGCTCTATCAATTTACCCACCACATCGCTTAAGGAGAAATGGTCTTCTCCTCCGGTAACAGCGGCCATGAACCTTTCTTCAACAAATGTAAAAGTTGTTTCTCCTTTGTCTATGACCAGCGGCTGCAATAAGCTCTGTGAGAATATGCCCCGGTATAATTTCGCTATCTCCATAGCCAGATTAATCACCCTTGGGGATGCCCCACTGAATGTTTCAGCTCCTTTACCGCTGATAACCAGATTTTCCAATGATGAGTGAGCTGCCAATAGTGTGGGGTAACTAAATCTTCCATCACTGATTGCATTAGAAAGATCCCTCAATTTTCCTGCTGTCGTGAAATCATCAAGGTCATTTAATAATCCAGAGACAGATCTTAATAGTTGAACATAATTTTTTATATTCTGTTCATCCACACCATCATCATCGCCGTATTTGTCTAATTCTTGCTCAAGGCCAAAAATTAAGTTTCTCGCACCGGTCCTGATGAACATTATTTCTTCATGACTGCTAAATACAGGTAATCTCCTTTCTATTTTCTCTTTCTCGCGTTCTTCTATCTCTTTATCGATAAATCTTAATTGCTCTTCTTCTGTTTTCTCTGCGAATTCTTCTTCCCGTTGATCAGAATCGCTGGTGACACTTTCAAGGACTTCCTGTTGGGAGAAAGCTTCTTCCAGTTGGTTTCCTAGGTCTAGGTTCATCTCTTTAATCTCTTCTTGCTCGGAAGCATATAATTTAACCCCTCTTTGCGCTAGATGTGTTATCATCCCCATCTCTCTGGCTGCAACATCTTGCTGTCGGTATCTTGTGTTTACAGAACGTAATACTGCCATAAAATCCCTGTAAGAATTATCCAAGTGCAAGTCTAGATTATTAATTTCAACCCCTCTTTTCTTTAATAAAAAATTGTGTTGCAGGTAACTGATTTCTGTTTCACTTTCTTCAATTACTTCTTGTATTAATTTAGGGTCATAACCTGCTTTTTTAAAATCTTGTTCTAGGATTGCCCTAGCGTTAAGACTAAGTTCTGCTAATTTTACTACTGTTTCTGGCATCATAAACCCTAGATGCGCCATCTGCTGTGATTCCTTAGAAACAAATTCCCTTTCAATCTCTTCAATTCTCTGATCAAGATCAGCAAGATTTTTTTTCTGCGTCAGCGTTAAATCTGGTGTGTAGACTTGTGCTAATCTTAGAATCCAATCTCTTTGCAAATTCCCCACCTTTAACAGTAGATTTTTATGGTTTATAAATATTATAAACATTCTGCATTATTTTGAAAAAAACTCTCGGTTATGACATAAAAAAAGAGTCCTGTGACATATAGGTTCTAAAACTCTGCAACATTGGAAACCGAAACATTTTAAATACCTAAGAGATTAAGCAAACATTCAATTAAATGGAGGTGAAATTCTATGAGTTTAGGAAAAATTTTAGGAAAATATGAAGATAAATTTTATTTTGTCTTTAGGATCTTGGTCGGTTTTTTGTTTTTCCAGCACGGTGCCCAAAAATTATTCGGCTGGTTTGGTGCTAAAGGGACAGTTCCCCTAGTTAGTTTGTTTGGCTTGGCTGGCGTGATCGAGTTTTTTGGTGGTTTGCTCTTGATTGTAGGTCTGTTTACCAGAACTTTGGCGATTATTTCAGCCGTTGATATGCTTGGAGCTTTCTTTATCGTGCATATTAAGCAAGGTTGGGTTCCAATTATGAACAATGGCGAGTTAGCTTTACTATACTTCGCTGCGTTCTTGGTATTGATGGTCAAGGGAGCAGGAGTGTGCAGTGTGGACAAGAAACTGTTTAAGAAGAAGATGTAATATCATTTTTTTATTTTTTTCATTTTCTCCATTTTTATTTCAAAAGTTTTAAAAGTATGATCCTATAATTTTGCGATATCATAATGAGATACTTAGTTAGAGAAAACAAGAAGCTTTGGGTGGCAGTGAACGATAATTTTCCTGAAAATGCTCAGCAGGAGCTAAGAAGAAGAGCTAATGCTGTGCAGACTTGGTTCTTTGATTTAGATGAAACACATGCTTTTCCCGGTAAGAAAATTGTCCAGAGAGCCCTTGGTACAAGCCATCTCTCTCCACGTTACCTTGCCTGGTGCACTAAGACAGTCTGGAATCTTGTCTATAAAGGGAAAACTGCTGAATCTGAACGCTGGCAGGCTTACATCAATAGTTTTCTTAGAAAAGAAAAATCATTAGAAAGAGTTGCTCAATCATTTACTGCTGAATCAGCAAGAGAATCTCTTTACACTGGTATCGAGGAATTCTGCAGCTTATTTCCTACAGCAGATAAATTCTATGTTACCAGAAACATTGCTGAAGTTACCAGAGCTTATGTTGAAACCTTATGTTTAGATGGCTACTTTGCTGAAGTAAATGATAAAGGGAAAGTTGTGGAGGAATATCTTTATGATCATCCTCACATCCGTAGGTTTGGTGTTGACGGAGATTCTGCTGAAGATGCGGAGATGATTAAAATTTTAAAGTTCTACGACCGGGAAGTTATCAGTTTCTATAGTATGGATAAATCAAACAGAAAAATAGACACTAATTTCGATGTTTTTGTCAGTAAAGACAGAACTGCTTTAGTTGATCTATTGCGTAATTAAACTTCTTAAAAATTTTCTAATGTTCTCTGTTTATTCTTAACATCAATTATCTTAGAAATAATCTCAAAATCTTTTTTCATAGATTCCAGCATCTCTGGATTTCTTCCTGAGTAAAGATAAGAAGCAGGATGGACCACTGGGACAACTTTAACCCCTTGAAAATCAAACACTTTGCCTCTGATTGATTTTATCCCAGTTTTTCCGATAATCCTTTCTGTAGCAAAATTACCAATAGTCACAATGACTTTCGGCTGCATAATCTTGATTAATTCATCCAATCTTCCTCGACAGTTTTCTACTTCTTCTTTAGCTGGATTTCTGTTGCCTTCGGGATGACAGAGAATTGTATTAGTGATAAAGATATCTTCGCGCAGTAAATTGATTGAACCTAGCAGTTCATCTAAGATTTTGCCTGACATCCCGCAAAAAGGCACACCATTCTTATCTTCATTAGCTCCCGGTGCTTCCCCGATGAACAAGACATCAGCTTCTTTATTACCTGAACCGAAAACTACCTGTAATCTGGACTTGCAGAGTTTCTCACATCTTTGGCATTTAAGATATTCTTTTTTTAGTTCTTCAAACATCATTTTTTAAGAGTTGGTTTAGTTTTTAACATTTGTGTTCATAAAGTTTTTAAAGTGAGATTTCATTGAATATTTTATGACAAAAGAAATATCACCTAAAGTAAGAAATTTTGCAACTCGCCTT
>Ga0066639_10005248_pt1 | contig 10914 bp, 8 predicted proteins | sample CryGeyCG2114_010_2_FD_59504 | JGI IMG/M metagenome (GOLD analysis project Ga0066639, IMG submission 59504) | Groundwater microbial communities from aquifer - Crystal Geyser CG10_big_fil_rev_8/21/14_0.10 | ecosystem: Environmental > Aquatic > Deep subsurface > Groundwater | place: USA: Utah... | reverse complement strand
TCTATCGTTTCCTTAGCATTTATTCTTCTCCTTTTGTGTTTGGTGAACCCGTTTGGTTTTTGGATGCCAACTGAACTTGAGTATATTACTGTGGCTGCGCTCGCCGTAGTGTCTGCTGTTTTTGCAGGTTTGATTCTTGGCGAAAAAGCGCGAGACGAACGCGAAGAAGCATTGCGCGCACATGCTGCACGTGCCGGATATTTAACTGGTGTGTTTATGCTTACACTCTCTATTGCCGTTACGGTTCTTACTGGTGCACATGTAGATATGTGGATTCCTCTTACCCTCGCCGCGATGGTTATAGTGCGAGCCTTTGTTCGTTCAAAAGCTGAATAGACGCGATTTATAATACGTTCATTGTCGCTGTGTCTGGTAGAAAAGGGCTTATGTATAATTCACTTGATATTGAAAGGGTGAGGTTGCAAGGTTTTAAATGAGGTATACTTTTTCTATGGGATTTTGGGGAAACTTCGTTGATTTTTTTGTCGGTGTGGGTATCGCGGTACTAACTTTTGTTGGCGTTCCCGTTGCTACGGGCCCTACATGTACGATTGACCTCTCAGCTAGTCAGCTTGCGTGGACTGCAGAAGAAGCTACTGATGTAACCATTACTGCACTCACTGATTCGCCAGCGGTTCCCGGCGCATCACAAACGTTAGATGATCCGAGGCCGTTTAGCGGAGGACTCGATACCCTTTTTAGTCAGCGTCCACAAGTGATATTGCAAGAGTTACAAAAGAACGGTGTGCCGAACGCTTCTTTTAATCCAAGTAGTTCTGGTCTTATTGATGGCTTTAATCAGACTAAAACAGTAGCAAACCGTATTTGTGAAGTATATTTCCCCGGTTCACACAATACTGGATATGCAACAAAAAAATATAAATCTCCAAAAGACAACAGTATTCTTGATTTTAATGGAACGACATGGACGCAGAGACGAGCGAGTGAGTATCCCGACAAAGGGAGACATATTAACCGAGGAACTGGTTTTACGTGCGAGCGGAGCATTGAAATTCCTCCACTTTCAGGAACACATAACTTTCAACCAACACTTCCTGTAGGGACTCATACGTACCGTGTTATTGCGCAAGGTCCAAAAGGAACTAAAACTTGTGACGCAACGGTAGTTGTAACAGATGATACTCAACCTGACGATGATCCAGATAATAGTGACAATGGCGACGGGAGTGGTGGGAACGGCGACGGGAGTGGTGGAAACGATTCAGGTGGTGGATCTGGCGAACCTCAGTGTTCAGATGGTATTGATAACGATCGCGATGGCGCAATTGATGGTGCTGACGTTGATTGTGAAAGTGATGCTGATAACAATGAGTTTGTTGGTTCTGTGACTTCCGATATTTCATTTTCTGTTTTTCCGATGCTTATCTTTGCAGGAAATAGTACTGCAGTTTCATGGAGTGCAACTGACGTGAGTTCATGTTCTGTGACGGGGACTAACGGTGATTCATGGAATGGGAGTTCTGGTTCAGAAAACTCATCGCCCATTGATGCTGAAACTACCTTTACCTTACTTTGTACAGAAACAGATGGTGATACGGTGACTGCTGCTGAAACCGTCAAGCTTGTTCCAAGTTTTCAAGAGATTTAGTTTTTAGCTTGTATCGAAACTTTTCCACAATAAATGTAAAGTACACTTTACATTAAACCACAGATGCGTATACTAGAGGTATTAACGCTAACAGTACACGTATGAATACATCACATAAAGGAATGGGAACACCGGCAATGATAGCTCTCATTGCTCTAGCCCTTGTTGTCGCAGGAACAGTGTATTTCAACCTTCGCCCTGAAGGAGAAATCATGATGGAAAAAGGGAGTGAAATGATTGAAGAAGGAGATGCAATGATGAAAGAGGGTGAGTCGATGATTGAAGAGGGAGATGCAATGATAAAAGAAGGTGAGTCGATGATGGAAGATGGGGGTGATTCCAGTGCCATGTCATCCTCGGGTGTTTCTTACCATGGCGATGTATTAGCAGAGGGTCAAAACGGTACGTTTCTTCTAGACTTCAACAGTCAAGATTATGAAAACGCAATTGCAAATGAGAAACTTGTCGTACTGTATTTCTATGCAAATTGGTGTCCAGTGTGTAAGGCTGAGTTTCCAAAAATGCAAGACGCATTTAAAGAACTTAATGAAGAAGGTGTTGTAGGTTTTCGTGTAAATTACAATGATAATCAAACTGATGATTATGAACGAGGTCTTGCCAAACAATTCGGTGTTGCTTACCAGCACACGAAAGTATTTCTAAAAAATGGTGGCGAGCGCATTCTTAAAGCGCCAGACAGTTGGGATAAGGATCGTTACATTACTGAAATCACTAACGCACTCTAAGTATGATTGATATTACTCTCGGCGTTGCATTTGTTGCAGGAATTATTTCATTCTTTGCTCCGTGTATTCTCCCTATTATTCCAGGGTTTCTCGCGTATCTTGGTGGTGCATCAACAGAGAATATAACCGGCAAGGAACGATTGAGTGTTTTTATTAATTCACTCTTCTTTGTTCTTGGTTTCTCCTCGATATTTGCATTACTGGGAGTTCTTCTAAACACAATTCTTGAAGCGATTGCATACGATGTACAAATTTGGCTTGCGCGCATTGGAGGTGCCATTATTATTTTCTTCGGACTCTATCTTGCACAGATTATAAAAGTTCCGTTTCTTGACCGTGATCACAAGATGACGGTAAAAAAGAAATTTTCTTCTCGATATCTTACTTCATTCGTGTTCGGGGCTGCTTTTGCTGCAGGGTGGACACCGTGCGTTGGTGCAGCTCTTGGTGCGATTCTTGGCCTCGCTGCTTCGAGCCCTGGGACTGCGTTTTGGCTTCTTATGAGCTATGCGCTTGGTCTCGGTGTGCCATTTTTGGTAGTTGGTGCGTTTGCTGCGCAAGCAAGCAGTTTCTTTGCCCGCCACGCAAAGGTGTTTGCAATGCTAAACATTGTGTTCGGCTATATCTTGATTGCTCTCGGTATCCTTGTGTTTACTCAGTTACTCAATCTTATTGCTAATTTTGGTTTTCTAAATAGCTTCCTACTACAGTAACTATGGCAAACAATAAAAAGTTCATTGGATTTGGTGTCGTTGTTCTTATACTTCTTATCCTTATTGGTATTGAGTCAATAAAGCCTGAGAGGGTAGAAAGCGTTGCCCAGAATGTCATCCTTGATATGAATGAGCGCACGGCGTTGAAAAAAAACACGTATGATATTGCAAAGGAAATAACAACACCCGATGGTTTCATTAATAGCCCAACAGCGGGAGTTGATAATAACGATCCGTTTCAGCTCTCTGATTACATTGGCAAAAAAGTGATCTTAATAGAGTTCTGGACATATTCATGTATCAACTGCCAACGTGTGATTCCATACTTGAATGCGTGGCATAAAAAATATGAAGACGATGGACTTGTCATCGTGGGTATTCATACACCAGAATTTGAATTCGAAAAAGATTTCGAAAACGTCGCACGTGCAGTAGAGAAATATGATGTTGAATGGCCTGTAGTTTTGGACAATGACTATTCAACGTGGAGTGCTTACAAAAATCGATACTGGCCGCGCAAATATTTGATTGATATCGACGGATATATTGTGTACGACCACATTGGTGAAGGTGCATACGATGAAACCGAACAGGAAATTGTAAAACTCTTAAATGAGCGAAAACAGGTTCTTGGTGAAGAGGGGGTTGTGTTAGTGAAAGAAGGTGAACCTACAGGAACCCAGGAAGTTGCATTTGAAAAAGTAGGAACCCCTGAAACCTATCTCGGTGCATCGCGTATTCAGTATTTAATAAACCTCCCGAACACTTCTTGTTTGTCAGGAAGCTGTACGTATTCGTTTTCTAATTTAGAAGATTTTCAAGGATATGAACTTATGGGTTCGTGGAAGCTCGATAGTGAATATGCAAAACTTGAATCTAAAGAAGGGGCGCTTCGCATTGCATTTACCGCGAGCAAAGTAAATCTCGTTGCCGGAAGTGATACACCAGTTCAGGCGCGCATCTTTTTAGATGGGAAAGTGGTTGGTGAATCAGAAGCTGGTGCACATGTTTCAGACGGAATTGTGACATTTACGGCACATGATTTGTATAATCTCGTTGATTTACAAGGCGACTATGAGGAACACATTCTTGAAATCCAATTCCTCGACAGTGGTATCAATGCGTTTGCCTTCACCTTCGGGTAAAAACTGCGGTACACTATTCTGTAATGCTCAAAACAGGAAAAGACTGGCTTGTGTTAATAGTGTGCCTCCTTATATGTCATGCGGCGGGCGCTCTTGGTTCGGTGTTTACCTTTACGGCCATTCCTCTGTGGTATAGCACGCTCATACTTCCTTCATTTGCGCCACCGAATTGGATTTTTGGTCCTGTGTGGACACTTCTGTATACGCTGATGGGAGTTGCGCTATTTATGGTGTGGCGTACACGTGGTGGAAGTGTTGAAAAAGGTCGTTCGCGTAAGTTTGGACTTTGGTTTTTTGGTATCCAGCTCGCACTTAACGCATTATGGTCAATCCTCTTTTTCGGATTGCAGAATCCACTCTACGGATTAATTGATATAGTACTGCTACTCATTTCTATACTAATAACGCTTATATATTTCGCTCGCGTTAATAAGAAAGCTTCATATCTACTTATTCCGTACCTGCTCTGGGTGGCATTTGCAACCGCACTTAACGGTATGATCGTCTTGTTAAATTAATTTTTTGCGCTGAGTATTAGGCACGGTATACTACATCCATATGAGTATATTATCGGAGAGAGTACAAACACTTATGCAGCAGGGCAAGGGGATTCTTGCAGCTGACGAAAGTAATGCAACAGCAACAAAACGTCTTGAAGGAGTTGGTGTTGAATCAACGGAAGAAAATAGACGACGATATCGTGAATTATTGTTTACTACACCAAACGTCGAACAATATCTCTCGGGAGTTATTTTGTTCGATGAAACACTTCGACAATCACATTCGGATGGAACATTGTTTCCTCAATTTTTATTATCGAAAGGAATTATCCCTGGAATTAAAGTAGACGGAGGATTAGAAGATGTAGAAGGTGGTCAAGTCACAAAAGGTTTAGAAGGTTTAACTGAGCGGTTGAAAGAATATAAAACACTTGGAGCTCAGTTCACTAAGTGGCGCGCTGTTGCGAACGTTGGTGATGGATATGGAGATCAAGTTATTAAAGAAAATGCAAAACGCATGGCCGAGTATGCCAAGCTGGCACAAGCTGAAGGTTTTGTACCAATTGTTGAACCGGAAGTATTAATGACAGGAACGCATTCTGCAGAAGACGCGGAAGGTGCAATCATTGAAACAGTCGCCATTGTATTCGATTCCTTAAAGAAAGCAGAAGTAGATCTCCCTGGGATTATATTGAAAACAAGTATGGCTGTGTCTGGCAAAGAAGCTGAGAATAGAGCAGGCTCTGAAGAGGTTGCGGAGCGTACGGTGCGTGCACTCATTACGGCAGTGCCAAGCGAGTGTGGTGGCGTTGTGTTTCTTTCTGGCGGGCAAACACCGGAAGAAGCAACTGAAAATCTTAATGCAATTGCACGACGAGAACCTCATCCGTGGCCAATAACATTTTCTTTTGCGCGAGCGCTTCAAGAACCAGCTCTTGATTTGTGGAGGGGTAAAGATGAGAATAAAGATGAAGCTCAGGCAGCCCTTTTGTACCGACTGTCGCTTAATGTTGCCGCAGATGCTGGAGGGTACGGAAAAGATATGGAATCCGTATAAAAGGCACTACTTTGACCCACCATCAAACGTATCTTGAGTTTCTATTATTCTTGGCTACAGAACCCTCGTACGTCCCATAAAGATGCTACAGAGGCTCAATGAGGAGGTATTTTTTTGTGAGAGAGGGAATATGAAAAATGCACCGTTTGACACGGTGCATTTTTGTTTCTTTTTAGCTTTCTAACGAGGTAATCCACACCCATTTTTTGGGACAGGGAAAAGCTCAGTGGGATAGAATGGTACTCCCAAGACCGAAACTGTTTTTACGTCCGCTCGACATTCTTGAATTCTTAAACGGGTCCGAATACACGTCCATACCCGAAATGTCTTTACCAACTTAATAGCTCGCATTCGCGGCAGAATTGCAAACCCCATGTCAGTACATCAGAAAATTAAGAAAAGAAATGGAAGTATCGTTGATTTTGATCAAGAGAAAATTGCTCTTGCAGTCCAAAAAGCATTTTTAGATGTTGTTAAAGAACCACACACTGATGAAGCAAAAGAGATTGCAGAATTAGTGGGGAAATCGTTGCAAGATACCTACGGCAATACGGCACAGGTGCCAAGTGTAGAAGAAATTCAGGACATGGTTGAGCGTTCATTGATGGAACGAAGCTATTTTGATGTGGCGAAGAGTTACATTATCTATCGTTACGAACATTCAAAAATTCGTGAAGAAGAAAAAAAACAAATTGAAGAAAAAATTGATTCTCAATCATTGTTAATTCAAAAAGATGATGGAGAACGAGATATTTTTTCTTCTGATGCTATTCGTCACGTTATTCGCACACTCCTTTCCGAAAAAGAAATTGAGTCAATTAATGTTGATTCAATTTTGAGTCAGTTGAAACAAGAAGTGTACGACGGCATTACTACAAAAGAAATTTCTCGACTCCTCACTGCGGTAGTTCGTTCAATGATTGAACGTGACCCGATGTACGACACCTTAGCTGCGCGACTCCTTCTTCGTGATTTGTATGAAGAAGTTCTACTCATTAACGAAGTTCCTGACGATATTAATGACGCGACCTTTGGTAAGTCATACCGCGAAGCGTTCGTTACTAATATTAAAGAAGGAGTTGCTCAAGGTAAATATGATGCAAAGCTTCTTGATTTTGATTTAGGAGCAATGGCGTCACATCTTCAGCCAGAGCGTGACCGTAACCTACGATACCTTGGTGTTCAAACACTCAATGATCGTTACTTTGTGAAAACTGCAGACAAGCGCGCACTTGAAACTCCACAATTCTTGTTCATGCGTGTTGCTATGGGACTCGCAAAAGAAGAAGCGGTAGAAAAAGAAAAGCACGCAGCACAATTCTACTCGATTATGTCACAGTTGCGGTTTGTTCCTTCTACTCCAACATTGTTCCACTCAGGTACACCACACTCACAGCTCTCAAGTTGTTATCTCAACACTGTCGAAGACGATCTTGACCATATCTTTAAGGTGTACAACGACAACGCGAACCTCTCTAAATGGGCAGGAGGCATTGGTACTGACTGGACTAATATCCGTGCGACTGGTGCACTTATTAAGAAAGCAGGATTCGGCTCTCAAGGGGTTATTCCGTTTCTTAAAATCGCTAACGATGTCACCGTAGCTATTAACCGTTCAGGAAGAAGGCGTGGCGCAACGGCAGTCTATTTGGAGACATGGCACTACGATATTGTGGACTTCCTTGAGCTTCGTAAAAACACTGGCGATGAGCGACGCCGCACTCATGACATCAACACAGTGAACTGGATTCCTGACCTCTTCATGAAGCGTGTTCGTGAAGGGAAAGAATGGACACTGTTTTCTCCAGACGAAGTGCCGAATCTTCACCACATCTATGGAAAAGAATTTGAAAAAGAGTACGTGAAGTATGAGCAACTTGTAGCTGAAGGAAAAATAAATGTGTTTAGAAAAATCCCCGCTGCTGATTTATGGAAGAAGATGCTGGGTATGTTGTTTGAAACGGGACATGCTTGGATTACGTTCAAGGACCCATGTAACATCCGTTCTCCTCAAGATCATGTCGGTGTGGTTCATAACTCAAACTTGTGTACTGAAATTACACTTAACACCAGTAAAGATGAAACTGCAGTGTGCAATCTCGGGTCTGTGAACTTCGCACGTCACATTACTGATGGTGTGTTCGATAAGGCAAAGGTAAAAGAGACAGTCACCACTGCAATGCGTATGCTCGACAATGTTATCGACATAAACTTCTATCCAACAAAAGAAGCAAAGTTCTCAAACATGAAGCACCGTCCTGTGGGGTTGGGTGTTATGGGATTCCAAGATGCTTTGTATCAACTCGATATTGATTTTGCGTCAGAGCGTTGTGTTGCGTTTGCTGACGAAAGTATGGAAATTGTAAGTTACTACACTATTCTTGCGTCTGTTGCGCTTGCTAAGGAACGTGGCGCCTACGAAACCTTTAAGGGTTCAAAATGGGATCGCGGTATTCTTCCTATAGATACCATCGGATTGCTTGAACAAGAGCGCGGTGAAGCAATTGAAGTTGCTCGTGACACCAAGCTTGATTGGAATGTGGTTCGTAGTGCAATTAAAGAATATGGTATGCGCAATTCAAATACTATGGCTATTGCGCCAACAGCAACCATCTCAAACATTGCAGGATGTACGCCAACCATTGAGCCGATTTATAAAAACATTTTCGTTGAATCAAATATCAGCGGAGACTTTACCGTGGTGAATCCGTACCTCGTTCGAGACTTAAAAGCAGCGGGATTGTGGAATGAAGCTATGCTCAATGAGCTAAAGTATCGTGATGGTGCAGTATCTGAAATTGCAGGAGTACCAGAAGTGCTTAAGAATAAATACAAGGAAGTATTTGAAATCGATATGCGTTGGCTAGTACGTGCTGCAGCATATCGCGGAAAATGGATTGATCAGTCACAGTCGCTCAACATCTTCTTCCGTGGTTCATCAGGAAAAGACCTCTCAGAAGTGTACTTCTATGCGTGGAAACTTGGACTAAAAACTACGTATTACCTTCGAAGTCTTGCTGCGACTCAGGTAGAAAAATCAACTGTTTCTACAGCTCAATTTGGTTCAACACATACACGTGGTGTTTCAAAAGCTCCTACAGCTATGGTTGGACCTTCTCAATCAGGGGAAGTGAAGGCGCCTTCAGCACAACCAACATTAATTACGAGCGCTCCCGCACCTATGGCAGCTGTAGCAGCGCGTCCTGAAATTAAATTGCACCGCGCCCCTGAGGCGTTGTGTGAAGCGTGTGAATAGAGTTTATTACTGTAATTAACAAGAATGTATGGCAATTAAAAAGAACGCACCACCGGTAAATATAAACGACCGTAAAATCATAAACGGCAAAGAAGCTGATGTTATTCAGTTGTACCCTATGAAGCACATGTTTGCGTGGGAGTACTATAACAATGCAAACTCAAACCACTGGCTTCCCACTGAAATTTCTATGCAGCTTGATATTGAGCAGTGGAAGAGTCCTACTGCATTGAGCGCCGACGAGAGAAGCGCATTTGAAACAGTGCTTGGTTTTTTCACCACGGCTGACTCAATTGCCGCAAACAATATTGTGATGGGGTTCTACAAACATGTGACGAGTCCTGAAGTTCGTATGTACCTTTTGCGTCAAGCGTATGAGGAAGCAATTCACACACACGCCTATCAGTACATTGTTGAATCGCTCGGTATGGATGAGGCGAAAATTTTCAACATGTATCGTGAAGTGGATTCAATCTACAACAAAGAAGAGTTCATTCTTGGTTTCAATGAAGGCATTTTTGACGGAACATTCAAAACGGGAACATTTGAAGCCGATCAAAAATTCTTAGAAAACTGGTGTGTCTTCTCACTTATTCTTGAAGGTATCTTCTTTTACTCTTCGTTTGCAGTAGTGCTTGGCTTTAAACGTCAAAACAAACTCACCGGTAGTGCTGAACAGATTGAGTACATTATGCGTGACGAAAGTATGCATCTTAACTTCGGAATTGAAATTATCAACGCAATTAAAGAAGAAAATCCCGAACTCTGGACGCAAGCCTTCCAAGATAAAATTACCAACTTGGTGCGGGAAGCCGCAGTGCTTGAATATACGTATGCGCAGGAAGTATTTCCTACTGGAATTTTTGGTTTGAATGCTGAAGGCTTCAAACATTACATTGAACACATTGCTGACAGACGACTTGAACGTGTTGGCTTAAAAGCGCAGTTTGGTGTACCAAACCCATTCCCGTGGATGTCAGAGGCTATTGATCTTTCAAAAAAGAAAAACTTCTTTGAAACTCGCGTGACGGAATACAAAACAGGAGGGAGTCTGGATTGGTGATATTTCACTCCACAAACTGCCTGTTTTACAGACCACTCCGATCAGGTTTGCCCAAGTCTAAGTCTGTAAAACAGGCAGTTTGTTCCGTTATGTTTGGATACGTATTTAAAGTTGTTTTGCTATACTTCACACATGTTGTTTTTTGGAAAGAAACCAGCTTCTGGGATTACCGTCTTTAACACGGCTTCTCGTGAAAAAGAGATTTTTACTCCAGTCCATAAAGGAAAAGTAAAGATGTATTCCTGTGGCCCGACTGTGTATGATTACGCGCACATCGGTAATTTTCGTTCGTACGTTTTTTCAGACATTGTTCGTCGTACGTTTGAATATGCAGGATACGCTGTCACTCAAGTAATCAATATTACTGACTTCGGGCATTTAGTAGGGGATGCAGATGATACTGAAGATAAAATGATGCTCGCGTTAAAACGTGAAGGGAAAGAGTTGACCAAAGACAATATGTTTGCGTTAGCGAATATCTATATCCACGCTTTTAAAGACGATCTCAGAGAGATGAATATTAAGACTCCACATGCTATGCCTCGCGCTTCGGAACATGTTCAAGGCATGATTGCCTACATTGAAGTGCTTCTTGATAAGGGGTTTGCGTATAAAACGTCTGATGGAGTGTATTTTGATACGTCACGTTTTGAACGATATGGCGGACTTGGTGGTTCTGCATCAACAGATCACGCTCGTGTTGCGGTAAACAGTGAAAAGAAAAACCTGCGTGATTTTGCACTATGGAAGTTTAGTGAATTGGGTTGGGACGCTCCGCGCTGGGGTACTGGGTTCCCAGGGTGGCACATAGAGTGTACTGCAATG
>Ga0066639_10005245_pt1 | contig 10918 bp, 8 predicted proteins | sample CryGeyCG2114_010_2_FD_59504 | JGI IMG/M metagenome (GOLD analysis project Ga0066639, IMG submission 59504) | Groundwater microbial communities from aquifer - Crystal Geyser CG10_big_fil_rev_8/21/14_0.10 | ecosystem: Environmental > Aquatic > Deep subsurface > Groundwater | place: USA: Utah... | reverse complement strand
ATTCCGTAATGTTTTATGCGCCCTACAAGGACACCAATGCGGCAAGATATGACATCAATATTACAGTGAATGCTGCAAGCATTGATTCAAGCGCCTGGGCATGGAATTCCAACGGGGACATTAATGTCAACTTAAGCTTTACAGACCAGAATTCCGGGCTTTCAGTCGCATATTCAGGAAAGCTTGACTCTTCAATAGAAAACACATACCAATGGAATTACAGTGCTGTTTCAGGGGACAGTTTTTACATTAAAATAGGAGAATTAGGAGAACATGAAAAAGCCCTGCGGATAATTGAAGCAATAACCAATTCCGATGCAAGGGCCGAAATAAATGTCAATGCAGTACTGCCTTTGCCCTCTCATGAAATAGAATGGCATTACAATGCAGATTACAATTATTCACAGAATGACGTAAACCTAAACCGAAAAATAAGCCTTGGAAAAGCCTGATAAATAATATTTATTAAGCAGAAAGATATTATGTTTCTGGAAAGGAAGCTTTAAAATGGCCGATAACAAAAAAGACGCAAGATTCCTGGGTTTTTTCAAAAACCTGATTAATGAAATAAAAGAAGACCTTCATCTTTCCAAAGGAAACAATGCAGACGAAATAATAAAAAAAATAGCGGAAAAACACGCAAAATCAGGCGAAATAGAATATCCGCTTGAAAATTACAGGGAAGAAATAGAAAAAGCCATTGAAGAAAGAAACAGAAAAAGAAAAACACTTGAAGCACAAAAAAAAGAAGAGGCCCTGCCAAAATCAATTGAAAAAACTTGGCTTGAAATTTCTGAAAAAAAAACCGGTTCTGAAGAGATTAGTGAAACCTTGGAAAAACAGCCGGTTCCAAAGCCCGAAAAAGAATTCCCGCCAAAACCAGAAAAAAAAGAAATTTCCGCACTTCCAAAAATAAAAAAAACTTTTTCAGGAACAGAAAAAAAAGAAAAGCCTGAATTAAAAACAAAAAAGCCCGAAAAAAAAAGGCATGTGAAAAAGAAAAAGAGGCAAAAGGCAAAAAAAAAGCTTGTTTTAAAAACAGAAAAGCCCGAAAAAGAAAAAAAGCCCGTTAAAAAAAGGCGCAAAAAAAGAAAAAAAATTAAGAGAAAAACAGAAAAAAAATCGGAAAAATACAGGCCTAAGAAAAAAAAGCGCAAAAAAAGGCATAAGAAAAAGAAAATCGTTGTTTCAAAAACAGAGATTACAAAGCCTTTCCAGAGGCCTGAGAAAAAAAAGCCCCCTGTTTTAAAGCCCAAGCCAAAACCCGCTGTTTTAAAGCAGAAAAATGCCCAAGAAAAAAAAATTTCCAAGGCAGAGCTGGAGTTTGAAACCGCACGCCAGTTAAAAGAGGCGGCTTCCCTAATAAGCGAACTGAAAGCGGCTACCGGCACAAAAAAAGTTTTTGACAGGGTGCAATATGTCGAATCTGTTGAAGACAAAATGGAAAGAATAAAGGGAATGACAAAAAACCTGGAATTTGAATATTTAAAGCGGAGAATAACCCCTGAAGAATACAAAAAACGCAGGTTTGAATATTTGGAGGCAATGCGGTTTTTAAGGGCCCAGATAAAAGCAAGGGACAAGGCGCTTGCAGAGGGAAAAATAAAAAGCAAGGAAGATTTTGTCCCTGAAACAGGGCTGCCGGGAGTAGGGGGAGAAAACGCTTCAATGAGCCAATTGTATGACATGCAGAGGCAGCGCCAGATAATTGACAGGCTTGAAAATATAGAGCAAAAAATAGGCTCGCAGACAATGCCTGCGGAAGAAAAGCAGAGATGGGCCCAGACACTTGAAAAAATAGAGCAGATTAACAGGGCGGTTGTAAAAAATCCGCAGACACAGAAAGAAATTGCCGAAAAGCTTGACAGGCTTCATAAAGCCGTTACAAAGCAAAAGCCTTCAGAGCCCGAAATAATTGTAAAAAAGCCCTTAATGCATGCAAAGCCCGTTCTGAAAAAAAAAGAGGCAATCCCTGTTTCTTCTGCGGAAAAAAAACCCGCTCCTTTAAAGGTTCCCGCTATAAAAACTCCCATTGACAGGTTTGTTGAACTTGTCCGCGAACAGAAGGAAAGTTCTTTTGAATCCCTTGCAAAGCTTTTGGGATGGGGCATTGAAAGCGTGGAAAGGGTCGGATTGGTTCTTGAAAAAAAAGGAATAGTCGATGTGCATTATCCTCCTATTGTCACAAAAAAGCCTTTTGTTTCTTTTGTAAACGAACTTTCAGAGGAAAAGCCGGAAAAAATAAACGGAAAGCTATTGGAAGAATACGGCTTTGTGGTTGATTTTGTCCCGGCAAATGCAAGAATTTTTAATATTCAGGAAGAACACAGGCCTGTTTACCAATTGTTCACTCCGAAAGTCGGGGCTTATACAAAGGCTTTTTTTGAGGAATTAAGCGATTCCATTGCAGAACAGATTCCCATTGAAATTTCAGAGGTAACCGATACCAAAAAAAGCAGGCTTTTGAAAAACAAGTTTTTTGCAATTGCAAAACAGGAATTAAAAAAATATTTAACGGAAACTCCAGAGGCTGAAATTAATATTATGGCAGGAATGCTCCTGCATTCAATGTACGGCCTTGGAAAAATAGAAATGTTAATGGGGGACAATCAGCTTGAAGAAATTGCAATCAACAGTGCAAAATCCCCTGTTTCAGTCTATCACAAAGAACACGGCTGGATGAAAACAACCCTGAATATTGCTTCAGAGGACGAAATATTAAATTATTCCTCTCAAATCGGAAGAAAGATTGGAAGAGAAATAACAACATTAAACCCTATTCTTGATGCGCATCTTGTTTCCGGAGACAGGGTTAGCGCCACTTTAAGCCCCATAAGCGGTTTTGGAAACACAATTACAATACGAAGGTTTGCAAGAAGGCCCTGGACAATAGTTGATTTTATAGGAAAAAACCATGCAATGAATTTGGAAATGGCTTCTTTGCTATGGCTTGCCATTCAGTATGAAATGAGCGTTCTTGTTGCAGGAGGAACCGCTTCAGGAAAAACAAGCACTCTGAATGCTTTAATGGCAATGGTTCCCTCTTATCACAGGACAATTTCAATTGAGGATGTAAGGGAAATAATGCTGCCCAAATATACGCACTGGAACTGGGTGCCATTAACAACAAGAAACCCGAATCCGGAGGGAAAAGGCGGGGTTTCAATGCTTGATTTAATGCAGTCTTCTCTAAGAATGAGGCCCGACAGGATTATTCTGGGAGAAATCAGAAAAAAGAAAGAGGCAGAGGTTTTGTTTGAGGCAATGCACACAGGCCACAGTGTTTACAGCACTATTCATGCAAACAGCAGCAACCAGGTCTTAAGAAGATTGACTGAACCGCCAATTTCTCTTCCGCCTCTTGAAATAGAGGCAATTGACCTGATATTAGTCCAGTACAGGGACAGGCGCAGGAACATGAGAAGAACCTATGAACTGAGCGAAATAGAGGCAGGGGCTTCAGGACAGCTTTCAATAAACACTGTTTTCAAATGGGATCCCAGAAATGATTCCTGGGAATCTGTTAATCCGCCTACCAAGCTTTTCAGCCAGATAAACCTGCATACGGGAATGACAGAAGCGGAAATTAAAAAAGACCTGGAAAACAGGGCAAGAATACTCAAATGGATGTCTGAAACAAAAACAACAAATATTGACAGTGTCGGGCAGATAATGAAAATGTTTTATTCCGAAAAAGAAAAAGTTTTAGAGGCTGCGAGAAAAAAAATTGACCCTGAAAAATTATTAGGTGAAAAACAATGAGAATTCCCTTAATGCTTTATTCGATTGAAAAAGCCGAAAATATTAACAGAAAATTTGTGGGCATTGGAGAAAAACTCAAAGGGCTTTTTTTTAATCTGCAGTATAATTTAGAACAGGCGGGAATTAAGATTGCGGCCGAAAAATATCTGACGGCTGCTTTTTTCAGCGGCCTTGTTTACGGCATTGTTTTCTTTTTTGTTTTTTATGCCCTGTTTTTTTTAAGGGACAATGCAATAAGCCCCCAAAACAGTATTTTTGCCTTTCTGATTGGAATTGTGTTTTCAATTATTTTTTTTGTGATTCATGTTATTTATCCGAAACTCATGGCGCAAAAATACGGGAAAACAATTGACCAGAAGCTTGTTTTTGCATTGAAAAACATGCTAATCCAGGTTAACAGCGGGGTTTCTCTTTTTGATGCAATTGTAAACATTAGCAAGGCCGATTATGGAAATGTAAGCAAAGAATTTGCAGAGATTGCAAAAGAAGTTAATTCGGGGGAAAGCGAAACAAAAGCACTGGAAAAAATGGCTTTGAAAACAAAAAGCGATTATTTGAAAAAAACCGCATGGCAGCTTGTTTCTTCAATCAAAAGCGGTGCTTCGCTGCAGAAAGCACTGGGCTCCATTGTTGCCAATCTCACAAACATGCAGTCCCGCGAAATTAAGGATTATTCCGCAGAATTAAACCTATGGATTCTTGTTTATTTATTATTGGCTGCCGCAGTTCCCACCCTTGGAATAACCTTTCTTGTAATTCTTTCTTCTTTGGGAGGGGCTGCAATAGGGCCGGAACACGTATTATTGATTGTTTTCGGCTCTTTTGCAACACAAATTATTCTGATCGGTTTTATTAAAAACAGGGTTCCGCAGGTGTTTGCATGAAACAGAAAAAAATTTCAGGAAAGCCTTTTGAAAGAATTGTAAAAGGGCTTGCAGAAATTGTTCCGGAACCAAGGAGAAAAAAAATAGTTCCAATGCTGCAGTTTGCGGGCATTTCACAGAATTTTGATTTCTGGCTCGGCAAAAAAATTTTGACAATTCTAATTGCAATGTTTTTAGGCATTGTTTTTTCTCTTGGATTGCTGAATTTTGTCAGCTTTGATTTTCCAAGCGCAGGCTTTGAGATTTTGCTGGTTATTGGCTCTGTAATCGGATTTGGCTTTGCCGGTTTTGCACTGTCTTATCTTCATTTGTATTATTTGATAGAAGGAAGGTCAAATTTTGCAGAAAAAATTCTGCCGGATTTTTTGTTGTTGGTTGCAAGCAATATTAATGCGGGAATGACCCCTTTTATTGCTTTCAGGTCAGCAGCCAGGCCTGAGTTTGGCGCTTTGTCATCTGAAATAAGAATTGCCACTGCCAAAAGTTTAGGAACCGAAAGCTTTGCAAGCGCTTTAAAGCGGCTGCCTTTGAGAATTAAGTCAAGGGCTTTGCAGGAAATTGTTTATTTTTTTACAGAGGCAATGAAAAGCGGGGGAAAACTGGCAAAGCTTTTGGAAACAACCGCTTTTGACCTTAGACAGACCCAGGAAATGCAGAAAGAGCTCTTAACAAGCACTCGGATGTATGTTGTATTTATTGCTTTTCTTATAATAGTAGGAGCACCTTTGCTTTTGGCGGTTTCCACCCAGTTTTTAACAATGATTTCTGTTATTCAGGCTGAAAATCCAATCGGCACTGCAGAAGATTTGGGCACTGTTGCATTTTTGTCTTCAGAGCTTGCCATTACCCCTGAATTCATGACAAACATTGCTTTTATTTTATTGCTTGGAAATGCTTTGTTGGCGGGCATTTTTATCGGGGTTATTGGCAAAGGCAAGCTTGTAATGGGTCTGCGTTATTCTCCAATAATTTTTGTGGCTTCTCTTGCAATCTTTCTTGCATCAAATGCAATGCTTGGATTATTTTTGGGAATAGGCTGAGAGGAAAACCTTTTAAACAAGAATAATATATTAATAATCAGAAAGACTTAATGTGATTGGAATGGAATTTAGGGGACAGGGAGCAACGGAATATCTGATTATTTTAGCTGTTATTATTGTTATTGCCCTTGTTGTTGTGGGAGTAATGGGCTGGTTTCCCGGATTAGGAACCGGAATTAATGAACAGCAGAGCAAAACATACTGGCTGACAGCTTCTCCTTTTGCAATTGTTGACTGGAAATTTACAGGAACTGCTACACAGGCAGAGCTTGTAATACAAAATTCTACTTCTGACACCTTAGAGCTTGAAGAGGTTCATATTGCAGGAACTGACATGGATTTAACCTCTGACCTGAATTTTTCTGCCGGAGAAAGAAAAAATGCAGGCGCCTTTACAACAGGAAAGGCCTGCACTTCCGGGCAAATCTATGAATTTGATGTCAGAATAGAATATTCTACCGAAGACGGCCTGACAAAAACACAGGCCGGAACAAAGCCTTTGGTTGGAACCTGCCCATAAAGCTTTTTTTTTGCCACCAATAATTATAAATTCTAAAAAGCTCTTATTCTGATTATTGGTTGCTTATGGTTTCAAAGAAAGCACAGGCCAGTGCAGAATATTTGATTATTGTTTTAGTCGCAATTACTATTGCGCTCATTGCTGTCGGAGTAATGAGATGGTTTCCGGGCCTTGGAATTGATATTTCACAGGAAGAGAGCAGGCAGTACTGGAATAATACTGTTCCTTTGTCTATTTATGACTGGAAAATAACGCCTGAACTTGACGAGTCAAGGTTTGTTATTGAAAATAAGAGCACTGATTATTTGTATGTTGATGAGATTATGGTTAATGATTATAATCTGGGAATTTTGCCCGATGTTTTAATAGCTCCGGGTGAAAGAGGCGTTGTTTCGGGCTTGGTTGGAACCATGGCCCCTTTTGAAAACCAGTTCAAGTATGATGTTGAGATTTTTTTTTATGAGTATGAAAATCCTGCGCGAAAAATGGTTTTGGTGGGAGAAAAGCCGCTTGTAGGAGTTTCTATTGGAAGGGTTTCTACTGATTGTATTTGCGGGAGCTGGACTGACAATTCGTGCGGTGGCGGAGGCTGCGGAGGAAGAATGCAGCAGTCCAGAACTTGTTCTCCTGTTGGCTGTGATTCTGTTTCCCAGTGCGAGTGCACAGGAACCTGTTGTAATGCCAGATGTGCAGAGGACGGAAAAAACGGTGTTTGTCTGGGAGACCTTGGCTGCAGCTGCTGGGGCTAAAAAAAAGTGTTGTTTATGAAAAAAAGTTCTTTGAAAATCCCGATTATTATTCTTATAATTGTTTTAATATCCGCCCTGACTCTAAGCATTCTTGCAATCATAGACCCAATAGTTTTTTGGATTTTAGCGGGCATTACAGCAGTATTCGCATTTCTCATACTGCCGAGAATAAAAGAATAATCAAAGCAAAACTGCGTAGCTGACTAAAACCAAACCAGTTTATATTCTATATCACATTAATAATTGCAATGATTGCAAAAAAACCGCTTGCAATATTACTGTTTATTTTATTATTATTTATCGGCACTGCGAACGCAAGCATTTCCCTAATAGACGGCTTTGAAGACGGAGATTATACAAACAACCCTAACTGGAATGTTTACGGACCTGAAAGAATAGAAGTACAATCCGAAATTGTGAAAAACGGAGAGTATGCAATAAAATTAGCGGGCGGAGGACCAGTTGGTGTCACATGGATAAAAACCCCGATTGTAGACGAAACAAATGTAGATGCCATTTCTTTTTGGTTAAGAGTGAACAATGCTTATGGCGCAATCACATTAGCACAGAATACTTTAAACGGAAATTATGTTGGTTTTTCCATTCAAAATGGAAGATTCTATTATTACTACACTGGAGCACATTTAGATAGTGGAATAACTGTAAACACAAATACGTGGTATAAACTAAAATGGGTTCACACAGCAGGTTCAAACATTGTGGACTATTATGTGTATTGGGATGAAGCCGAAACTCAACTAGTGTTTAAAAAAGAAGGCATTCCAGTAAACTCTGCACTGGGCCAAGAAATACACTTTGGGGCTTACGGTTCCCCTTTGGAAGTATATTTAGATGACATTACATATGGGAACGGTTCTAGTGAATGCGGCAATTCTGTCTGCGAGCCCGGGGAAACCTGTGAAACTTGTGCTGTTGATTGCGGGTCCTGTCCTGTTGACCTGCTAGAACAGAGAGTTTCTGTGCTTGAAACACTGGTTTCCGAGCAGGAGTCTGAAATTGGCGCCTTGAATTTAAGGGTTGACACACTGGAAACAGAAAACCAGGGACTGCAGGAAAATATGAATGCCTTAAGCTCTCAGGTTGGACTGTTGGATTCAGCTGTTTCTGCATTGCAGTCTGCTTTTGAGGGATTCCAAAACCTTATTTTAAGCCTGCTTGGAGGCATGGGCAAAAGCGATAGGGAATTAATGGTTTGTTCGACCTTGAATACAGAGAATCCGGAAAATACGCTTTTGGGATTAAACTGTGTTTTGGACGAAAAAGCAAAGTGCAAATGCACTGAAATATAAGCTAGTTTTTTACCTGCCTGCGGTTCTGTCGTATGATTCGTATCCCGGGCCTTCTACGCAGATTCCTGCCCTGCATTCAAGGTCTTCATTGCAGTAATTGCCTGCAGTGAGCATTCCGAATGCGTCTGTTCCAATCCATTCACAGCAGGGCTCTTCAAAATCCCCGCAGTACTCAGAACCCTGGCCTGAATTTCCTGAATCCTCGGTATCATAATAGGTTGTGTTAGGATCGTCATAAGGCCCTGTTCCGGAATATGGAGTGCCGTCATTTCTCAGGCTTGCATATCCTGTTTCAGAATCCGGGCAGCCGCTTAACAAAACAACAAGCAGGCCCAGTACAACCAAAAAAAAGGCTTTTTTCATGCCAAATATTATGAAGCCTGCAAAATAAAAGGTTTTTGTTGAACGCAGGGGATGGGATTTGAACCCATGCTTCCTTTCGGAAACGAGCTGGCTGTAATATTGCAAACAAGAAAAACCTGATTTTGCCAAGGGCAAAATCTTCTTTTTTTGCCAAGGGCAAAAAACTTCTTTTTGCAAACTTTTTCTTTCAAAGAAAAAGTTTTAGCAGGCTCGCGCGTTAACCGCTCCGCCACCCCTGCACGCAGTTTTTATTGGGTGGCAGTTTTTTCCCAAGGCTTTTTGCGTTAGCAAAAAGGCTTTCCGCCACCACTGCATAAATAGAATAAATATAGAGAGTTATTTAAAAAGGTTTATCTGGAGAAAAAAGTGTTTTACCTGAAGTCTGCATTCTGGTCAATGCAGGCCTGATTCAGGTTGTAATCGGGAATGCTGTCGCAGATAAAAATATCGTCTTTTTCAATGGAATAGTTCTTATAGCACAAATGTGCAATCTTGTATTTTGAATAGCTTAAATAATAGGATTGGGGAAAAACATCGCAGATGCTCAGGCTTCCGAGTGAAACCGCAACTTCATAGACACAATCAAACATTGTTTCCTGGCTTTTAATCTGAACGCACAGGTTTGCATCATTAATGCTTGTGGCAATTTCATAAAAACAATCGTCCCAGGGCTGGGGGTCTGTTATGACTATCATAGAGCATAAAGAAACGTCATTGTTTGCAATGCCCGCATTTTTGAGGCAGACATTGGCCTTATGGGAATCGTTTGAAATTTTAATGCAGTAATTTCCGTCATTGGTTTCGGAAGCGAGCGAATCAAAGCAATTGTCCCTGTCATCCGTAAAAGTCATTGAATTGCAGACTGCATCGGTGCTGTCTGTTGTAAATTCCGAAACAAAAGAATTGTAGCAATAGCGCCTTGAATTGGAATCTGCAATTTCCTTGCAAAGCAAATGATTGGAGTCTGTTAATGCAATTTCCGTAATGCATTCCGTAAGATTCTGGTCGGAATAATAATTCCTGCATTCTCCAATGCTTTCAAGAACAGAAACCTGGCCGGATTCTACAAGGCAATCGTCTTTTTTTGACTCTTCAAGAATTTTATAGCATAATGCATTGTTGTCTGTTTCTGAAAAAACAGAATAATAACAGTCATCCCTTGGATAAGTGTTGACAAGATAAGAGGCGCTCATTAATTCGCAGATTTCAAAGTCTAAATTGTTTACCGCCACTTTGTTCAGGCAGTCATCGCGTTTTTCAATGGATTCTTTTCCTGTCTGAACCATTGCACTGCATGCTTCTTTGATATAGGCTGTTGTTCCTATTTTGTAAAGGCAGGAGTTTTTAACGGAAGTATCCGAAATTTTTTTGCACAATTCAACATCTTCATTGCTTATTGCAGTGCTGTTATAACAGTCTCCTTTTGACATTGTTGTCACAAATTCGCATAAAACAGAAAGGTTTTCATCAACAGCACTGTCCCTTAGGCAGTCGTCTCTCTGGCTTCCTTGGGGTGTTGCAGCGCATTCTAAAATAATATTCTGGACTTCCAAAGGCAAAGTTTCAATTTCAGGGGCCTCTGTTTCAGGTTCGCAGGGCGGCAGTTCTTTTGGGTCTCCGACTTCCAAGTAACAATTCTGTTTCTGAAAATTGTCGTTTATCTGTTCGCAGTAAAAAGGATTTTCTTTGAGCATTGCAAGGTCCAGATAACACTTGTCTTTTGTGATTTGGACTGTGAGGCTTTCACAGGCAGTGCTTGTAATTGAATAATTTCCGGAATAACACTGCGGAATTTCCTGGGAAACTGGAACATTTGTATCAGGAACAGGAGGAATGGTATCCGGCACTAAAGGAGGCGGTGTTATTGGAGGTTCCGGAATCTCAGGAGAAGGGGGCAAAAAAGGAATATTGGTGCAGCCCAATAACATCAGGGTTAATAGAAACAAAACAGGAATTATGAGATATTTCATGGCTAAAAGAAGGTTCAAACTAGTATAAAAAAGTTAATCAGCCCAAAATTTCAAGCCCATAGTCTTTTTTTCCAAAACCCTGTTTTTCAAGCCATTCAATCTGTGCTTTCGGGTCTTTCATTCCAAGAGCAGAGAAAAAGTCCTTTCCAAATTCCTTGTTAATCAAGTCAATTGCGGCATTGTCAATTGCAAGAATGTCATTGCTCGCCAATAATCCAATGTCCTGCATTATTGTTCTTGCAGTGCTTGAACAATCGCATTCGTTTGCAATGCTCAAAAGCATTGTAACAAACAACAAATCCTGTTTTTCAAATTGTTTC
>Ga0066639_10005243_pt1 | contig 10919 bp, 8 predicted proteins | sample CryGeyCG2114_010_2_FD_59504 | JGI IMG/M metagenome (GOLD analysis project Ga0066639, IMG submission 59504) | Groundwater microbial communities from aquifer - Crystal Geyser CG10_big_fil_rev_8/21/14_0.10 | ecosystem: Environmental > Aquatic > Deep subsurface > Groundwater | place: USA: Utah... | reverse complement strand
AGTTCGATACCGGGATACAGTGCATTGATGGTCCGATGACAGTGACGACAACGGCCGCACTGCAGTATGTAACTCATAAGAGGGACGAGCTCGATGGGCGACAGCACATGCCTGCACTGCGGACAATGTGATCGCCCGCCGATGTTCTTATGAAGAGGAACGCGACATATCAGCACCGTGCCGAAACTCCCGAAAACCAGCCCCAGCACTGCGAAGAGCACGACCCAAGAATAATCGATCATCGCCATTGCTCCCCACTGTAACGGATTACCGGCTTATCGGGTAGCTCAGCGCGTGTTGCGCTTCTGGCGCGTAAGTATCGCCGCACCAAATGCCGCCGCCGCAACCAGCGTCGTGCCGATTCCGGAACTTGGCAGATTTCCGCCTGCAAGCTTCGCCTGCATCTGCGTCTCTGAACGTGCGCGCATAGAAGAGGCCGCATCGGCGGCTTCTATTTTTTCTGAAGATGAAGAAACCATTTCAACGGACGCGGCAGAAGAAGCGGCTTCATCTACTTCTTGAGGCATGACGGCATTGATATCGACATACGCAATCGAGCTGGAGCTCGATGTAAGAGGCTGCGCCACTTCAATTCCTTCCGAAGTAACGGCAACCTGCGGACCGGGCTCGGCTGCAAAGCGCTCGTAAATTTCTTTGGCTCGGGCGGCGATGCGGTTGAATTGGTATTCACCAATTTCATCATTCACGCGAACTGATCCGGGGTGCTCTGCGGCAATCTGTGACTGGGGCGCTACGAGCCAGGCCGTAATCACCGGTGCACTGATCTTGTATGCCTGATACAAAAGGAGTGCGATGGCTGCACCGCTCACGGCTCCGAGCAATTGCTTCATGAGAGAGGGGCGTTTGGATTGGGTGTTGGTATCCATGAGTGTATGGCGAAGAAATCTCATTATTGTAGCATAAAATGCCTTTAGCCTCCATGGCCCGAAGATGCCTGTACAAAGAGGAAATATTACCCGCACCCCTGCAGACTGCTCTTAAACCGCTCCGGATGGAACGCCGGTAAGCGCTCGAAGGGGCAGGGCAGATCTTCCATGCGCACCCCTTTGGGTAGAGTCTGATCGTATCCGAGAAGGATGAGTTCGGGGGCCAGCTCACGCACCGGCCGCAGGTAGTCGTCGGTATCACCGAGTATCACCTGCGCCGTCGGCATCATTTGGCTGACGGCTGATTTCCGTTCGTCCTCTGATTGTGCGGGGAGCTTACCCTTGCACCGTTGCACGGTGCGGTCACGGGCCACCACCACAGTCAGGTCGCCTCGCTTCTGCGCCTCGTCGAGGACGAAGCGATGACCCGGATGCAGCCGATCGAATGTTCCGAAGATGAGAACCCGCATACGAAGCTATGGTGAATGCGAAAGCAACCCAAGGAAATAGCATCCGGTGATTTCGTCTACTTCACCAGATCCACAACGTGCAGGCGCTTCTCATCCAAGACATACAGATGCCCTTCGTCGGCATCGACGAAGAGATCCTGCAATGTTCCGATTTGATCGCCTTCAAGCACGTACTGCGTCTTATACGAGGATTCGCCCGTTGCCCCGCCATCGGTCGCAACGATTACGCGCGCTCCGACGGGATCGAGAAAGTAGATGTTGCCTCCCGCCACCTTGAAGACTTTGGTTGCCGTTGAGAGAATCTTCTCTTCGGGAGCATGTCGCACCGTGAAAGGTTGCGTCTCGCCACGGAAGAGCTTCACCACCTCGCCACCCCTCTTCAGGACAAAAACAGGGCCGTCGATCGCCATATCGAGAGCTCCTTCCACCTTGCCATTGACATTGTACTCCGAGGGCGCTGCATAGCGATTGCTGAGGCGTTCATACTTGTAAATCTGATTGTTCTCGGGTGAGAGAATGTAGAGATATCGCAAGTATGTCTTCACGTCTTTGCCACTGATCCAGCCCGCAGGGTCTTCGGTCTTCATGGTCGTGGGCTGTCCGCCGATCGTTTCGATAATACCGTTAGTCGATGTCTGGAAGACGATCGTCTGATAGCGTGCAAACCCCGATGCATCGGCGATGGTTTCCTGCGTGGTGATTTTCTGTGGATCGTCGATGGAATTGAGCAGAACACGATAGAGATTCTGCTTGTCGTACAATGCAAATTCCCCGTCGGTTAAGCCTACCATTCCCAGAAGAGAAATATCCGCGCCCTTCGCCGAAGCATTCACAACAAGGCGCGGAGACAGACGTACGATGTGATTGATCTCTTCTTTCTTGGTACGGATACGATCCAGGAGGTCCAGTGCTTCGCGGCGGAAGAGGCCGCTGTCATTGTTCATCACCTGCTGCGCCTCCTCCTGAGCACGTTCAAGGACGAGATTGGCCCCATCGACATCCCCACTCAACTGGCGATTCTCTGCCGTACGAATCTCCTGATCAATTTGCTCCATCAACTGCGTGAGTTCCGCTTTTGTTTTGCCCCGCTCCGAAGATGTCGAGAGATTGACGACCGCCCACAGCAGAATGAAGACGGCCAGTGCGCCGGCAACAATGAACAGGTGTGCGCGGCGTTTACGCTTCGGACTTCTGAGGTCTGCAAAGAACTTTGTGGCCCAATCGACGACCTTCTCCCATAGACGCTGGAAGAACCCAAGAGAAACAAGGGAACGACTACGCTCGCCAATTTTTGCAACAATCGCCATGCCTATATGGGTTCGGCCTCGGCGATCACGACGCGGTGTGAGCGCACGACCCTTCGGGCGGGACGGGGTTTCTCCGATTTTCATTTGCCCACCGCTTGCGTGAAAAACGCTGAGCGCTGCATGTTCACGCTCTGCCTCGAGTGTGTTAACAAGTTCATCGAGCAATTGATCGCCGCGCTGGGCGTGTTGCGCCAATTGCGCCGGTGTGACCGCGCGCAGAAGTCGCTGGGTTGAAAACACCGCGGAATCACGCGCCTCAAGGCGGCCACTCGCGATGTGCACAAAGGCAGGAACCGGTTTGCCGCGTGTGTACTCCGTGATCTGGCTCGCAGCACCGGCACGCACAATGTATGCCTCTGCACTGCCCGCATGCGAAACATGAAGAACCATATCGCGATCCACGATTGCCACAATGGCATGAACCCCCTCAATTGCCCTTGAAAGAATCAGCCCTTTCAGGAGTCCGTTAAGTTCTTTCAGGGTGCCATCCAACCGCTCGGCAGGGCTGCCTTCTGTCTCGAGAAGTGCGTGTTCAACAATAGTAATACACTCTTTCTCCGTTGTTCGTGCTTCGGAAGTATCGGCTTCGATCTCCAGCAATAGACACACCTGCTCCTTGAGAGAAGAGACAAATGAAAGAGCGACGAGGGTCACCCCTTTCGTCGATTTAGTCACGCCTGTCTGGACCGTAACGTCCATACAGTGGCTCAGGCTACCTTATTTAGCTTCAAAGGAGCAAGCGCCTGTTTTTCGGGGGTCCTCCGTTTCCCTCAACCGAGTGGGCGATACTGAAATGCAAATTTCTTAAAATAAAAATTTGTTTATCTGAAGCCAAAAAATCGATGCTTTAACAAATGCCTATTGTTTTCTAACCTCCAACAGGGTACACTGGAGGCATACATCGTTCTATTTAGTTTATTCCGTTTCATGAAAACAGTCAGTGAGTGGTTACAAAAGAAGCTTGGGGATCAACCACCATCCTCTCCTTCCTCTCCTCCTCGTCCCGGTGACCAGGGGAAGTCTCAACGTTCTTCGGGACAACAACAACACCCTCAGGGGCAACAGCGACCTCAAGGATCGCAGCGTTCTCAAGGGCAACAGCGCCCACGTCCGCAGCAGCAATCACAACGAGATCAGCCTCGCCGCGGAGGGCTCAAAGTCTATCCGCTTGGCGGATTCGAACAGGTCGGCCGCAACTGCTTCGTCATTGAAGTGGACGGCGATCTCTTCATTATTGATTTGGGACTTCAGTTTCCCGACGAAGACATGCTCGGCATCGATTACCTCGTTCCGGATATTTCTTCGCTTAAAGGAAAGGAAAACCGCATCAAGGCCCTGCTGTTCACGCACGGACACCTTGATCACATCGGAGCCGTGCAGCATTTGCTCCCGCAATTGCACTATCCGCCGATGTACGGAACAAAGTTGACCATGGCCTTCGTCCGCAAGCGTCTCGATGAGACGCACATCACCTCCAAAGCGCGGATGAATACCGTCAATTACGGCCAAAAGATTCGCATCGGGCGCATCGAAGTGGAATTCCTTCGGGTAACCCACAGTATTCCGGACTCTGCGGCGATCGCGGTGCACACACCGTACGGCACCATTCTGCATACGGGTGATTTCAAATTTGACCTCACTCCGCAAAATGAGCCGGCAGCGGACTTTCAGCGTTTTGCTCAGCTGGGAGAGCGCGGCGTATTGGCCATTGTTGCCGATTCGACGAACGCCACGAAGCCCGGCCACAGTAAGAGCGAAAGAGAGATCTCTGAAACACTCCATCAGCTCATCCGTGACGCGAAAGGGCGCCTGATCATTTCGACATTCAGTTCGCTCCTCAACCGCATGCAACAGATCATCGATCATGCGCGAAAGTACAACCGCAAGGTGTTTATCTCCGGCCGCAGCATGGAAACGAACTTTGAGATCGCCCAAAATCTGGGCTACCTCAAGGCATCGCGCGGACTCATCCGCAAAGCGGGACCGGGCATGGAGAAAATTCCCGATCGCGAAACCATCATCATCACCACGGGCAGTCAGGGCGAAGAAATGGCGGGGCTCGCCCGTATCGGCCTCGGTACACACCGGCACATTTCCGTGAAGCCCGGTGATACCGTCATCCTGAGCAGTAACCCCATTATCGGCAATGAGCGCGCCGTCTCGAAGGTGATCAACAACCTTCATCTCAAGGGCGCCATCGTGAAGACGAGCGCGGAGCTTGCCCTCCACACAACCGGTCACGGACAGCAAGGCGACCTGCTGTTGATGCATCAACTCGTTCGTGCGCGACACATTATTCCCGAACATGGCGAACCCTACATGTGCTCTGCGCACGTGGACTTGGCCAAGAAGTTGGGATACGAAGACAACCGCATTCACACACTCGTGAACGGTGAAATTCTGGAGTTCGACCAACATGGTAACGCTCGCAAGAGCAAGCAGAAGCTCCTGATCCAGGACGTGATCATCGACGGTCTCGGCAGCGCCGGCGAAGGCCAGCGCGTTCTCAATGACCGCAAGATCATGAGTAGCGCCGGCGTGATCATCGTCATGCTGCGCGCATATGCACAGAGCAAGCGGCTCGTCGGCGACCCTGATATTGTTTCGCGCGGACTCATCTACGGATCAGAACAGGTAGCCATCACTAAAACTGCTTCCGATATCGTTCGTAAAGCCTACGATGAAGCCATCGCCCGCGGCGAGACCGACCGTAAAGCGCTGAAGCGCGCCGTCAGCGGCGCACTCTATCGTTACTTCGACCGCAAGTTGGACCGGGAACCCATGGTCATTCCGCTCATTGTGGAAGTATGAGCAAACGGGCAATTTTTTTCGACTTCGATGGAATATTCGTCGACACTATCCCGCTGTGAGGTGATGCGATTGCGCACATGTTGCCAGCTGGTGGCGTCGAGATCACGCCGGAACAATTTAAGGCTGCCTATACGCCAACGGGGCAGCTTTCAATTTGGATGACGCGTTTTGGAATTGATCCATCGCGCAGTGAAGAGATGCGTTCTATTCGTGACACGGACTACGTTGATTTGCTCCGTAATCATGCGTGCTGGTTCGGCGGTGCGCAGGCTCTACTTGAATCTCTCTTGGGAAAAATCTCTCTCGGATTGGTGACAGGCTCATGGAAAATCTATGTTGATGAGGTTGATGCTCGTCTCAACTTTCTGCGCTACTTCGATACTGTCGTTACAGAGGATCGCATGGGCGGTGCAGGCTTCCCAAAGCCGCATCCCCATGGGTTGCTCCTCGCGACAAAAGAGCTCGGTGTCGCGCCGAAGCACTGTGTCTACATCGGCGACATGACAACAGATGTGGAATGTGCCCACCGTGCAGGGATGCAATCATTCATCATTAACGGCACATTCACCGCCAAAGAAGCTCTACAACAGAGCGACCGATCGTTTGCATCACTCCGCGAATTGCACGCCGCTCTTCGACAGGAGCTCTCATAATTACCACCGCCCGACGACAGTGGCCTTGCCTGTCACTTTCCACCCTTCGTACGGTGTCCAGCCACACTTGCTGTGCAGATGAGATCCCTGGAGTTCCCATTCCTCTTCCGGATTCACAAGGACAAGATTGGCCGGGGATCCCTGTTCAATCATATTCAGTCCGAGTGAAAAAATACGATTGGGATTGTCAAAACACAGACGACGAATATCGGTATAGAGTAACTTTGGTGCAAATGCTCGATGTTGCGGATGCGGCCATCGGCCGGCCGCGACCGTGAGGAGCAAGGGAATCATGGTTTCAACCCCCGGCACGCCACTGGGGGCCTTGAGTGATGGTGAGACCTGTTTCTCTTCGAGAGTATGGGGTGCGTGATCACTGGCGACACAATCGATAGTGCCGTTCTCGATGCCGTGCCAAAGGGCCTCACAGTGGTCGGGGGTACGCAAGGGGGGGTTCATTTTGGCAAATGAGCCCAGTTCTTCATAATCCTCTGTCGAGAGAAAGAGATGATGGGGCGCCACCTCACAGGTAACGGAGAGGCCGTCACTTTTTGCCTGCGCGATGAGCTCGACCCCCCGCTTGGTCGAGAGATGGGCGACGTGCAAATGTGCACCTGTTTCCTTGGCGATTTCCACGGCTGTTGTTATCGCACGCTGTTCGGATTCCGGAGCACGAATAACGGAATGCGTTGCGATGTCATCGCGTGCATTCAGTTTGGCCGCGCGGGCATTGAGCACGGGATCTTCACAGTGCGCCACGATCGGTAATTGGAGTTCTGCGCAGGTATGAAATATATCGTGGACAATATCCTGATCGACTTTTTGGTTGCCCGTGGAATGGTCGAGATACAGCTTCACGCCACAGCAGCGCGCACGGAGTGGAGCAAGAGACACATCGGAACAGAGTCGCTGCAATTCCTGCAGATGTTCTCTCTGTGTCACACCAAAGAAAAATCGAATGTCGCACGCAAAAATGCTTTCTGCAATACGCACCTTCTCTTTCAGGGCGGCAATCGAGACAGTGGGAGGATTGGTATTGGGCATATCACAAACAACCGTCACGCCTCCGGCAACAGCACTCTGTGACTCGCTTTCCATCGTTCCCTTCTGTTCCATCCCCGGTTCGCGAAAGTGAACATGCGCATCAATGAAGCCCGGAAAGAGCAATTGCCCGTTCGCCTCAATGGTCTGATCGGCCGCGAGCAGTTTTCGCGGACCGGTCGTTCGAACATTCACTTCACGAATCGTCCCCTCATCGATGAGAAGGTCGGCTCGCTCGTCCCCGGTAGGGCGAACGATGGTGCCTCCATGAATGAGAAGCGACGTCATGCTTTGCCGAGGAGGATCGCAAGAAGTGCCATACGTATCACAACCCCGTTTCGCACCTGGCGGAAGTAAGCTGCATTGGGTAGAGAGTCGACATCTGTTGCGATTTCTCCGATACGGGGAAGTGGATGCAAAACGGTGATCGAACGATCGCACACATGGTCCGCCTGCAAAACGTATTTCAGCTTCAGCCGTTCATACTCTGCCGGATTTTCAAACCGTTCTTTCTGAACGCGCGTCATGTAAACGACATCGGCATCGAGCCCCTGTTGCAGCTCTTCAGTCTCTACGAAGAAGATATTCTTCTCTTTGAGATAACTCGTCACTTTGGAGGGCATCGCAAGCTCTTTAGGAGCGATGAGAGTGAGACGGACGTCACGATAGAGCCCGAGGAGATATGAAAGGGAATGCACCGTGCGGCCAAACTTCAGATCGCCCACCATGGTGATGTGAATATCGTCAAGTGATCCGCGTTCCTTGCGAATCGTATAGAGATCCAAAAGGGCCTGCGTGGGGTGTTGACCGGGGCCGTCGCCCGCGTTGATGAAGGGGACAGGACATACGGCGGCTGCACGATCGGCGCTGCCTTGTTCGGGGTGGCGCATGGCAATGATATCGGCATACTGACCGACCACCATCATTGTGTCTTCAATGGTCTCGCCTTTGTACATCGAACTGAATTGCAACCCGTCGGCAGTGATCACATCTCCGCCCAGTCGTTGCATTGCGGTTTCGAAACTCAGTCGTGTTCGCGTGCTGGGTTCGTAGAACAGTGCTGCGAGAATCTTTCCGTTGAGGAGGTTGTTTCCTCCCTTTACAAGAATCTTCTCCATTTTTTCTGCAACGTTCAGAATGACATCTGTATCGTCGCGGCTGAATTGCTTCGTGGATGTAATGTGGTGAAAGGGGAGTGTCATGGTGTCTGTAGAGTAGGCCTCGCAGAGCGGCGAGGGCAAGCAACCCGCTCCTATTGCGTGGCAGTCATGAATTGCGGAATGAGTCCAACTGAATGAACGAATGAGTTTGCCCCCTGGCAACTTCTGCTCACACCGATCGGACAAAATACAGGTACAATCTCCGTGATGTCTTCGGTGGCAAAAAAAATTGCGGCTTCAACCCTCTGGCAACTCGCAAGCCAAATCACCATGGCCGCACTCTCGATCTTGAGTGTCAAATTCGTCGCCATGGCCCTCAGTTTGGAACTTGCCGGTTACTACAACTCGGCCTATGGCTATCTGCAGATATTCGGCATTCTGGCAGATTTCGGGCTCTATGCGATCGCGGTGCGTGAGATGAGTCGTTCCGATAGAAAGGAGGAGGTATTGGGTGCCCTGATTTTTCTGCGCGCAATGATTCTCGCATTCTCGTTGGGATCGGCAATCGCCCTGGCATGGCTGATGCCCCGTTGGGCAGGAACGCCCCTTCCTCTGGGCATTACCTTCGCCGCGTTCACGCCGTTCTTCACGCTCTTGGCGGGCACACTTCGCTCAGTTTTTCAGATCAACTATCAATTGCATTACGTATTTATCGCCGAGGTCTCGCAGCGCATTCTCACAACGATTCTTTTGGCCAGCATTATCGTACTGGGAATCCGCGGAGGTACCGATGTGCGCCTGTTCTACTTCTGCACACTCGTCGGTGGGATCGGCTCACTTGTACTCCTTATTCTCTCAATCATCTTTTCGCGCCCCATCCTGCGGCCGACTGCCCGCTGGCATGGTGCGACGATGCGCCATTTACTCCGTAGCGCCCTGCCATTCGGCTCTGCGTACTTGCTTCTCTCTTTCTGCCGACAATTTGACACCACGCTCATCGCCATACTGCGCCCCGATTTCCAGATCCAAAATGCCTATTATGGTTTCGTTCTGCGTATGGGAGAAATGGGCTTTCTCATTCCAACATTCCTGCTCAATTCCATTCTCCCCATCGTGAGTGAGCGCCGAGAAAACGGTAAAGACATCAGTAATCTCTTAGGGAAAACATTCCTTGTCTTGCTACTGCTGGGCACCACGGCGGGACTCTTCGCCGCACTTTGGCCACGTCCGCTTATCGCCCTGCTCACGACGCGCGAGTATCTCTCAACCATCGACCACCCGGGAGCCGATACTGCATTGAGGCTTGCCAGCGTACCCATGTTTCTCTATGGGTTTATCCTTTTCTCGTTCTATATGGCGTTGGTGCACGCACACTGGAGGCGGCTGCTCGCAACACTGATGATTGGCGCCACCTTTTCGATAAGCAGTAATCTGCTTCTCATTCCGCAGCTTGGCTTCGTCGGCGCGGCAACCACGGCCATTATCGTTCAATCCCTCTTGGTAAGCCTGCTCCTTCCGGCCACGCTCAGGTACTCACGGCCACATTTTCCTCCCACTGCCTTTGTGCGTTGGTTGGTGTTCACGCTTCTTTTGGGAGGCACTCTCTGGTTCACGCGACCGTTCCTGGCAAATGACGCCATCACATTTTTGGGGCTGGCGCTTGCAGTTGTCGTCCTGGGGGTCCTGCTCTGGGCGACGGGCCTTGTGAAGCTATTGGGGGCTTTGCACCGCCATTCGCTTGGTCTTGGAAAAACGCACTGAATCTGCTATTATAGTACGAAAGACACATCCAACCCCATCTTATGACACGCCGCCCACTCTTTGCTTTCGCTCTCCTCCTGAGCGTTGTACTTCCGGTCTCGGCAATTGCCGAGGCACCGGGTAGTGTCACCGGTCTGCAGGCTTTTGCACAAGACGACGGTTCGGTTGCCATGGAATGGTCTGCATCCGAAGGAGATGTTGATCGATACCGTGTGTACTACAGTCAGAAATCCATTCTGGAAAACGATGGATATTACGATGATGTCGAAACGACCGGGGGGCCCGAAACCATGTATGTGCTCCAAGGCCTCCCTCCGTCATTCTCCACCGTATACATCAGCGTAATGGCCATGAATGCGCTGGGAGAAGAGAGTCCGTTCTTCACGGAAGAGGTGCGTGTTGACCGTGCTGTAAATGAAACATCGCCTCCTGCTCCCGCGGAGCCGACGGCGCCCTCTCCGACACAGGCCAATGCCGAGGCATCGATGTCTGCTTTTTCGCCACAAGCACAACCTTCGGCAAACACTCTGCACTTACTCTCCGCACAGGCGCTCTCCGCCACCCGCATCGCCCTCGCCTTCTCGACAACGCCGGTGATTGATCCTACCCAGGCACCTGCGGCGTTTTCGATTGTCGACTCGCAGGGACTCACACTGCCCATTGAACAACTCACCATCGAAGGCAGAACTGCATTGGTGCAAACCCTGCGCCAGGCCTCCGGCATGGTCTACCAGATGCGTCTGTCAGAGCCGCTTGCAGGGGAAGGAGGACTAACACTCGACCCGATTGACCGCACGGCGTTCTTTACAGGGCATGCCACGGGCCTCACTCCTCAAGAGGCAGCCGCGCGTGCACAGTCTCAACAGGATCAAACGGCGCCAGCTCAGCA